>JAABUU010000612.1_pt1 | contig 77652 bp, 74 predicted proteins | sample 5559301 | NCBI WGS metagenome assembly JAABUU01 (sample SAMN10711884, study PRJNA513360) | rock metagenome | isolation source: Antarctica rocks | place: Antarctica: Victoria Land, Richard Nunatak white
GTTGATTGGGTTGAGGGAATGGGTGGTTGGGGAAATGGGGGGTTGGGGAAAGGGTTGATGGGTGAGAGAAGGGAGATGTAGGGGATTGTGGGTAGGTGGGTAGGTAGGTAGGTGGGTAGGTGCTACGGGGATGGATGGATGGATGGATGACAGGAGGAGGGCTATGGTGATTGGGAGGAGGAGGAGGAGGGTGTGAAGTTGTGATGGTTGTACCCTGAATACACGGCTGATGGTGCGTGGTTTGTTAGGATCCAGGCCCCCTGTGGAGAGAGCCAGCGGTGATAGTGTTCGGTGCCCAAAGATTCGAAGATGTCTTTGCGGATTTCCCCACTTCTAGTGCGAGTGGTTTCATTCCTAAACAGCCCAATCCTGCTTCTCTAATTTAATTTGGCCCACGCAACATATCCTTTTAGCGGCACTCGAACTGGTTAAAATATGCTGTTCTTGGTATGAAGTCTTTGAGGCTGATGGAGTAGAGTGGAGTGGGGGTATCACAGAATGTATACGAACATCAGACGGGGGAAAAAACCAATGCATATCTCTTCAGTCCGGCAACCCCCTCATAACCCCCTCAAACGCCACCAGCGCAACAGCATTGGCAGGAAATGCTCGCAATATACAAGGTCCAAATCCCCTCCAGAACCCCCTAACCCCATCCCGCCTCCAAACCGCCCGCGCCGTATCCTTCCACCTGTAGAATTTTCTCTCACCGTCCCCCAGCAGCTTTCCCCCAAGTGGGTCCGTCATGATGCGTTGTTTTACAACATCGGAGGGATAGGCCGTGAGCCAGAAGATTTGGGCAGATAGGCCGCCGGCCCAGAAGTTGATAGAGGGGGTGGAGAGTGCGGTGTGCGTGGAGAAGAAATCGGTGAGGAGGGCGTAGGAGCCCCACCAGAAGAAAAAGAAGGAGCGGAAGAAGAGAGTTGCTGATAAGCCATGGTACAGCCCCGGGATACCATGGGCACGGTATATTTTCCGGGTGCAGTCGATAGGGCCCGTGTAGAGACGTTTGGACTTGTCAACGGCGTATTGGGTTTGGAGGCGGGCTTTGATGTGCTCGACAGGGGCAGCGATCAAGGAGACGGTCCAGCCGGCCATTACGCCTGCGATTGCGTGGCCGAGGATCGGGAGTTTTGTAGAGGCTTGCTGGGTGGAGAGTTCAAGTTTGCGGACGTTGTTGGGGGTAAAGGCGAGGACGGAGGGGTTGGAAAAGAGGTGCTCGTGCAGAATGCGGCGGTAGAATGTGAGGGAGCCGAGCATTCTATTCACATCATTATCAGCGTATGCGAAATCGGCGAAGACAGAAGCAGATATACACAGAGTCCATGAACATCCATCCTACTAGCGGAGGCGTTGCTCCTTTGTAGAGCCCCTTGATTCCTTCATGCCGGAGTGTTTGCATCACACAATGCAATGGCCCTCTGAATTGAGATTTCTCGGTGGTCTGCAGTCTGACTTTGATTGTATCAAATCTAGCCCTCGTCAGGTATCCCTCCTAAATGATGCTGTAGAGCTAGTGCGTACGGATGTCCAACTGAGAGAATGTCAGTACCATACTACCCTAACAAAATTGCAGAAGTAACATACCACTCAGCTTCGAAACACCTGAGAAGACACCTGCCACGAAGCCCTTGTAGTTCTTGTGTACCGCGCTTCTGGCAGGCTGCCCCTGGCCAAGAGCCTCATTGCTTCCATTGCTGGTGTCCGGATTGACAATGGCAGGTTCTGCTACTGCGGACATGGGCCACTGAAGGATGATGCAATCGAAGGACGATGGAATTATCTTTCATGAGAAAATGGGACTGTATTCCCACGCCCATACTCTGGCTCCGAAAGAACGTCGGAGATAATACGCATATTTGATAGGTAAGGGCGTCGATACATCGATACCTTAGTAAGAAAGCAGATGTACCGGGATGTTTTCCAAGTCAACGATGTCATCGGCCCAGCTCGGGAGATCGACACTCGCGCGCAAAGACCCTAAGACCCTTGGACCGCGGTTTGGCAAACCGATACATTTCTTCGTGGCATCGGCTGAGCTATGTAGAAGAAATGTAAGGAACTGAAATTCATAGACCCCCTCAGTATATTCTTTAAACTCTACCCTGCTTTTACATCAAGTCGCCGCGCCGAAATTCTGTCTGCAATAGTTTGGAACAGGAAGAATCGCTGACCATGTCTGAGTCTACAAATCCCGAACCCATTCGGGTGGTTGCCTCGAAGAAAGGTAGCTCAGCAACTCTTCATCTTTGTCTACTGCAGACACTGATCCGTCAAAGTATGGACAACACTCATTACGAACACGAAGTATCTCTCAGGCCTTCTCACTCTCGACTACTCGCTCAAGAAGCATGGATCCAAATACCCTCTGGTCGCCCTTTACACCGATACCTTTCCGCCTGAGGGCCATGAAGCGCTTGACCTTCGGAAGATCCCAAAGAAGCGTGTTAACTACCTTCTTCCCGCCATACACAAGGACTATAGCAATGACACACGATTCTATGATTGCTGGAGCAAGCTCACTCCATTTTCGCTCTCGGAATATGACAGAGTCGTGCAATTAGACAGTGACATGCTAGTACTCAAGAATATGGATGAACTCATGGATGTTGAATTAGATCCCCCAAGCAGCAATGGATCTGGGAACAGGGTGTTTGCGGCAAGCCACGCATGCGTTTGTAATCCATTGAAGAAACCACATTATCCCAAAAACTGGTAAGTGGCTTTATCGAGGACTACTGAACAGTGTATATCTTTGAAGGGCCACAGAATAATTCATGTTTTAGGATACCGGAAAATTGCCCATTCACCACCCAGCATAGCGATCCTGAGAAGGCGCAAAAACAAGGCGCCCTGCCGACGGCCGGCCTGGGAATGCCAAATGGCGGTCTTCAAGTCGTTAATCCCTCCCAGGTGTTGTATGACCTGATAATGGAACGAATGACGACCTCTTCAGCTATAGAAAGCTATGAGTTTGCCGACCAGTCTTTGCTCTCAGATCTGTTCCATGGCAGATGGGTTGCACTACCATACGTCTACAACGCACTGAAAACGCTACGATGGAAGGATGTGCACGCCCCTATATGGCGCGATGACGAGGTCAAAAATATTCATTACATCCTTAGCCCTAAACCATGGGACGAAACACCTGGTGTAGAAAGTAATGAGAGCCATAAATGGTGGTGGACATACAATTTTGAGAGGTTGGAAAAAGAAAAGAAAGTAGGTGTACATGACGGATTCTAGAAGATCGCGTGAAAGGACACCATTGGTAAGACACGACCCAAACTTATCTTAACTTCCATCCGACAGGATTGGCATGTCACTATTTATTAGTATCCGTTTGTGGCTAATGAAAATGAAGAGTCGGAGGACATGAGGGCCAGGGCATATGTAAGTCCGAGTGAAGCTGAAACATGGGTGAAGCATCGTGATCACAGAATGAATGTATCATTAGAAGAATACAAGTTAAGCCCGATCTCATGGCAGATAGGCAGTACTATTTGGTCTTTGAGTTGTAGGACAAAGGTAGCTGCCTACTGGAAGCCTTCTTGTGCTGTAACCCACGGGTGCTCGCCGTACGTTCTAGTAGGATTCACATGATAAAATACAAAATATCTGCTGGGCAAATACAAAGTAAAAAGGCAGTTTAATAAGGAGAATTTCGAAATGCAGGAAAGGTTTGCTGCTGCTAAAGGTAGAGACAGGAGAGGAATATAGAGCTTCAGTGGAGTTGGGCTAACTCTCTGAAACCGAGTTGTAAGCGACTACGTGTAACGAACTATCAATTTTGAATGATCTGGTGAAGGGTCTGTAGAGAAACCAGGTGCAGCCAATGATGTTCTCTGAACACAAGTTTACTCTCTTTTCATGTTCGAGCGGACGTTCGAAAGATGCATGCCCTGTAGGCTGTGGAAAGAAGCACTCCGAAATTAGCTTAGCCTCTTTGTCTTTAGTTCCCGTCGGGGGTTTCCGTTAGGCTTAGCCCCCATCAGCAGGAGACGCCATCTATGAATTTATAAGATCTGTCGCAGCTGAAGCCACCAAGTGATCAGAGAGCTGTTTCCACTATCCGGTACATTTCTGGTCTTGCATGTAACGGTGTATGGAAGTATCTCACACAGCATGGTCTTGTGAGGTCTGTCGACCGCCCCCACGGACGATTCAAGACTCCCAGCACCTCGAGCAAGAGCCAGCAATTTCCTTGGTCTGATTACAATGGCATTGTCGAGAGCAATACGACGGACGAACCCTATAACGCTGATACTCGCGGTCCTGTTAGCTTTCGGCTTCCTTATATTTGTCCTTTCCCCATCGGCATCGAGCGCTGCTGCTGTTTCGACAGCAAGGAAGAAGTTCAACTCCGCCGCCGAACATCCTCTCTCCCCACCGACTACGCCCTTCAAAAAATCGGCATTACGAGGGAATGGCGAAAGAATTCCTCCGCCTGTCGTCCATTACCACCTCAACAATGTGACGACAACCACAGACCCAATTGCAAACCAAGAGACAGTTCTAATCCTCACCCCGCTTGCGCGCTTCTACCAAGGTTATTGGGACAATCTAGTTGCCCTTACCTATCCACATTCCCTCATCGCTCTAGGTTTCATCATACCTAAAACCCGCGAGGGAAACGCGGCAACCGCTGCCCTCCAAGCTGCTATCGCCGTTACCCAGTCAGGCCCAGAGGCCAAACGATTTGCAAGCATTACCATTTTACGACAAGATTTCGAGCCTCCGCTACAATCGCAAGATGAAGCAGAGAGGCATAAGAAGGAGAATCAGCGCTCGAGGCGCTCCGCCATGTCTCGCGCCCGGAACTCTCTGCTCTTCACCACCATTGGGCCTTACACATCCTGGGTTCTATGGTTGGATTCAGATATTGTGGAATCACCACCCACCCTAATACAGGATTTGGCATTTCATGATAAACCTGTCCTTGTACCAAACTGCTTTCAGCGCTTTGTAGACGACCAGGGCAAACCAGATATTAGGCCCTACGACTACAATTCATGGCAAGACAGCCAAGCCGCAGCGGATCTAGCATCCAAGATGGGACCTGATGAGATTCTCCTAGAAGGATACGCTGATATGGCGACATATCGAACACTCATGGCTATGACGGCAGACAAATCCGAAGGCCGAGATCAGAGCCATGAGATACCGCTGGATGGCGTCGGAGGGACGGCGTTGCTAGTGAAGGCAGAGGTTCACCGAGACGGAGCGATGTTTCCGCCATTCCCTTTTTACCATCTGATGGAAACGGAAGGTTTCGCCAAGATGGCGAGGAGGTTAGGGTGGGGCTGCTGGGGGCTACCGAACTATTTCGTGAGTCAAATCTAACCTCCATCGAGTAGTCTTTATTGAGCCCTTGCACTAACCAACTTCTCTAGGTATATCATTATAACGAGTAAACTACATTTTGTACTGTCTGCCTTGATTCTGTACGAAGGCTCCCTTCTGCCCTTCAATGTTCTTCAGTTGCGGCATATACTTGTTCGTGAGGCATGAATCACCGGCGTTTGTCTTGGGGGCAGTGGGGAAAACCACATGTAGGATGGCTCTCCACATAGGTGGAATTAGGAATTGTCAAATATTCAGTGGTGTTGAATATATATCCATATACAGGTAGTTGGACAAGGGCGAATGGTGATGCTATTTGTATTTCTATGCCAGACAATTTGCGTGATCTTCTATTTGCATGGAAGCTCCAATACATGGTCGTTGACAGAGATATTTGGAGCCTCGGGTTTCAGCACCAATACACCAGGCCGTGTTCACGCACTGGATTCGGGATGCAGTATGTGAGCTACCTTGTACGTTTGGATACAAGTGTATTCTTACCAAGGTAAGATTATCCCAACCAAACACTTTCAGGAGAGCTTTTGAGACCTTTCGGAAATGGTATCAGACCTCCTCTAAGGGAGGACATACTCCTGTGCCTATGGTCAAGTTACTTGGTCTACTGCGTCGAAGCTGATCTATCAAAAACCCTTCCTGAGAACTGCTTGTTTTTAAACCGCTGCTCCTCTTGCCGCTGTAAAGAACTTATGACAAGAGACGATCGCCCATTGTTTTTTTTTGGGTGCGCATTCGAATTACGGAAGAGAATAAAGAGCTGCGGATATGATGCAGGGACTGAGGATAAAAGAGAATGAGGCTCGTCTGGGTGCTGAGTTACTTGCTCGCGGTCAAGCCTTCAAAGAGTAGTACCCTTACTTGAGACGTACATTCTTTCTTTGTTTTTAGCGAAGTCCCATAGAAATCCTCATGCCTCTGTTACTCAAACATGTGGTTTCTCATCTCTAATTTCTTTGATAGCCATCATCGCCACAGCATTTATACGAGTAACTCAGCGAATGGTCTGGCCTTGAATAGGTCACCCGTGCACCAAAACTTGATGCTCTTGATTGCAGGTGGTACGAGCGTATTCCCAATACCTGAGGACGAGTGGAAGCCTTGGCGGGGGATCCTCCATCCTCGTCTCAGTAGAAGGCATCTGGCGTACAAATCTGTGCATTCTGAGGACGGCGCCCCAATCGCGCCTTTGCGCATGATGTAATGGACGGGCAGATGGATAAACTATTGGAAAATGTATCTATGAACGATATTAGTATCACTAAACATTTGAAGGCGCTGCAAATTCCAACAGGACAAGGTCAGTAATTGATCGCCAAAGACATGACCATAAAACACGTTTTCCGCTTCCACTTCTAGCCTCAAAGGCGAACAGAGGCTTGCTTTAACGCGAGTCAACAACGCCATGAACCGACTGCCTTCTGCTCCGGCGCAGCTGCTTGGCGATTAGTAGCCTACCAAATATTTCAATTTGTGAGATAGCAACTTCACATATTTGAACAACTGATATGATCCTGGCGGCTCTACGCCAATTGTGGTTGAAGGACGATAACATGGAGACTAAGGTATATCATGCGGTGTCGATCACGGAAGGAGACATATCTCCCCAATAGGTACTCTCGAGTAGGGTACGAATAAAACCGCTTTTTCTACAAAAAGCGTGTTTAAAACCTCTTAGCGGCTTTTTACTACGCTTTATATTATATAAGCATACAAGGGCCATTCATTGGAGGATTACCTCGCTGTCCCCACCTCGCTGTCATCTTCAGCTGCTTCAGCTACCGGCATTTTGACATCCCCCATAGCTCAATGCCTCCGCAACGAGGTGGTAGATCAGCCAATCAGACTGTTGCTAACAACTATCAGCAGGTAATCGTACCAGGAAGACGAAATACCGTGCAATGCCTACACTGTCATCGGCAAATTGTCAAAGAAGCTTCTCGTCAGCAGAGTCATCTGAACCAGTGCAATTCATATCAGACGAGAGTCATCAATCGATCTCGGAAGCTGAAGAAGAGACTCCGCTATACACGCGTTGAAGTCGATGAGGAGAAGCTATGTGAAATGGAGGATAGACTATTGCAGGAGGAAATTGCTATGATCAGGCTAAGTCCTTCGAGCGAGGATATCCTCAACGAGTGTATGGATAGCATCATCGACGGCCAGGTGCTTTTGGAGCTTCCTTTACATAAGGGGTCAACCTGCAGGCTAATTAATCCTCTATTAATTTGCTACTATAAATATAAACCACCCCTGTGTTTAAAACCTCCTTCAAAAAGCGTGTTTAAAACACGCTTTGAGCTAGCCTAAAGAAGGTAGTCAAAAAACATGTTTTACAAGTAAACACATTCGCACCCTACTCTCGACTCGAGATGGTTCAGTACTCGTGCCGCCGAGAAGTGTTTAAATCACCAATCACACTGTGTATGTGGTAGATGGTGCAAAAACTAGACGGCAGCCAGGCTTAAGATGGTAAAGCGACCAATCCGGGCCAATCGAATTTCCTACTATGTATCAACCTTATATCGAGTATTTTCGCCATCGAATGTCTTCATAATGACTTGCAGCGAGCTGTGCTTCGAACACGTTAACAAACAGCATCGTGCGATTCTAACTGACTGACTTTTGTAGAATCTTAACTTGATATTTCACAGTACTATCATTAGAACATATGAGTTCTCGCGTCGTCTACCGTCTATAAGTGTGATTGGCGATTCTAGCCGAACCCCACTAATTCCTAGGCGCCCGTCACTTAAATAGGGGACAAATTATTTCAATTCTAATGTAGGGATCGGCTATGGTAGGGCTACATACGAACAACCGCCTCGAGAGGTACGGCTAGGAAGGGGGTGTAAGAGTAGAAGCAGAGGGTGTACGGGGAGTGGTTCCCATTCAAAATGCATCCCATAGCTTGGTTTCAGCTCGATACCGCATCTGGCTGAGGCGGTTATATTCTAGTCCTACTACCACTACCATTTCTACATTGTTATTGTTATTCCTCTCAAGACTTAACTACTGATTGACTTATGAATATTCATTGTTTAGCCAGAGATGCTAGATGCTCCATGTACCAGCAGTGGAGGTAGGCCGCCGTTATGGACCTCACCTCTTGCTCGGGATGCAACTCGGGTCCATCGCCCACAGCAAAGGCGTTGGTTGGCTGGGTTCTTGAATCTCCAGGGCGTGGGACACTAGGTCTCTTGGTCACCTGCTTCTTCACCCTCTTTCTATGTACTTGGGTGGTCATACATGCGCGAGTTTACAAGCGTCCATTACTCCGTCGGCTGCATAAGGTCGCCTTGTTCCTCAAGACCATCATCGCGCCCGAGTTTATAGCCGTCGAGGGGCTCCAGGAATGGAGCCAAGCACAGCAGATGGTGAAGAACTGCGAAGGATTGACAGGAGGGCGTCTGAGGCTCATTCACGCCTTCTATATCGGTATGCTCGCTCTCAAATACCGCACGCCGCGAGGCGAGAAAGTTATATGGCCCAACCAATACACCTGGCTGCTGAAGCAAGGTCTGGTTAATTGGGACGACCACGCACTCTGGGGCCTATCTGAGGAGAACATACGTGACAAGAGTAACGCAGACGGCACCGCAAAGCTGCTGGCACTCGGCCAAGTGTCCTGGTTCGTGGCGCAGAGCATAATGCGACGTGCCCATATGCTACCCCTCTCCCAAATTGAATCAATGACCCTCAGCTACATCCCATTGTTCGCCGTCACGTATTTCTTCTGGTGGGTCAAACCGAAAGATGTTCTGACTCCATCCATCGTCGATTTACCGGACATGCTCCCGGCCCAGCAGACAACATTCGAGTCGATGGCTGTCAGCAGCATATTCGATGATGAGGGCATAGGAAAGAATGATTCGCTTTGGACCATCTGGTATCTCACACCTCGAGTATTCGAGAAAGAAGCCGAGGACAAGGCGTTGCAAGAAGCCGAGCAGAAGACCACGCGAGAAGTCCAGCATAAGGCAGCCTCACAGGAAGCTAAGCGAGCTGCTGTGCGTGAAATTGAGAGTGGTAAGAATTTGAATGAGAAAAGTTTAGCTTGCCTGCCGGGGGAGTCCAAACCCCCTGCCAAAGAGATCGTGGTCGCGTACTGGAACCCCGAGTTGTACCACTCCAAGATCCTCTGGCCGATTACGTGTCTTTTCGGAGCTTCGTTCGGCGCACTCCATCTTATATCCTGGAACACGGATTTCCCTACGCCCGTGGAGCAGTGGCTATGGCGTGCGGCAGCGCTCACATCGATCGTATCAATGCTGATCTTCATGCAGTTCGAAAAGGTCATTTTCCGATGGGGCGGCCCGCTGACTATAATCAGCCTTGCGTCGCCGGCGCTGTACCTCCTCAGCCGCATTGTCATGATAGGTGGCGTCATTGCGGCATTCAGGGCTTCCGATCCGGCCATCTATAGTACCTATGTTGTTTCAACTTACTGGGTCCACATTCTATGAATGAGCAATATTGAACTATTTTTCAGTACATGTACAGAATATGACCTCAAATAGCCGCTTTCCATATACTATGTCTGAGCCGGCTCGATGTACTTTCCTTTGTCACGTTCATGACTTGATAAAATCGTGGACCTTCCGCGAGCCTGACGGAAGAGCCTGTTGTATTACAATCTCGTCCCGGTTCTAGCATGGCCCCAATTCTGCTGTATATTTGTATAAATGAACATAAGCAAGTGTTTTTCACTGCTGATAGTCTCTGGAATGTCTTTCTGAGCAGTACAAAGGCAAACCATAACGAAACGAGTATAATAGGGTCACAGGCGTCTCGGAACGGATCTAGCAGTAACACAATATATGCCTAACACAGAGCCGTATGCGAGAGACCCGCTCAAGCACAGTTGACTCCAAACAATCTACTATTAATCTTTCCCTTTTTCCACCTACGCATCATCTGAACGGCGGATCCGCAGCTTCAAATATGCGCATGACGGCCATGGTGATTATTGGGTAGCTCATGACAACATCGTGTAGGCCGGTTTTTAGTATCTCCTCCCTAACGACGCCTTTTTCTGTCCGCCACTCCATGACCGACCCGGCAGCGCCCAAATCTGTCTTTGACTTATGTTTCACCTCTTCAAGTTCGTTGTAGCTGATCCCTCGAGGTATCATAGCATTAACGGCGTGCCAGAAGAGGACTTCGGTGTGATGCCACGGGATATCATAATCATCCTCGGCATGGATCAGAGTCAGTCGATACTTCTCCTTGTTAGCTTCGTTAGCCCGTATATATTCTGCGATACGGTCATTGTTCGACCATTTGTCCTGTATGAAGGTGCTGAGGTAGTTAAACAGTAGTGGGACCCTGGCCAGCGGTGATAAAATGGGGATGGAACCTGCAACACGGTACGTCGCCACGAGAGTAGCCACGTCGGCAAATGGTGCGACTAGGATGGTGCCTGCGAATATTGTCGGTGGAGACTGCAAGGCAAAGTGCTCCAAGACAGCGAGGCTCACAGCAGCGCCTATAGATTGGCCAAAGATGAGGATCCGAGACGCTGGGATGCCGGCGACATTTGTCGCCCAGTCGACGACCGCGATGGCATCAAGACAAAGCCCACGCTCGGATGGCGTGCCGCGGCTGCGACCAAACCCTCGATAATCGAATGTTAAGACATGGATCGCCTTGGGTTGTCCTGCCGATAGCGCGCGATAATTGGGAACTCTGTAGCCTGACCCGACGGTACCTGCGGCTCCATGCATATGAATAACCAACAGAGCATCAGGGTCATCGCGCAGTAGCTCGAAGGCGAAGCGTGATGTGATATCCAAGACGAAGCCAGCAGGTTCCGCAATTAGGGCGGGCTCGTGCTGACGATACAACTCGACGGGTAGAATATGCCAGGCGTACAGCGTTCCGCCAGTGGAGGATTTGATGGAAAATGGGGTAGCCTGGTTGCGTAGGAAGCCAAAAGTTTCAGGGACGTCGAGATCTTTGAACCAGGTCATCTGGATTTTATGGAGATAGACAACATGGGCTTGAAAGAAAGACGTCGTGAGCAATCCGAGTAGACCAGCGTAAAGTCCGACCAGCACCGCTGCCGATATCGAGGCATACTTGAACAAGAGATGGGCCATGGTGCCCGCCATCAAACATGTGCAAAACAATAAGTAGTATTCAAAGTATCGAATACACGCGGTTCACATGTTGCTACTTGGTCTACCAGGGAGTTAATACATAGCGTGCGGGAGCAATACGTTAGTTTCTCCACGCCGCTCTAACCATTTAGCAGCTCTGGAGACAGTATCTTACTCAACGCTTTTACATCACATTTAATCAATCAATCGATCAAGATGATTCTTTACTTAAGATGAAGCTTACTTCAAATTTTACGAAGCTTTCTCCATCTTTTACGCTTATTCGCAAGCAATTAACTCCAGAGCTGTCATGATAAATCGTTGGAGCGGCGTGAAGAATACAGCGCTTTGCTCCCGTACGCTAGAGTTTAACTCCCTGGAGGACGAGTACTCCGTACTTGGTCTTGGCATTCGCTGCTTCAAGCAGGTTCCCAAGCTGCCGAAAGCTTTATCCAAGGGCAAATACAACGGTTCATTATGTAGATACATAAGGTATCGACAATACTCCATTTTCGAGAACCGAAAATTTGGAAATTCGATATGCGACATAAGAGTTTGCTGAAACACATATTAAACTTAGGGAGTTTACGTACACCCCTTTTTGATACAGTAAGTACTGTACATGTACACCACTCGACAAATTAGGCATGCTAAGATCTTTTAAACCCTTTCTGGCGCGTATATATTATCCCTTTAACCGCTGTCGGGAGGCCACTTTTAGCGTATTCGCTTAGTCCACCAATAGGAACCATAGAATATCACCCTGAACTGATTTTATTGATGCTATTCAGATGCTATTGTGATATGCAGCCCAACAAGGACCGTTTCTACATAGGGGGATATCACAAATATCACAGCCAAAGGTAGAACGCTTTCCCCGCCCGCTACCACCTAATTTTGATGTAATTTCGCCGAGAACTTGTCGTTTTCTAGGCCTGGCTGTCAAGCCTATCTCCTTGCACCCGCGGCAGTCCCCAGAGCTCTTTCTTCTGCAGATTTGATGATCTTCTAAACGTACCATTGGACGTTCAATTGCTGATCCAATTGACGTTCTTTTTCGCTTCAGAAACTGCCTTTGAGAGGCCTGAATAAGACCTGTAGCCAGAGCCGTTCTGAACTCGCTATGAACAGTGTATTTGAGAGTTTGTAGGCATTGATAATGCTGGTTTCAATGAAGAACTCGTACAAGGCTTTGTGTCCTCCTGTTCTACATCGACGGTTGTATGCGTAAGTATATTGACTCAACTGACGTTTGAAGGCATCTGAATAGGCTCAAATCGATCGCCTACAACAGTGATAGGACGCAGATTAGGACGATCAGTTCCTAAATCAGTTGAATCAGGTACTACATCGCAGGAAGGCATTCTTATCGAGGTGGGCAAGAACAATAGGGGGCTTTGTTGATATTGTTTCTATTTACAAAAAATAACCTTTTTGACCAAGCCTTACCATATCTGGTTAGGTTCAACCTTAAAAATTAACCGAAGGCAAACAGCGGTTAAAGGGATACCACAGCAGAGCTTTACAGTCAGGAAAACATACCCGACACTGCTTCACCGGCGATAGGATCGCAGGATCAATAGCTAGATCAGAGGCGGAACGTACTGTAGCAGAGCGGCAGCTAGAGGCTCTGGCGTGTGGTATTAGAAATTACTCAACCTGTCGTGCCTGTCAAAGGGACATATGTACTTAGGTAGTGCCATTTCGCGCACGTATCAATGAAGTGGATGCAGTAGGGCAAGAGTTGATCCGGACTCATACACGAAGCTCCGAGTAGCGCTAGATACAAGATCCGAGATCTCGACATCAAGGGAGCCTATGATGAGTGGGACAAGATGCATGTTACGAAGGGGCTCAAGACTAGCGGTGGTCAGACAATGATCAAGTCTCGAATGGGGCGGCACATCCCCCAGCATGTCAGAAGAGCGGAGTGAAGGCAACGTCTTTCCAACCTGTGAGTGTGAGAAAAGATTCCTTAGAGAATTTGTTAGTGAGGTATGAGGTCTCATTCTCCCACCACCATGAACTTATTGCCCTTCGCATACCATCAGAATCTTGCACGTATTCTAAGGTAGGGACAGCATGATCCTCTCCATTAGGGCTTGATGCTGTCACAGACATTACATGTTTTCTGTACTTGATCTATATTTTTCCGACTTCTCTACCTATTCCTTGACTTCAGTGTCACTCTGAAACTCGCGCAAATGTTTCAGCTCCAGAGGTGCTTGACAGGCGCCCGTACGAAAGGGAAGCATTGGGAGTACAGCCGACAACGAAGCGCAAATTCGAGCAAAAGATAAAGGATTAGACTTTGCAAAAAGATTAGAGTTTTGGGTTGATTAAAGATATCGTTCAGGACCATGTCTGTCATGTTCTCCGCTTTTTTGGTCTTCCTTTCTTTCATTCTTCCAAGCCACGCCTCTCCGTTACAACCCAGCACCTTCGACGGCACCGATGGTTCCATTACTCTTTCAGATACCCCTGCCGCAGCGAGCCTCGACGAAGTACCATATTATTCACCTTTACTTAGCTGTGAGTTAGATGGTCGCCCACCCAAAGTATCAGACTGCGTTCTTCTCGTAAATTCCCACATCCAAGACTCAGATTTCCAAATTACATACATTTATGGGCGAGGAAGAAATTACAGCGGGCCGTACACCTGGAGACACAACGAGTGCGAATTCGAGTTGGTGGTAAGGACGGGAGACAGGTTTGAGTCCACTTTACGATGGATCTTTGGCATGGCACTTCTCGTTGGTACGACTTGTGCCAATCGTGACATACCGTGTGGGGGTTCTGCGGTACTCAATGATGGTTGGGCAGTAATCTATGTCCGCAATCCTCAGGGGTCTTCTCTGCCAAGCACAATCAACTCTTTCTCCGCACATGGTGGCACCGCCAACATATCGAGTCCTGCTATCCACTCACGTAATTGCGTTCTTCGCGATCCAGGACCCAGTTTCAACGACTGTTTCACCCTTTTCATGGACGAAGCCACAAAGCCCGATTCAACCACGATCCAGACCTTTGGGGCGCGAGGCACCTACAGAGGGTCTTACTCATGGGTCCACGGCGCCTGTGGATTCCAGCTGGGCATGAACGAAGTACCATTTCTGGCTACGACGCTTCTATGGATCTTCCAAACGGCCGTGCATCTGATGTTGGAGTGCACGAGGCTTTCACCCCCTAAAGGAGGTATCGCGTTCCTGGACCATCCGTACCGTGGCGCTTTCGTCAGAGCTTTCAGACCACCCGCACTGGTATCTCAGCAAAAACGTTCTCTTCCCCCTCCCTCCCCCCTCCCTCCCCCCCACGCCCTCATCTTCAACAACACAGCCCCCGAAACCATCCAGTGTGTGCACACTATGCCCTCTCCCAATCTCGAAGACTGCTTCCTACTGCGCGCCAACAATATCCACCGCCCCGTATTCAACGCCCCCACGGCCTTTGGCCCGGACGGCAACTACACCGGCCCGTACGCTTGGGAATATGGGCAGTGCCGGTTTTCGTTGGCCGTGGTTGGGTCCTGTAGTTGGGAGGCGAGTATTAGCGAGGTGTTTGGGCTGGCGGCGACGGTGTGGTGGGAGTGTGGGCGGTTTGAGCCGCCGTGGGGGGGGTATATAAGAATGCCGAAGTGTGAGGGGAAGACGACGGTGTATGTTTGGGCGGTGGGAGTGGTGTCGGGCGTCGGTGGTGGTGGTGGTGGTGGTGTGGGTTGGGTTTGAGGAGAGGGCGGTTGCGTTTCTTGAGTGAGAGGTGCACCAGAGCATTTGCTGTGTGAAAGCTGCCTGTGGATTTTAGATTTTGAAAGGGGTTGACAGAATTGTCCGGCGTTTCCTTCTTCGACTAATCCATCAAGACGCAGCTTCTGTCGTCTATCGTCTATCTTCTTACAACTCATAGCACAAAGCGCTTCTTTCGTGGTCATCTTTACCATTTTCATACTCTCGTTCCCCCGCTTTAGATAATCTTCGAACAACCCATACCCCCATCCATACCCAATCTCCGTTCCCATACTCACGTTCCCCTAAATCAGAACCCTCCACCGGCAAACCTATCACGAACCTAACACAAGACGACCATACCTCCGTCCCAGGATGCAACAAATTCATCCTCCCTGAAGAGTTTCCGGAATGATTAGAATTGGAAATGATAACGAAGAGAAGGCGTGAAGGATTTTGATGAGGTATCGTTGTAACATTTCTTTCCTGAGTTGTGATACAATTTCTGACTCGCATACGCTACCACAGATATCTTTATTTTTGGATACCTAGAGGACGGGTTTATAATATCAATACCGTAAAGCACTCAATTAGAGATTGGACTAAATCCCACTCAATTCTTCCCCCCTCCCTTCTCACACACCCAAACATTCCCTTTCCCCCACTCCCCCCCAAAACAACACTCCCCCCCACCGCCCCCCCCCCCCCCCCCCCCCCCCAAAAATCCCCTCATTCCTCCTCACACCCCCACACTCCCCTCCACACAACCCATATCAGGACTTTCCTTCTCCGTCCACACAACCCATGAGCATTTTCCCATAGATTCTGTATCCATAGCCGAGTTATTCCTGCGAATCTGGGGGTTGGAGGGGGAGAAGAGGAGGGGAAAGAGGGAGGCGGGAGGATGAAGAGGGAGAAATGGGAGAGGAGGCGGTATGTACAATATATCCACGACTCCCACCCCTCCCGTCTACATCATCCCTCCTCCCTCCTCCCTCCTCCCTCCCCTCTCCCCCATCTCTGCACCTCCTCCACCCCCAGCACCTTCCCCCGCCCACCCCCGAACCCAACCATCAGAAACGCAACTCCTAAAAATCCCTCACAACCAGCGCCAATATCCCGCCCATCTCAACCCAAAACCCTTCTTGCACACCCCCCCAAACAAACCGCACAACATCTTCTGCAGCCACAGTGAATGAAGCCCGTGCGTGGAGCAGCACACAGGCCCATACCGGAATCACACCTGCCCGTCTTCCACATAATCCCAAAACCGAACGCCCCAGCCTTTCCATTTCCTCCAAAACCCGAGCAAGGCAAATCTTCAACGTTTCCGCTGCTCGAAGAGAAGAGAGAAGAAGAAAAACTGTACAGGTAAAGCGAGACACTGACTTGAAACCCTGGACCAAGAAATATTTTTCTTGGCGATGTCGATTCATTATCCGAGTACGTACGTCGCCACGAGATCTCTGCGTCGAAGGAGATGGGGATATATATATATACTACCTCCCTATCCCGCCGCCCTAGGTACATTAGAAGCCCCTCAAAGTCCCTTGAACCACAACCACAAACCCAAAGCCAACCACCTCATATCCTCTCCCCCTTCCCCTCGACCTCCCCTTCGCCCACCCACCAAACAAACCAACTCTCTAAAAGGGTTACCAAAAACCCCATACCAAACCCCCCCCCCCTCTCTTTTCCATCCCCAACGCCCTTCCCATACATCCCCCATACATACCTGCCTGCCCGATTGCCTATACGGTAAGATGACAGGATTAGCTGGGAAATGTGGGCTGGTGATGACGGTGTCGGAGACGGATTTTTGGGTTTTGGGAGGGAGGGAGGGGTGGTGGAGTGGTTGGAATGGTGGGTCGATCGTTTTGTGCACGAGTGATTTATCTAGGGAAGATTGAATGAGAAGAGTTGAAGGGAAAGGGATTGTGCCGTGGGGTCGGGAACGGGGGTAGTGAAGACTGGAGAGTGAATGAGATATGAGAGGGGGTGTTGGCAGATAGAAAATCGCCAATAGTAGCAACGATATTGGCTGGGGTGATGTGAGAAAGTGAGGTCTCAGACTCGACGTGGAAAGTGACAATGTTGCAAAATTCTTGTATTTCCTGATATTATTACACCGCCACCTATGCCTTATGTACAAGCAAGATCCGATCCCGCAATCACCATATCTATCCATCACATCTCGGCCTCCTTTTCGTATCAGGGTCAATCTTTCTCTTACCACCCGGTTTTCTTATTGATCGATCCGGCTCTTCCGCACTGCAATTATCGCGCTAGCTTGCGTTCCAACGCCGCAAAGCAATGAAGCGATGACAAAAACTCCAGTCCATGCTTTCGTATGTTCCATGGTGTACTCCTGCATGTGCATGGCCCATATGGTATTTTCCCTCACATCAACATTGCCATCCCAACCGCCCCGCCAACAACACACAATATCTCCATTTTCATTTCTCCCGTTCTTGCCGCCATGGCTGTTTGCAACCCTGGACTAGAACTAGCCGTCTTACTAGAGCTCACACCTGCAGTCCCACTAGGAGTCGCTGCGGCCTCCCCTCCAGCCGTCACCATCGTTACAGCAGTAACAGTCGACTTCTGGCCGTTAGGGAGGGTCGTGGTTTGGACAACTAGGCTCGTTTGCGAGGATGGAGGGGCTTTGGAAGTTGAGGCACCTGAAGTGGAAGAGGGACTGCCTGAAGAGGACATGGTGCGGGAGCCACCGCCAACGGTGCTTACGATTGTGACACCAGCGGCATTGACGGTGGTGACGACGGAGCCGACGGAGAGGGTGCTGAGGACTGTGACGCCCCCGGCGTTGGTGGTGGTGAGAAGAGCGCCAGCGGTGAGAGAGGCTGGTGCTGACGATGGACCAGCGGAGGTGCTGCCAGGGGATCCCGAAGTTGATGATTGATCGGGGCCTGAGGTTACGCTGGACGGCGAACCAGGGGAGGACGAGCCACTGTTGGTGGTTGCTGTACTTGGGCTCGGGTTTGATTCCGAGCTTGGTGTGGTTGGCCCTTGAGGCACAGGTGTCACGACAGGTCCAGGTCCTTGGGTTGTAGTTGTAGGAACTGAGGTGGCGGTGCCGTTTCTGATGTCCGGGCTTTGACGTTTTGCCATTGAAACGATGCTGGTTGCTAGTGGGGCATCATCCCGATGAATGACCTCCACTGCAGTTCGGTCTTGTTGAAACATGCCATGTTTGAACTTCTTGGGGGAGAAGTCATGGAGGGCTGCGTGGAGGGATGGAGGATCGACTTGATCCAAGAGCCTTTGAAATTCCTCTAGATCTGACGCTGCGTTCTGCCCCTGTGGTCTTGAATCTGCTGGTCCTGCAGCAACGGATGTGAGGAGGGAGAGGAGGATCGAGGCAGAGAGAAATTTGTATAATGATATCATCGTGAGGTTGCGCTTTGTCGGTGGCAATTGAGGCTACTGTTGGCAAGTTAGAAACAACAAGGACTTTTAATTGTTACAAAAATGTCAATGAGTGGAGGAGTAGATGTACGTCGTACATGAAGTAGTGAAGCAGAGAGCTCTTGTTTCACACGATGTCAGGCCGGAAAGGCGGCAGGGTTGACTCACGTGTGGGAGGCCCTACCCAGCTTCTAGTGAATAGCGAGACTTCGAGTAACCCGGATGACAATGCAGATTAAGCTGGATTCCAAAGCAAGCGGACAGTGAAGACAAAGGCGAAGATGGGGTAGAAGCGTTGCAGCGAATAATGTGACGATGCAGAAGGTGATGCAGGGTCGTCACGGGGTTGCACTGGCGTGACTGGCAGTCTGGCACAGCGATTACAGTACCTAAGGCAGTTAAGTCGCGTTAGTAAACGACCAGATTGATTCGACACGGGGATTCATCACCTGTCTTAGAATACACGTCGTACAATACTGGAACACCAGACAAATAGTAGAGGAGAAGCAAAAGTCAGATGACGGGAGGATTCTCGTATACTTCAGTATCATATAGTATGTTTGGTGTCAATATCGTCTCAGCCTCTCAGGTGTCTATTTTTGGGCTCCCTGTCGTTCAAAATCCTGTATTCCGTAATGCTTCCCTGCAACTCGATGGATCGGCGATGATTAAATTAACAACAGTGCTCCATCATGTCATATCCCATCATCCCATGTCACAGACTCACAGTTAGACCGTACCGGGGTTACAGTATTATTAGTGCTGCTGTTGCAAGATACCGTCAATCGATCACCTGATTATCTGTTTTGACCATGGCTTCTCTGCCTTACTTTCATATGTTCCTATGCTCTTATCGCACAAGCATTGTGATTGATCTCTAGTCGGCGACTGTATATCATTTCAAGGAAAACGAGAAGTCTATTTGTCGATCTGAACATCTGTACCCGGTATTGAGGTTTTGTATGTTGACTTGGTGTAGCACAGCAGCTACTTCCGTACAGCGAAGGTGTTCGTTTATGTATTTGTATTATGTCTGGCCTCAGGAATCGAAATTTATCTACCTACTTACAAAGGAAATACCCGAGGTAAAAAAATCCGTCACACTTTCACCTTGACTACAATTGAGCCCGTAGCCTCAAATATCAAGAACGAAAGCCTCCCTCAAAGATCCTAACCGACAATACTATCCTACGAAATGGGGTATCCGATCAACTCAAGCCCTTGCGGCTCTGTACATTCTGTGGCAATTGAAGAGTGTATATTAAACATGGATCAAACATCCTCAAGGCGCCGAAGCCCTGCCCCCAACTAGCTCTCTCCATGCGCCGGTCCAGACGGTTGGTTCCCATCAACCGCCTTTGCTTCTCTCTGTACATCCATTGACCTGCCCCGCGAAGGCTTCCTCTCCTGTGCAATGGCCGACAAGCTTTGCTTGCTTGTAGCATGTTCACTGCCAACTCGAGGGGGGCTCTTTGTTCGCTCTTTCTCCGCCTCGCGCTCCTTTCTCTCTTCCTTGGCTTGTGCAACCTTGGCCTTGAACCAGCCGATGGGGCCTTTCTTTTCTGTCGTCTCATCTTTCTCCTTGGACGCCTCCCGATTCCTGGACGGCGTGGAGTCGGTACTCGAAGTCTGGATAGTTGCCACTATCGTAGCTTCCGTGCCAAGCTGTTGAGACTCGAGCGTGGTCGACTTCTGGGGCTTGGTGATACTGCCCACAGAGCTGGTACTGTTCTCCGCGATCGCGTTAGAGCCGAGCCTAGAAGAAGAACTTGGAGAGACTACAGGAACGTCGCCGTTCTTCTTGGTAGAAGATGACAACCTCCACCGACGCTTCTTCTCCTTTTTTCCATTCTTCATAGCCGGATCGTCCGTGTGATCGGCCTCAGACTGGTCTGTCTGGTCTGCAACCGATACTCGGGAACGATTCGAGTGAGTCGGCGAGTGCGAAGGCTTCAGAGTCTGGTCCGAATTGTGATGGAGTTGGCTTTTAGGTGGCATATTGCTGGCCTGTTGACCTCCGCTCAGATGGGGTGCTGATTCGGAAACAGGCGTCGCGTCTGTATTAGACAAGCTGGGAGGTAGAGATGCCAGCGGATCTGCATTCACCTGAGTGTTTACCCCAGGGGTAGGTAAGGGCGTATAGAAAGCTTGATTTTGCGGAGAGTCCGGTTCAGCATGTAGAGAATTGGCAGAACTCTGAGCACTGGGGTTCGCGCTTCCTGGGAGACGTTTCTTCCGAAGCTTGTTTGGCGGCCGACTGTCTTTGCGCTCGTTGTCACTCGTAGCAGATTTAGCAAAGAAACCAGAAACCTTTCGTTCTCGAGGCGGCGTTCCAGCACCCGATGGAGTTGCGAATCCAGGAGGTGGTGGTGGTGGGTCGAGATGAAGTTTCTCCATCGGGATCAGCAGCTCCTTGCTTTGAGCTCCGACGGCAGACTCATTAACAGTGGCAAGGCTTGATGGGGCTTCAGCGGTCGGGGTAATCGATGACGCGGTGGAAGAGGTTCGTCCCTCGGAATTAGGCTGTGCTTGTGCCAATTTAAAGCTTGGCGATGATGTACGCGCAGATGGAGAGAGATATCCGCCTTGAGCGAGCCCAGTGGAAGTCGTTGTTGGTGAGTCCGACTGCGTATTGAATCGAGATGGTATGCTAGGAGACTTCTTTGAAGGTAGAGTATTACTCCGATGGACACCGCCCGCTGTATTGACAGAGCCATGAGGGCTAGCTGGGCTAAGTGGAACCGGGCTTGGCACGTTCATCGAGTTTTTCGAGTTCTTGGAAGAAACAGACATATTTCTCCGGACGCCGCCAAATTTGCGAAGGCTATCTGCACCAGCGCTCGCATTGGAAGCCGACCTACCAAGGCCAGCTTGTGCAGCCTTTGCGATTGAAGGTGAGCTAGGTTGTCGGTTTTGGGCACTGGTCTGAATATCTTTGACGGTCTTCTCATCGGCCGCTGTGCCGCTCATGCCTATTAAGAAGCTATCTTGGTTATCAATTAAGAAAATCACAACGTCCTGACTCAGGCGGTACTCTTGAGGAGTCATGTCGTGGATAGGATGTGACAGCATGCCGGGCTGAAATATTGACGCAAGATTTCGTGATGTCATGCGGTTTATCTCAGACTTGGAAGAAAACACTGCTAGAAGATCGAGTATGTAAAGAAGTAGTTGTCGATTCAGGGGCGGTAACTCCGTAATTAGTCGCTGATAGGTGAGAATTGCTTGATCATGATCAAAATCGCCCACACTTTGAACCTGCGCCTCCGCCTCCATGTCTCCGACAGCTTGCACCTGATGACCCCTTAAGGGGTCTCGGAATTTTTCGTAATAGTCTAGGGGCACGATGGGTTGTGGTAATTGATTGAGGTACCGCCGAAGGATGTTGGCGGCATCATGCACGGTATACCCAGTCCAATCGAGACCTTTCCCATAACGATCTGGAGAGTCAAATATGGCTTGTAATTCTTTGATACGTTTCGCCGCACCACTTAGTCTGAATATTCCCTCAACATCGGTAGCTAAATGTCGCATCGAACATTAGCATACAAACCTGAGCGGGGATAGTCGACGAAGTATAACGGACCTTTTTCTTTCAGGAATACTCCACATTTAGCTACGACTATTGGCACATATCCATACACAAAATTTTCCCCATGCTCGTTCGTAAGAGAAATTGCAACATTCGCATAAGGGATACTGTCTTGAAGTGAGACACCGAAGATGCCACTCGGTAATTGTTCTGCTTCTGCTGTTTATGTTAGCTTTCTTGAGCTATGAAACCAAAGGAAAATCGGGTTCTTTCAAGGAATAAGCATAACAAGCTTGGAAAGCGAGACCCCCCATATCAGGTTTCATGGTTGGGAGTGTGCCCGGAATGCCGTGCAAGAAATTCGGGCATTTCCAATCTCGTAACTATATGCTCGGGATTTTAAACAAGGGTAGATATGGAGATTAGACAATTGGGTCTATGCTCAAAGTTTGTAGCAATGATGATAACGACCTAGGTAGGAAGAAAGTAGTCTCTCAAACACCTTGTCATTTATCAAGGAGGAAAGAAGAAGTGGCAACAATAACTGAATACAAAGGCAAAATATCAAAAAATCTCACCTTTTTCCTCTTCCTTCTTGGTGTTCTTCTTGAATTGTTTCCACCAAGAGATTAGATCGCGCTTGGTGGTGGGTGGGGAAGCAGCTTGTACTGCTCCAGCTGGCTGCTGAAGTGGCTGGTGAAGAGTTCGTGGGGCAGATGGTGTAAGAGGTTTTTCGGTCGCCATCTTGGCTATGACAGAGAAATCCGGAGAGAAGTATGTTGTGCGCCGTTGATGGGACAGTCGAATGTAGGCCTGCCCTTCTTTGGTTTGGTTCCCAAAATAGAATCTGCTCGTCTACTTTACAACACTAGAAACCTTGTAGCCCTGAGCATTCCCATGGATCAGCGTCTTATCGCAGTAATGGCCAGATGAAACAAAAGGTCGGTAAATCTAGCTCTCACCAGAAACTCTGATCTCGTTCGCGATTTGAGGTTCCCTGATCAAAAAGCGAATCGTGACGCGCCGACGTGTAGACAAGGCCCTGCAGCCTGCTGTAAAACCGTTGTGCCCGTCGACTCGTCGCTGCACCTACACCGCTAAACTTGGCTACCCTGTTTAATATGCTCGTGATGCCCCAGGATGTTGCTGTATTGGCTGATTGATGGCTGCTTTGCTGGCCAACTGCGCCAAAATGTCGTTCCTCTTTCTAGGTTGGGCAATGATGCGACAGGTGGAGCAAGGCCGGACGGCAATCGTAAGATTGATAGAACGGTAACTAAGACGACAGTGAAATTAGGAGGTTAAATTTTGGCAACTCTATGCCACTAGGCTTTATTGCGCGGATGGTCGCACGGAGGTGGACTCGAAGCTCCTCGTAGGCGGCGTGGTAGTGGAGCCTCGCTAGCAAACAGCGACGATCGTGCTGAACAGCTTGCATAAACTAGACTCGCTGGTATGTTTGTAGAAGTGCATGTATCTCGATCAGAGTTGCGCACTGAGGCGGCCCCATGTCGCAAAGGTAAGATAGAGAGTAAAGGGCCGGGCTGTGATGGTTGAACAAGGAGTGCGCCTGTGGAATGACTGTCGGCTTTTAGTTGAATTGCTCGAATGGCATTCTTGGTCCGCCGTAATCTGTGGGGTCCGCCCTATCGAGCTCCCCTGCTTCCCTTACTAAAATTCTGCAATACCTAAACCTCCATCGATACACAAGAGCTCTTAACGTTGGACTTGCGCACTGGACCTCCAATACTACCTGTGATTCGACTGTCTTAATCATTGCCATAGCTCACCATGGACGGGTAAGCATCCTAATGCTCCATCTCCCACTCACGCAATCTTGTGTCCGTTGACATTGTGCCTCAGTCTCAATGCGTCTGAGCAACGTGAGCTGCAGTCAAGGATGGAGAAGAAACAAATGAAAGAGATGATGACCGTAAGTCTAGTCCAGAGTCAGCAATGCTCGATGATCGAGCGGTTGGCAATGCTACCCAGTTTCTGTAACATCTTCATTAGGATTTCTCTGACACTCATGTCCTCCGATAGATGTACTCTAAACTTGTTCAGACTTGCTTTGACAATTGTATCAACGACTTCACAACTAAGTCACTCCATTCAAGAGAAGAAAGCTGTGTCATGCGGTGCGTTGATAAAAGCCTGAAAGCACAGGAGCGGCTAGGTCAGCGTTTCCAGGAACAGAACGCCGCCATGGCCCAGTCAGGACAACTACCCGGTACATAAGTAGGTTGACTCGTCTCTCGACGCCGGCATAAGGTTGGAAATCATGGAAGACGTGTCTGAACTCCAGGAGGCGGGGAATAGCAGCTAGCGGGGGTAATATGCGCGTTATGGCCTTGCGTACGGCGCGACGCAGATTGTCCATGGTCTCAGGATCCAGCACTCTTCAGTACTCACTGTGTCGTTGTCGGTGCCGGACATGGAAGCAATAAAGATTCGCTTATATGTAGCAGATCAGATCCCGAATGGCAAGTTGGGCTCACACCTTATATCCTCGAGCTACGCTTGAGATTCTGATTGTTCTCCTTTCGATATGAATCACCAAAATTTTCTCCACAATCCAATCTGGATTCAGCGGGAAAAGATTGGAAATATCACTGGCATTGCGGGGATGGTGTGCTTTGCCATGGAGGAAATCCAAGTTCTGCCGGAAATTGATGGCCGTTGGCCCTGATGGAAGGCAGAGAAGAGAAGCAGAAGTACTGCTAGGACGAAGGGAGTACACAACGTCCTCCCTACTATTCATCCTCAGCTAAGCCAATGCTTACTGCCCCTTTCAGCATCACTATAGTATTATTGCTACCTCAAAGGATCATAGTATATACTTCATGCCCGGACATCACCACAAAATCAAACAACTTTATCCACTTAGACCGAGGATCTGTAGCCCTCACATTTCAACCAGAGATTTCCCTGTACGGGTGGACGAATGGAGAAATTGTCATCTCTTTGTCAGCAGAGCTTACTTTCGTCATCTACAAGAAATATGCCATGTTAAGTTGCTGTATATCCAATATACAATTCATTCCCGCCTGCAACCAGTCTCAAATGTTGTAGTACTCTTACCTCTTCTATCATCACTTTCATCAGTGCGAGGACTCTATTACTGCTGACTGTTTGCGAAAAACGTATCAGGTGAAAGGCAATCCGGGAAATTGCTCAACCCCGCACCCGTCATTAATAGTTTCATGGTGGGATAACACAAAACTTTCAAGTCATCACCAATCCATCGACAAGTCATAGCTCGACTGGACAATCCCTCAAGAATACTTCAAGCATCATGCCTTCAGATACAGTTGGAAAGGTGAATGAAGCCCTTGTCTCTTCCTGGATACAGCGCCAATTCACTGACATCAACCTGAGTAGACGATTACCTGTAAAGTGTGTAAAACTCTGGTTGCATCATGCAGATGGTAAACTAATTCAGGGCGCACAGGCAGCCGTCGCATGGGAAGCTGGCAAAGATTTGTCCATTGAAGAGATTGAGGTTGAACCACCTAAAGCACACGAGGTCCGGATAGAAATCTACTATACCGGAGTTTGTCATACAGGTTGGTTACGGAGCCGGCGGAGGAGGCAACGCTAAGCTAAACGACTGTAGATGCGTATACACTATCAGGCAAAGATCCAGAGGGAGCCTTCCCCATCGTACTTGGCCATGAGGGCGCAGGCATTGTCGAATCAGTTGGCGAAGGGGTAACAACAGTTAAGCCTGGAGACCATGTCGTGGCGCTATAGTATAGTCCACCTTTGGCCGTCAGGTCTCCTCCAGTGCTGATTGTTACTGTATAGCACCCCTGAATGCGGCGAGTGTAAATTTTGCAAATCGGGCAAAACCAACCTCTGCGGCAAAATCCGGGCGACCCAGGGTAAAGGCGTAATGCCTGATGGCACCTCTCGCTTCCGTTGCAAAGGTAGAGATCTTATGCATTTTATGGGCACATCGACCTTTTCCCAGTACACGGTCGTCGCGGATATCTCTGTCGTAGCGATCACGCCAAAAGCCGCAATGGACCGGACTTGCTTGCTGGGTTGTGGAATTACTACTGGCTACGGTGCTGCTGTGGTGACTGCGAATGTGGAGAAAGGATCGACTGTTGCGGTTTTTGGAGCGGGCTGCGTGGGGCTGTCGGTCATTCAAGGTGCTGTGAAGAACGGTGCTGGAAAGATTATCGTTGTGGATGTCAACGACGGAAAGGAGGCTTGGGGAAAGAAATTCGGCGCCACGGATTTTGTTAATCCGACGAAGCTGGGAGGGAAAAGCATACAGGAGCAGCTAGTGGAGATGACGGACGGAGGATGCGACTACACTTTTGACTGCACAGGCAATGTGGGCGTTATGAGAGCGGCCTTGGAGGCATGTCATAAGGGGTGGGGCCAGAGTATTGTTATCGGGGTGGCAGCAGCTGGACAGGAAATTAGCACAAGACGTAAGCTATTCAAATTGTTTATTCTAGGGGTTCTATTTGGCAAGAGGATGAAGCACAGGAATCGTGAATATATAACGCGGATAAAGAACATCAGATCCGTCGCTAACAATCCCTTCTCACAGCGTTCCAATTAGTCACCGGCCGTGTCTGGAAAGGTTGCGCATTCGGCGGCATCAAAGGCCGTAGCCAGCTCCCAGACCTCGTGGACGATTATATGACTGGGAAACTCAAGGTGGACGAATTCATCACGCACAGGCAGCCTTTGGATAAGATCAACTCCGCTTTTGCGGATATGAAGGCTGGCGATTGCATAAGGTGTGTCGTAGATATGCACAAGGCATGACTGCAAGGAAGATGGAGCAGGTTGTAAGATTGTGCATGTCACCGTAGGTCTTGTAAATATTCATAATGCTCAGGAATAATTGAAGAAATTGTGAAGATAAATTCAACACATAGGATCACTCTGTGAGAACTCCGGCAAGGAGAATCACGCCCTTAGAGTATTCAAGCAATCCCTGCCGCACAACTTCAGCTTCGGATCATCGTCTTTGAAGGTACCAGATAATATTCGTGAACGGTTGTTGAATCTTGAAAACAGTTATCAAGTTAGCTAAGCGGACCGACCCCCAGCGTGCAGGGCCAGGCCTTTCCACCATGTGCTAGCTCGCTGGGCCCTTGCAGAGGCGCTTATGCAGCTTTTCACAACTGTTGCACAACCACTTTGCGTGGAGGCATCTGGTTGGTTCAAGGATTCAAGGCATGCGACAAAGCGACCGAGACTCGTGCTCTAAATTATTGAACCTTTCCGGATCTGCTTAACCTGGTGAACAACTACGACACCGCCACCATTCATCACTTTGCTGACTTTGTGACGTTGGCCTTCCACTTGCATCAGTCAACATTCTGAAGATTACCGACTTGGCGATTTCTACTGCCTATTTCTAGCTCAAACTCTCCACTCTTCTCCAAATTCTACATCCATCTACCATCCACAAGCCCGTCCAAGCTCTCTCACTCATCATGCGAACATCAAGATCTTCATCAGATGCTTCCACACACTCCCTACCGGAGTCTGGAGAATCCTACCAGATCTTCGTCAAGCTCCTTTCCGGAGAAAGTACAACGTCACCCCCTTTGCCTCTTGTGAAGACTGATGCTAATCCGCCTGCAGTTATCCCTCTCAGCATCCCCTCCTCAACAACAATCACCACCCTCAGACAACTCCTTTCCCTGCGCACCTCCGTTCCTCCATCCGACCTCCGTCTTGTGCACGCTGGGAAGCATCTGACCACCTCTCCGAACACGTCGTCGACTTTGTCCTCGCTCAACATTGCGTCTTCCTCTACCATCCACCTCACACTACCTATACGTGGTGGCATGCCGCCTAAGAAGGTCCGATGTACCCATAAAGATTGCAAAGAAGCTGCGCAACGCATAGTTGGGGACTGCAGTTTCTGTAATGGGCACTACTGTGGAAAGCATCGAATGTTGGAGGATCACAAATGCAGTGGGTTGGAGGACTGTAAGAAGGAGAGCCATGATCGGAATGCGGATAAGTTGAATTCTGAGAGGACAATGGTCGTAAAGGGCATCTAGGAGAATTCCTTTCGAACCTGTGGATGGCGATGTGGGTGGTTTTCCGAGAACACTGAATAGATATTTGCGTGCGCCTGCTGCGTCCTGTCCTAAACATCTTACTTTTAATGCTCAGAATTAGCGGTGGTGTTTTTTGATGGCATGTATCTTCACTATCCACTGTTATTCTGCTTTTCATTCTAGAGAAACCGAACAAATACCTAAAACCATCGGGGTTGGGAAACATTGCACCATATGACTACGGAGTGTAAAGAGTTTAGAAGACACAGTAGACACTAAATTATATCACAGCCGAGAACAGCAATTAATTTTTTTGGTACCATATATGAGATTGGGACGCTTCAGAGATTTCTATTCCAGTCTTATTGGTCCAGGATCCATATACTGATAAAGCCTGTCAAGGTCTGATATCGGAAATGCATCCTCTACGTCTCTTTATTGACCCCTTTGTACAGAACGTAGTGACCCATTGCTAGGAAATCAACTAGTCAAGATTGCTCACAACTTGTAGAATATATTGTGTTCCGTAACATTAATAAATTGTGCAATTTCATCTTGAGAGTGCTTCTCATTCGATGTAGGCAGGAATCAAAGCTGACTAAGCATCAGCCTTAGAAGTTTCGATGTCAATCACCATTTTCAAGCTCACAGATCATTCGACAATGGCTCTGCCACCATGACCACCCCATCTCCTCCTCCGCGGAAGCTGGTTCCCACCTCGCAACCCATTTCTCTCCTCCTCACCACGGAGGCCAGTGTCTATACCCATGTCCATCCCTTCCTCATCCTGATCCTCTACTATATCCGCTTTCCATCCCTTGTGGCTTCTCCAGTCCCAACTCTTCTTTCCTCTCTTATACCGCTTTCGATCCTTCAAATTACCTACACTGTGCTGTGTCTGCCACCAACAGCAAATGGCTCTAGGTCGGCAAGTACGCCGTCGAAGAAGGTGAAGAGCAAGCGAGGGACCGCCGCGAAAAGCCATGTGGGAATCGGGGATAAAATTGTGGTAAGTAACCCTTTCACCATTGACCATGAGGAGCTAACCAAATAATGTCACAACCCAACAGCCTTCGCTTCTATCCCTTGCCCTAACCATTACTCTCGTCGCACCGCTCTTTACAGTTCTTCTGATCCTATTCGGCGCCCCTCTGACCACTCACCTACCACATACGGCGCTCTGCGCTACTCATATGGCATTACTCTCTCTTGCCCCCCTGTTCTACGTGTACGGAGTGGATGGGAGGATGTGGAGGGAGATCTTAAGCGCTAGTTTGCCGTTTGATGAGGTTTGGGGTGGTTGCATAGGGGGGATTTTGGGGGCATGGCTGGGAGCAGTGCCGATACCATTAGATTGGTAAGTTGGAGATCTCTTTCCCGTCATCGCGAAGTTGGGATGTTGGGGAAGTGCTAGGGCCAAGGATGGAGGGCAGAATTGCAAGCAGCTTGGGCTAATGTCAATTTAGGGACCGTGAATGGCAAAAGTGGCCCGTAACGATTGTCACAGGGTCGTATCTGGGTTATGCTGTGGGGAGGCTTGCGGGGGCATACCTCTTACGAGGGAAGAGGATCCAATTTGATTGAGTACAGTTTACATGAAAGCTTATTGAGATACCCTAAAAGTTCGGTAGTGCAAAGATACGAATACCTGAAAAGCTTCAGAGCGGTATTTCTTCCGTTAACAATGACCGAGATTGAAGGGGATACCATCTCGTTCAAAAAACCTAGGCCCGCGCTTCCATCTGGATCTTATCTTTGGTCCCTCTTCAGAAGTCTGCGTTCAGGAATGTTCACGTCTAAAGGACCTTTTTTCTCTAGGTCAGTCAGGTTCTAGTAGCGCCATCATGTTACCGCGACCGGGATACCACATTGGTATTTAAAAGGCTTGAGGGACATGCTACCTCATGCAAGGTTGCTATAAAACTGGTATGAACCATATCTCTTTTATTTTCTCTAGCTTTCCAGACTTGGATTGCTCTGATATTTTTTGGCAGGAAGATGAATCACAAAAGTACCTTCCCTTCCGTATCCCACAGCCAACCTCGCTCAAATACCTAGGCATTGAACTATCGCGCTAGAATCAGGGCCTACGCCATACCCAGAATCGGACGAAACCGAATAGGAACGACTGTCCCTCCCCTCGGCCATCGACTTTGTCTCCAACTCCCTCAATCTCACACACCCCTGCAATCGCATCCTCTTCATGCTCCCCCAAATCTCCCATAGCCGATACAAAACTTACAAAACCCTCCAAGAGCACATCTCCGCCGCCTGGCACATGGCATCCATGCGCACATCTAGCCATCCACCCAGATGAAACCCTGCCAGGTATCTCCCGTGCCACTGGGTCGTAGCCAGTAATGGAGGAATTGGGAAGCACAGCGTTGATTGGGGGAATCATGGGTTTGGGCTGGAGGAGCGGCGCTTGAGCGGCGGAGGAGTGATTGGCGTGTGGGGGAATAGAAGAAGATATTTACTAAGTTCTAGGGAATGGGTGTGCTCCCCTAAGGACAGTATGTAAGCAGGTCAAGGCGGGCAAAGACCCACATGCAACTGATTTCTACAGTAAGTCGGTCACCTGGTAAGCCACCAGAAGGGGCTAAATAATAATAAACTATTACCGATAGGCATGTTAACGATCCTGTTTAAGTGATAGTTTTGAGTACGGAAATTGAGGAACGATCAGTTCCACGTATCTTGTTGCTCACCTTTCCTTATCGTTCAAGTCTTGTGTCGAACTTGAGGCAATTGTTGTGCTGTTTAAGGGCACGATGTGTCTGTTTGTCCAGTTGAATGATATAGATAAAGACCATTGGTTGTTTACTGACTTTCTACACCATGTGATGCACCGATTGTATAATCTCAACACTGCCATATCCTTGAAGTATCGCGGGGACCTATTCTTATTGGCAGAAGGCCAGAGTATAATTTTCTTCTCGGTGATGTTCGTTGTGCTTCGACCAAGTAGGTTGCTGCAACGAAAGAGGAATGATTATGACATCTCATGTCGCGGATTGCACGTCAAGAGCCATCACCCCCAACCTCTGAAGTTTCATGACCGGTTCGCCTCCAATGGAAGCGCTAACACAACCACGCTGTCCTATCAGTCTATCAGACGGACGGCATGAGGATGGCGCAAGCCCTGGACGCCTTTTCCGCGCACTTCATCGCAGATTGCAAGATTGCAGGATTGTTACGGTACATGTCGGCACCTTTCGGACGCTGGGTCACTGCTCTCCATCATCCATGATATATCACAATACGTGGGATGCATACATGAATGTATGCAGCTTCAGCGCGCTCTGAAGACGGTGCATCACAGTAATATTAGGCCCAGGTCGTATCTTAAGTTGCGACTAGCATAACTCTCAAACAGGCTGATGTTGGAGATGGGGGGTTGCGTTTGGGGAGGTCTGATGGTCGGCATGTTTGAGGATTGCATCATTATGCATCCTCTAATCCAAGTCCGGCAGCCCACACGTTTTGGTTGTTCCAAAAGTGGACGTTTTGGCTGCAGGCTTGGTGCTTCATTGGCTTGTTGTTAGTCGCCCCCATGAGCGATGTTCTCGACGTGATTCGCTGAGAGCATCAGCGCTAATGGGAGCTATCGGATATCCCTCGATCCGGCATCGTGGGCTAAAAAGCGCATGTACGAACTACGTACATCGTTGCTGCCGCGAGCGGGTTTTTCTGTGAAGCTGATGCTGTCCATGCCTTAATATTACTAGTTAATAATAATACCACTCCTATTACTACTGCTACAAGTACTACTAAGGTACTACTACTACTATACCACTATTCTCTTCCCGTAGCATGAAGCCGGCCCTCTGCTGCTACATATCACTTCCCTAGTGAAGCTATAGATTGACAGTGCCCTTGCACCGACTCGTCCCTACTCCTGTTCTTTACCGATCTCTCCGCCAAGACTCCCCGTTGTTGCCTGAAGCAATACATATACAAGATACACAAGCGCATCTGCTATGGAGCTCGTAGCTAAGAACCCCGTAGTGCAGAAGTATGCACCGCCATTCCTGCTGAACAGCAAACTATACGATATCCTTGCAGAGCAACCTTTGCTAGAACGAGATGTTGCCATCCCTCTCCGTACGAGTAACCGCAAATGCCTCTCTCTCTTCATGGCGCTGACCGGAGCCATCCAGCAGGCTGGACGTTTGCTAGGAAAAGACCAAATGGCGGTAAACTACCGCAGTCAATCGCTCATCGAGGGTATAAAGCCAAGCATCCCGAAAACACCATGGGCGCATTCAAAGGTGCAGTGGATGTGGGAGCGAATGCAATAGAAACGGACATTCATCTGTCAAAGGACGGCGTTGTGGTTCTATCCCATGTGGGTAGAATAAAAGACACAAGTTTGACAACGCCTAATCTAGAGATGTGTTAGGATGCTACGCTCGAGAGATGTTTTGGCAAGGACGAGAAGATAATAAACTGTGATTGGGACTACCTGAGCCAACAACGAACACTAAAGGCTCCTCATGAATCGATGCCGAAATTAAAAGACCTTTTGGAATACCTGGCCTCGCCTGGGCTGGAAAGTACATGGGTTCTATTAGATATAAAAGTACGTATGCCAAATCCGAGACCCAGAGCGTTTGTTCTGATACTACCTCAGCTCGACAACAACGCCGATGATGTTATGCGCCTAATCGCCGAAACAATTGACCATGTCCGTCCTCATCCAAACAAACCCTGGAACCAACGCGTCGTCCTCGGCATCTGGGCTGTACGTGAACTCCCTCCCTGTCCAAGCTTCACCCCTAACGTTCCACAGGCGAAATACGTCCCCCTCTGCAATACCCACCTCCCCACCTTCCCAATCTGCTACATCGGCTTCTCCATCCCCTACGCCCGCCAATTTTTACACACCCCCAACATCTCCTTCAACATCTTCCAGAAAACCCTCATGGGCCCCATCATCGGCTCCAAATTCCTCCGTGACGCAAAAGCCCTCGGCCGTCCTATATTTATGTGGACTGTCAACGACGAGTCCTTGATGAAATGGAGTATATCCAGAGGAGCAGACGGCGTTATTACAGATGATCCGAAGAGGTTTCTGGAGGTGTGTGATGCGTGGGAGCATGGGGATAGGCAGATCCGGATTGGGTGGAGATTGTGGTTGGAGATTGTTTGGTTCAATATTATGGTGCTGCTATTTGGGGGAATCCTTTGGTGGAAGTATGGGGGGATGAAAAGTAAGGGGCCGGTGAGGATACCGATGGAGGTTAAAGCAGAGGGGGGGAGGTAAGGTGGGTGGGTGGGTGTGAGATTGGGGTGAAAGTGCGAATAGAGATGATATGCGGAGCGAGAAAACAAGTTCTGCGATGCACCATTGGCCCCTGAACACCACGACCACGGACTCGCCACCTCTCCTTCCTTCTCAATACCGACTCGTCCACGTATCAATTCCTGCCCTACCTAGCCATCACATCTTTCTTTCTTTCCCCCTCTCCCCCATTTTAATTACTCTCCCTCTCATCTCCCCCCCCCCTCCTTTTTTCCCCCCAGATCAAACCCTCCTCCCTTCCTCCCTTCCTTCATTCCCATCATAATCCTCATCCGTTAAACACTGATATATAATTTCCCCCTCTTTCTTTAATCTTGAGGTCCTGGAAAACGGGTTTGATCGAAAGTTGGGATTTGAGGAGGGGGGGGGGGGTGAGAGGGGGGGGAGGAAGGGGGAGGAAGGAGATAGTGAGGGGGAAGAGAGGGGAAGAGAGGGGGGGGAAGAGAGGGGAGGGAAAGGCTGGGTCTGCTTGTAGATTTGATTTGATTTGATTTGATTTGATTTGATTTGTTCTTCTTTTTTTCTCCTCTTAGCTTTTTCCTTTCATCGAACCATCACCCATCCCCATCTACGCTCCCGTTCACATTTCTTCTTCTTCTTCTTCTCATCCTTACCCCCTCGACCATCTCTGTTCTTTCACTCCCCTCGTCATTTCCGCGCCATCTTCGTTCCGTTCTCCCCTGAATCATCTCGGCGAGAACGGGGTCTGTGAATTGAGTACTAAAGTTTGATTTTGTGACATGTGTTTACTGAAAGCTTGAAGTTCTTTCTATGCTGTCAACGCTACTGGTGCTGACGAAGCATATTGGTATGGAAATTCTTCATACAAGTCCTACTCTGCCATTTTTTTATGCTAAAACCCGGGTATCTCCCAGCCATGAATTTCCGAGCGTCTGATGGGTATATGCACAGTGATCCGGAAATGTTTCCCATCTCCCATCTCCCACTACTACTCACCTCCTCCTATATCTTCTTCAATTTGAACCCCACCTGCAGCACCCTCGCAACGACAAATAGCGATGCGCCGCCAAACATCGTCACCCCGCAGAATATCTGCAGATAAAGATACTTCCCCTGATCCCTCGTCACTAGCGCGCCCGCAATCGGACTCCCAAGTAGTCCAGCGACGGAGATGATACAAAAAGTAGTGCCGCTCCTGACGCCGATTTGGCGAATGTCGGAGATTTGCGCGATCAGGGCGGGCACCATGGAGACAAAGGCGCCGGAGGAGAAGCCGTAGAGGGCGGCGAAGATAATGATGGGGGCGTTGCTGTGGGATGGTAACCAGAGGGCGAGGACGATGATGCAAGAGAAGAAAGTGGTGAAGAGCATGACATTGTAGCGGCCAAAGCGGTCACCGGCCTGGGGAATCAGCTTAAGTCAGCCTTTGCATTTTTCGTACTTCGAAAGGAGCGCTTCTCTTACCCAGCCGGGAATTATGCGTCCGAATATGCTTTGCTGCATGTCAGCACTGGATCTTTAGGCATTGTGGGGCGTTGGGTGTTACCTAGCAGCGTTGAGGATAGCTAAAAGGTAGTTGGCTAATCCTGTAGACATACCCTCGGCTTGCGCCTGGAGAATGATAAAGTTGAAGGGTAGGAAGGTGCCGAAAAAGAACAAGAAGCTTGCCAGGGCGGTGGCAAGGAATGGGGGTTCTCTGAGTGGTCTAACGAATTCCATGATGATAAAGGGGCTCGGTCGAGTTTCGAGACGGGACTTGACTGTTAGGTTGGCGATGATCATGAGGCCGAGGATCATAAAGGCGGCGGTCCGCATGGACCAAGCGAAGCCTATCTGGGGAATGAGGCGGTCGATCATTATGCTGAGGAATGGTTGGTATAAGTTGCTGCGAACTGCTGTAGAGAACAAGGAGTGGAGAAAGAGGACTCACGGCAGGATAACTCCCCCCAGCGATGACCCCGAAGTCACAATCCCAAAAGCCAGCGCCCTCCTTCTGAAAAACCATGTTGCAACTGAATTGTTCGCTGCGAAGAAGATCGCACTCGCGCCCACGGCACTGCAAATCCCCTGTGCTAGCAGGAATTGATAATACTGAGTCGACAACGACACCATCATCAACCCAAACACATGAAAGAAAGTGCCCCCCAGTAACAAGTATCTCGGCCCATAATTATCAAACATTTTCCCTAAAAATGTGCCTCCCAAGAACATCATGAATATCTCCAGCGAAGGGATCCAGGCGACCGTGCTGGGCGAGTAGCTCTTCAACTGATGCGTCTGATAATAGTCCTGGAAGATACCCACGCAATTGATCCAGCCGAAACTGCAGAAGAGGCAGCACCATCCTCCCAGCGCCACGGTCCACGCTTCGAGACCTCCATCAGGAAAATCAGCGGGGTTGACGCCTCCAATGACAGGTACTTTCTCGTTCTCGGATTGGGCTTCCCGTTCGATGTCGGCGTCGGCGATGCCTTGGGATTCAGGTAAGATGGTGGCTTCGGTCTTGTTGTGTTCTGGGTTCATCGAGTGTCTTGGCGAAGCGTAGTGTGACAGGGATGTTAAGTTGGGGTTGAAGGACTGGTCCATGCCATGCTCGAAGCTCTTGTCTTCGGCAACAAGTGAGGTATCTGAGGAGCCCACATGTGAAGCCATTGTCTTGGAGGTCTTCGTCTGGCTCTATGTATGTGTCCAGCTGGGCGGGTTTTCGCAGGGCTGGTGCAGTAACCAGGGAGCTGGAAATCTCTGTAAGAAACCGTGTACGGAAGTATGGCTGCATGGTTGCAGCCTTCCGACTCCGGATCCGACGGCAATTGATTATTAATGCCCATTACAGGCTGGAAGTGGGATGGCCATTCAGACGGACTTATGAGTAGGGCTTACGATCGGGACCAAGATGATCAGTACTATGTACGAGTGAGTACCTTATAAGTTATACTGCGTACTGACGTTCTTTACTTGTACTGTATGATACCGAGAGTATCTAAGTAATCCCAGCTTCCTGGTTTGGGCCATGCGCGCCAGTTTCTATCGGACCTTGCCCGCCGTCCCGCCATCCCGCGCTCGCCTATCCCGAGGGGAAGCTTGTTTTCTTTTTCGTGACATATCGATCTTTTTCCGTACAGAATACATCTATTCCGTACCCGGACTGTGAAACGCTACATTGATTTCAGCCAACCATGTCATTCTACCTTCCCTTGACGACATTTCGTCTTCTCGTCTTCTCACGTTCGTCTGCAACTGGATTGGTACATGTGCAGTCCAATGATATTATTGACCGGTAATCAAGAAATCATGTGAAACGCTGCCACAGTTCCGTAGAGTGCTACCTGGAGCACTGCCTCCCAGCAGAAGCGCCCATGAGTGAAGTGTCCCACGTCCAGAAATCTCTCGTCACTGACCTTCGCTTTCTCGACTGGAGAGTCAAGAGCCAGTCCAGATTGCCTGGAAGTCATTTGTCAACCCATTCACCTACCATTGAAGTCTATTCGAATCAGAACTCACACTACCTTCTTACTTCGTTGTCAGATAGTAGGTGCCGTACACGGGAAGTAGCTCGTGCTTCTACGACTCTGCAATGAAAGACCTGTACGAGTTGCCAAATGGTGCCGAAGTACAACAGAGTGGCTTCTCATCACTGGAGCTTGTGGAAGTCAGCCATCAAGACAAACTGAGGTTATTCCAAGTCGGCATCAAGGCCTCGCAAGAAGCATGGCCCAAGACCGAAAACGTTTTGGCTCGTCTCAAACATTTCCATCCATCCACGGCTCAAGAATTTGGTCTCAAGGATTATGCTCTATCACAAGGCGCCTCTACGATTCTAATGCGAATTCCCAGGATAGTATCAGCAGGAGTCCATGAGAAGCATTGATTTTTTCATAGTACTAAGCTACTGCTGGTACGACGCTGGTTGGGAACCTGTAGACGGACTTGGTCATCCGGAAATGGAATGGCCAATATCGTCACGGATGGTTTATGCCCTGCTCAAGTAGCGGGTATCTTTCAGTGAAGGGGTCTGGATCGATCGTTGTTGCATCAACCAGATCGACGAATCGGAAAAGAGCTTTGCAATTGGCTCCATGGACCTGATTTTCAGAAGCGCGCGTAAGGTAGTCGTTGTCCTCGAAGATGTCAAGATTTCAGGACATGACGAAACACTACTACAAGATTTATTTTCAAGGTACCATACCGACGATTGGAGGCCTCGAAGCGAAAATATCCCTGCTATTGTGCAGGTACTGGCTCGCAATTTATCCGCTCGCTGGTTCCGGAGAGCTTGGTGCTCTCATGAATTACACCTTGGCACGGACTTTGTGTTTCTGATACCGGCCGGCAATGGTATCCTCGAATTGACAATGGACTCGCTAGAAGTCTTGTACTCCGAGACTGCAGACTATGCTAAGCAAGATGAAGGATTAACTGGTCTTCTGGCAGACACATATTTTAGCTACGATTTTCTTATTCGAGCGATGGATTCCATAAGTAAGGAATCATTGGGAGAGTCTCTGATGTCCGCACTTTCTGACATTTTTCTACTTGAGTGTTTAGTGTAGATAGACAAGATACGTATTGTAATAAACATAGCAAATCTGCAACTGTACTTTATGGGTCAGGATAAATCATCAGACGAATGTCGTTGGCTATTCGCGATGATCGCCTTGTCTGCCGGCGATGGTACCGCCCTCTGTCGTATTGATGATCTTATAAAGCTCGACGGTGATAAGGACAGGTCCTCCTGGTAGTGAAGTAAGGTGTATCGCTCAATGCAACAGGTATTGCTACTCTACATGGCCCCTTCCATCCATAGCCTAATGCTACCAATGCTTTGCCGCTCGTTCCCATATCAAGCCATACACACCGAACTAGCTTGCCCTTCTCAGCCCGGGCCTTAGACTCTTCATTACTATACGATAGGTGCATACTTCCTATATCTAGAGGATGGTCAAAGATGATATAGTAAAATATTGCAGGAGTGATTTCCTCTTTTGATCCGGGAAGTTGTTCCAGTCACCCTCGTTAGTCGATTTCATCATTTTCCAATGATTTCTGTACCTTCTTGGCCAGCGATTTGCAGAGTGTCATTTGTTTCATCACCCAATCGAGTCCGCAATCCAAAGAACAAGCCAACGTCTCCATAACAAAATGTTGCTCTCTCACTTGACTCATCCGGCTATACCTGGGTTGCAGCCAGAAAGGTTGGTTTACGAGCTCTCGCTTGTCCATCCATTCAGCACAAATGGTCAGAACGGCTTCTGCACAAGTTAGTGAGATATCCAAAGGCTCCATAAACTAGCAACTGCCAATGTAAAGGAGGTCAAGGGTGATTTGATACTGGTCCACTGTTGTAATACCTGAGGGTTCTCGAAGTTTTGAAGTACCCATAAGTTCCATTGTATCCTGACCATCGTCTGACCAGTTCAACCATGTATATGATGTTATGGTTTCTACTGCGTTCTGACGAGGCCGATCGCGAATCTTGGGTGATTACGGATAAATTCCGAATGCTGACCTTGCAACCGATCGAGGAAAACGCAAGAGACATCATCAGAAGAAACGATCAAATCATTGTGTCAAGGCCGAAGATCGAGATCTCTGAACTCTGTTGATATCTCGCTCGAATTCAGACGACACTTGCGGTCAGACAGATAAAGGACAAATTCCATTTTGAAGGATCGTGGTTGGGTGAGATACCCGAATGAAACCGATGCTCAAGGGAGGCAACCAAGGCTTTGAAGCACGCTTTTCCGTTGCCACCACAAAGCTATGCGGCTCCCAGAGGACCTAATCTCTCGAGTAGCGAAGCACCGACGCTCTTCGTTTGTCTTCGTCGAAGACGTACTACTAATGTCTAGAACACCAACATACAAGCCATTCATATGAATGAGGTATGCGTCATGCTGATCATATAAAAAAAAAACCAGACAACTCTCTCGTCCCACGAAAAGCCACCATATCTGCATGCATGTAAGTAGTAAGGAAGATATGGCGACTTTAAGATGAAGACAAGGTAGTGATGTTGTCGAGTGCAGAGGGACAATTCTCGATGGAGATTGAGATGTATATTTGGAAATGGAAATGGAAGCAAGTCTTGGGGTTTGCTAATTTCCGGAGTGTTTCTGAAACCCGATAGATCCAAGTCGAATGGCGGGATACAGAACACGGTAAGTGGAAATTTGTGATTCGCACATGATGTCAGGGGGTTTAAACTTATACGTAATGCACCCACCCCACGATCTCCACCTTCGTCCATCAAGGACAAAGCAGTGAAGCACTTCCAGACCTCTCACCGTTTCAAGGCAAAGAAATCTGCGAGTATTGACAATAATGAATGTTGAATCGTTAAAGATGACCATGCATCTTGGTAAATATTTCTATGAGCAAGATGGTGTAGATATGGATGTATAAGTACATAAGTATGTTTTGTTGAATCGCTCTAATCGCATGTATAAATTCTACGACCAGGATATCCTACAAAGCTTGTCAGCGAGCCTCACTCGAATCCAATTTGAAGATTAGGTTGCTCAGGAGCGACCAGGGACTTACGCAAGCATGATACCCGCCCCCAGAGCCATTGCGGCGAATTGCATCATAGTCTTCCTCATTTCCTCACTTTTATTCGGTCCTGTCTCCAGAAGCTCTGGGATCACTGCCACGGTACCGACATACAGGAATGTCCCAGCGGTGAATGGCAACAGCATATCTCCCCAGCCCAGGCCTGTCCCCGCAAGCCCTGTGTCTCGTACTCCGCTTTTTGAGTCATTGGGTGATGTCTTACCTAATTCTTGGACAGCGATACCCAAGCAGGTGCCCAAGAATGCTCCAAGAGCGGTGACAAACTGTGCGGACATGGCTGCTTTCTTTGAGAAGCCAGATTGAATCAGTAGTGCAAAGTCACCAACTTCGTGGGGGATTTCGTGGAAGAACACGGCGACAGTGGTGGTGGCGCCAAGGGTTGGGGAAGCATAGAAAGATGAGGACAGAGCGAGGCCATCGGTGATGTTGTGCGTGAAGTCGGCGATGAGGTTCAAGTAAGCGGAGAGACGGATAGATTGAGAGGCTTCTTTGCCTGTTACTTTCGTTCCAGACCTCTCCAGTGCTTGACCAGACTCCCATTCTTGCAGATCCATAGCCTTGCCCCGTGGTCGAATCCCTTTCACAGTGAAATTCTTATCCGACCCCTCGGGACCTGGGTAGAATTGCGGCTCGGCATCTGGGAATACAACGCTGACACGCTTGATCAATTCTGGAGCGGGAAGAAGTGTACTGGGTGTCGTTCTATACTCGTTAAAGCAAGCTTCGTAAGCTCGATAGAAAGCCATTTGTGTTATCTCGCTGTCGGCATCCTCTTCGAATACAGCTCTAAGCCAAATGCTTGAACGACGCGGTTCATCGTGTCCCTGGAATTTAAGGAGAAGATCGTTGTCGACGCTGGGAACGTTCGAAGCTAAATTTACCAAGCCTTTGAAAGGAACAGATTTGCGATTTTTCAGCTCGCTTGTCGTAATCGCCGAGTCCACGCCGCTTGTCGTCGCAGCAGCTTCCTTCTCGCTTTCGGACCCATTGTTTTTATGTGCATGGCCATGGTCATGACCACCTTGCCCACCAGTCGCTATCCTAAGGCCTTTGTCCATAGCGACAAAGGCGAGGAAACCTACCATGATGGCTACGCCCAGGAGAAGGTTCTTGTTCGGCTGGACAAGAATAAATCGGGCATGATCAGGGGCGTCTTCTCCGAGGAAGATTTCAGGAAGGAGGTGGAATAGAGTGTCCCCTAGTAAACCTCCAACGGCGAAAGCAACCATGACCGAAAGGGAAGAGGGATCGATGTTAGGAGGGCATAGGGCAAGAAGAAAATCTAATACATATTTAGCACAGGGCATTGCCTCTCTGTTGGACCTGTACTACTAACTAGGAGGACCTGAAATATATAGAGTAGCGAGGAGGGCATTGACAGCAGGGCTGCCAGGGAAAAGCACCGCAAAGATCCTCGATGTCAATCCCGAAGTTTGAGGATTCGTGTCAATTCGATGTCGGTTGAGATTTTGAACGATGGGGCATTGCTTGTACGAGTTAGTGGCTAGGACTCCGATCTAAATAACGTGTGAAATACATACCTGAAGCGCGTGCTCTATTTCAGAAGCACTCATCTGCGCTACATCATACGGACTTTGTGATTTGGCAGAGACTTGATGCACAAGTCCAATCACCAACGCCATTAAGCACAGCCGTAGCCACTTTGGTATTGTCAATATCATTGCCATCGTCGTTAAATGCTGCTAGTAGACAGCAGTCTTGACGTTGCGTTTCGATACCAGACAGCCCCTGTCATCGGCTCAGGGGTCGAAAACAAGCGGCCGTGCTCGGGACGGGAACTACTGCAGCTCTTGACCTCTCTTGGCAACCAGAAAAGCTGCACATCCCACCTCGGCCAAATTCAAGGTGCTCAACTTATACCTCAGCTTTTACTTCCAGTGTCAAAATTAGAACCAACGATGGGCCGTGTCCTACAGAAGAAGAAGAACAGATCTTCTCTCCCGAAAGTAAAGCAAAAGCCCAAGTCCAAGCATCTGAATATCAAAAGCAACCCAATCGTCGCCGCAAATTGGTAAGTCCCTTATTCCGTTCCCTCTCCCACCCGATCGAGCGCTCATATCGAACCCGAACCTTCCCCCCAACCTTGCTTACTTTCCCACAGGTCTCAAAACCTCACCCTCTCCCAAAACTACCTCCGCCTCGGCCTAACCTCCAAACTCAATTCCCGCGCCGGCGGCACAGAATCCAAATCTCAACCCTCCTCTGCCTCCACCGCACAAACCCAAGCAAACCTAGACCCGCTCGCCATCGTCTCTTCCCGCACTCCCAAGACATTCACGCCTACCACCGCGAAAATAACCCGCGACCCAGAAACGGGCGCTATCTTGCGTGTTGAGCATTCCCAGTCGGGACGGAATGCTAAGCCGAATCCGCTCGACGATCCTATGAACGAGATATCTGACGACGGAGACGACGGCAACACGAATGGCTATACTAGAAATCAAACACAAGGTGGGAACGGAGGAATCGTTCCCCAGCTCGAACTTGCAGCGGCGCAAGGAGGCAAGAAATCGCGGCCGAGGATACAAAGTCAGGGCGAGCAAGAGTGGATCGAGCGGTTAGTGGCGAAGTGGGGGGATGATTATAGGGCGATGAATGGGGACAGGAGATTGAATCCTCAGCAGCAGAGTGAAGGCGATTTACGCAAGAGGGTTAAGAAATGGAAGGAGGGGAAGGGGGAGGTGGGAATATAGCGGAGAATAATTGAAATGAAAGCGTATTCAACAATCATTAATATTTCATTTGTTATGGGCTAATCGTCTAATTTATAATGGCGGTCTTCCGTTCAACACCCGGCATGGCCGTTCTTCTCACCATCCTAATCCACCTTCGCCTTCTCCACTCGCCGATCCTACTCGTCCCGCTGCCCTCCTCCCAATCTCGCACCTTAACCCCCTTCCCCTTTCCTGTCAACCTCCCATCCCCCTGCTCATCCCCCATGTCTTCACCCAGCAGATCCCCCACCCACCTCTCACCTTCAATTTCGACCTCTACGCCCTGCACCATCCTTTCTTCTACCCACTCCCGACTGTTCAAGTCCAACACCCACTTCTTGTCGCCCCACTCCCAGCCCCGCGGCGCAGCGACATCCTCAAAATAGGGTGTGCCCTTCGGCCTATCTCCGGAGATGCGTTGCGGGGACAGCGGATCATACGGCGAAGAACTGAAGATCCAGGGTTCCCATTCCCCGTATATCCCACCCTTTCTGCGCTGCAGCTCGAAGATCTCCACTTCCCGCGTCTCGGCCGGGGTATCGAGGATGATGTCTTGCGAGATCCAGCTATCGAGCCAGCTCTGCACTGTGCGCTCATGTGGTTTTAGGTGCTCCTTGTGGGTAGTTAGGATTAGCTGTTGGACTTTGGGGTGCCCGAGCGCGATGCCAGTCCAGCAGGTGGAGAGGGATATGAAGCGCCAGGGGAATAGATGAGAAGTTATGAAGAGACTGCAAGATGCGATGAAGAGGAAGAAGAAAAGGGTCGACGAGAGCGGTTCATTCGAGAAATTTGTGAGCGGAGTCACGATCTTGAGAATCGAATCATGGACGGTACTGAAGTCATCCATGCTGTTTTGCAGGTCCCGCATGTTGCGGAAGAAATCCTTGGACATTTCGGCAGCGGGTTTGACAATGCGGGGAGGCGCGAGTGGTGGGCCGTTCATGGAGTAAGTCGGTGTTTGGGAGACCGCCGGAGGCGGAGGGGGATGACGGACGAGGAATGCTGGGACCATGACGAAGAGAAGGGCGAGGGCTACGGGGATGACTGCGAGAAGGTAGGGGTCGAGGCAGACAAAGGTGCAGACGGCCAGAAGAGAGAGGGTGTGGGAAGGAATTTTCCAGGAAATGAGACGAATGAGGCGGGTCTGGGCGACGAACAGAATCCCACATCTACCGACATGATTAATTAGCGAATGCCACAGGTGTAAAGTGGCCCAAGAGCAATATACCTTGCATTGAATCGACGAAAATTGTTAGTCATTAAAGGAAGGCTGAACCCAGGCCGGTCGATGTATTTTGAAGAGCGCTTGTCTTGGATGGAATCGCCATTATCGTCCACATCCTCTATTGGTATGACTTGCTGTAGCAGCCTGCGACGTCGACGCTTAGCACGCCAGGTCTTGAAAGTAGACTTTGTAATGTTCATGGCTCACTTGGTAAAGAGACGGTCCTGGATTGAGTGCCCAGGCTCGTTCTTGTTGTGAGCAACATCATGAAGTTTATCCTTGAGTTTTGAACCCCCAATAGAGTTCATCAGCTTATCGCGTTTTCGCTCGGTGTCAGGTGCGTTGTCGTTTGCTGCTGCCTCGTTGCTTGTGACAGCGATGACGGGGATAGGCTCCTCTCGATTCACGAAAGCCTGTGCTGTGCTTTCTTCCATGATGAAACACTCGCCATCAAAACAAGATGAGTCCGCAAGGGTGCGACGTCCAATTAATGTTGGTCAAACGTGGTGCTACTAAGAGTACCATGTTGTTGAACTCTTAACTCATTTCATGGTCGACGGGTATCATGTATGTAGTTCTAGGAGCATTTGTTTCTCCGAGCACCGAACTGCCCTCTACTGAGCTTTCACGTCATCATATCTACCTACTTGCGAGCCGGTTTTCGAATTCTGGTGAGGACCGCTTATTGCCAGCTAGAGATAAAATACTGGCTTGAGAATACATCATGGAGCGTTTTCTATATGTTGAAAAGAAATGCGGGTGCTTTTGCGTCGCGCAGGTGCAAGGCCTTTGCATCTTCAATCCCCTCGAGTCTGGGGTGTCGTCCATCATACTTGCTTTCTTCAGCGAGTGCGTGGTGTGCGGACAAGCCATGGCCAGGCGAATACGCAACGATTACAAGATCAACGACAATTGGTCGAATATTTCCAACCCCCTGAAAAGCCGTGGGAGTATTACACATACACTGCATTGTCCGAGGAAACCTCGATGATTCGTTTGGTGGAGCTCTTACCAGGAGGAACAACTGACCAGATCCGTTGCCATATTCACCATATGGATCTTGATAATTTGCCAAGGTCCCCATCCAATTCGTTCCAACGCATAACGTATGAAGCGCTCTCTTATACTTGGGACAGTCAGATCTTCTATCAATTCGTCTGGTGTGATGACAAGGTCTTGCCCATTACCCAAAACCTCTTCAATGCCCTCAAAAGAATACGTCAACCGGGCTCGAGCACTTTGCTTTGGATCGATGCAATTTGCATTAACCAGACAAACATAGCTGAACGGAATAATCAAATAGGTCTCATGAGGCAGATATTCAACCGTGCAAGCCAGGTCGTTGCTTGGCTTGGTGAAGAGGACCCTGACACGAAAAGTGCATTTGCTCTTGTTGAGAAGATTAGCGCTGCAACGACGAGTGTGACCCCAGAAGCAATTCGTGACAATTTCTGGACCCCTCGCTTTATGGAAAGCATGGGATTGCCTCAGTTGCCAAGTACACAATGGTACACTTTATCTAAGCTCTTTGGACGACCCTACTTCAAAAGGATATGGGTCGTTCAGGAATTGGTGGTTTCAACCAACGTGATTGCTAGATATGGTAGTCTAACAATTCGTTGGGAGCACATCGACCATGTTGGCCGACTGCTCCTGGCGACTGGTTGGAGACAAGCCTTCAATATCCGGTCGAGGACGTCTCCAAGAGCCCCAGTCTTTCAGAAAACGATTAGCAACATCAAGCAAAGCTTCTCGAAGCTTCAAGGAGGCCGTGGCATGTCATTAGGTCTACTTCTTTGTGTCACTCGGCGATTCCTCGCCACAGACCCAAGGGATAAAGTCGTAGCGTTGGTCGGGCTGGCAAACAATGTAACCGCCCAAAATGCACAACCAATATTACCTAATTATCTGAAGTCTACAGTGAATGTGTACACAGACGTCACGGGGTTTTCAGTCGTACAGGAACGCTCACTGACTTTGCTGTCCGCTGTTGAAGATGTTTCCGACCGGCATATTGCTAATCTCCCATCTTGGGTACCTGATTATAGCGTATGGCGAAGCGAGGTAATTTTCGGGCATCCTAAAAGCCATATACAATATCGAGCCGCTGGAGCAAGTGGAGTCTCGGTAAGATGGACGCCAGGATCATCTGTTCTGGCTGTTGGTGGATTTGAATACGATGAAGTCGAGGAAGTGTCTTCTGATATCTTCGATGATACACAGAGGCATAAAGCAATCATATTGGAGTGGCTCCGTATGGCTGAGCCCTTGTTGCGAAAAGGAACTTTAGGGATTGATGCGTTTTGGAGGACTTTACTCGGTGATTGCGATAGAGATATACACCCGGCCCCAAAGAAGTGGGCGAATCACTTTGCAAGTTATCTTCGGCTCCTAGGGGCCCAAAACATTTCCTCCTTTTGGGCTACCGCTTGGGCGGAAGAAACATTCTCTGGAAATGCATCGGTTTTCCAAGCTTCGTTGGAGTATGTGGCATGGCGCAGGAGATTCTTCATCACTTGCAAGGGCCACATTGGACTCGGGCGACCCTCAATGAAGCCTGGTGACAGCGTTTGTATCCTTAGTGGGGGGCAGGTCCCTTTCTTACTCCGAAAAGATGGCAATCACTATCATTTCGTTGGCGAGTCATATATACATGGTCTTATGAAAGGAGAGGTAATGCATCACGAATTTGAGATGGAAGAATTTTTGATCCGCTGATACTGTGGTATTGAACATGAATCATAAAGTATACAGCTCACTGACTACTGATCACTCTACACTCTACACTCTACTGCATATGTCAACCAATCCTGTTCCGGAAAAGATATGCGTCAGGGAATGGAAACCAGTTCTGGGGACAGTGACCAGCAAGATATCCCGCATATCGAACACAGCCCGCAGCAGATGACGCTGAAGCAAATACCACATAGAGGAATTCCACACGGAACGCAAGAAGGAAAATGAGCAGTACTGCAGGCGAAATGATTTTAGGGGGAGGAGTCGAGACGGTGAATGTGCATCTCTTCTCTAGGTCGAGATTAGGCTGGATCGATAGGCTATAATATTGAACAAGGAAAGAAATGAGAAAAGAAGGTCTGCTTAGCGGGATTTGGGAACAACTGCGAGTAAATTGACGTTTGCAAGTTGCACCATCGTTGCCCTAGGCGTAGAATCCAGACTTTCCTGCGGAAGGAGCTAATCCAAGTATCTTCGGAGTATGTCTATGTGTTTACATTATCTCCAGCAACACTGAAAATGTTGCCTTGCAAAAACCCTGCTCCTTTTATATTGTCCATCCAAGGAATACGATTTCTTTACTAATTCAAATATCGAAAATAGGTCAGCTGTTCTTGTGTTCGAGCTGTTTGCTGTTACGCTGTCGCGTAAGCAATCCCTTTTTGGATATCTCTGTCATGATGTATACGAGCAGTGTGGTGACGGACCGGCTGAATAAAAACATCGTAAATATTTTGATAGCAAAAGGGGCCAACGGGAACCTGCAAAACACGAGAGCAAAGACACCCTTCCCACCGAGCATCTTTTGTAGATAACGTACGAACGCACCAAAGTTTCATCGCAAGATATCCTCTGACAAAATGAACGGATGGCTCCGTGATCACAAACAACCTCATGGACTTCGAAGTGTTCAACCGTCAACCGAATGACTAGAAACACCTTGAAAATTACAAGCGAGCTTCATTCAGAACACCTGGCCAGGCAAAAAACATCCACCTCAGATAATCCCCAACCCCCCTAAACATCAAAAATTTCCCCCGCGCCCCCACCCCCAACTCTACAATCCACCAAATCCATCCTCCACCCCTCCCACTCCCTCAAGCCCCTCTTCACCTCCTTCACCCTCTCTACCCTCTTCAGCGACTCCTGCTCCTGCGCCCTCCGAAACGCATCCTCATCGAACCCGGCATCATCATCCTCCAGAAACGCTGAACTCTCCCTCGCATGACCTCCCCCACCAGTAAAGGCATTAAAGCCGTTGTTGAGCATAGACGTGAAACCTTGGGCTGCTCGCGAGCCTGCCATGCTTTGTCTTCTGAAGGGGAGAGGGCCTCCGGAGAGATCGATGTCATCAAATTTGGAGCCGGGGCTTGTAGGACCGGATTCTGCGTCGGCGGCGAGCTCGCGCCTTCGGTCTTTCCAGACGCCCTGCCTGAGGTCGTAGACTTCGCTTTCTAGTCCTCTGACCTTGCTCTCTAGCCTGATTCTCTCTTGATCTTCCAGCTCGTCGACGCCGTCGTCATCAATGCCACTGGCCTCTTTCTTCCTCGACCGCTCTTTTTCCTCCTTCAGTCGCAGGTTCTCGTTTTCCAAACTTGCTAGCCTCCGCCTTAGCTCGGTGGCGTCCTTCTCTAACCGGTCTCGTTCATGTTCTCCTGCTTGTCGGCGACCGTCAGAGTCTTTGTGCAGGGTTGTTATTGCGGCCAGTTTTTTCTCTAGCGTCTCTACTCGTTTCGAAGATTCTTCTGCAATTTTCTTCGAATCCTCGGTTTCACGTTCCAAGCTTCTGATCTTCGTTTCCGCGGATGTACGTTGGCTTCCTTCTTTTACCGCCTTTTCACTCGCTCGATCTAGACTTTTCTTCACGTCGCCAAGTTCGCGCTGGGCGGCACCGGCTGCACGCTCTGCTCTGTCGAGCTTTTCTTCTAGGGCGTTGACTTGCTCTGATTGGGAAGTAGATGAAGAGGTGTATTTGTCAAGTTGTGCACGGAGGTTGGAGATTTCCATCTCCATTGATTCAATAGTCGAGTTTTTGGAATCGAGCTGAGTTTGGAGATCAGATGGGGAGACGTCAACGTGGCCCGGCGAAGGAACATGCCGGCTTCTCGATGAGTGGTATTGTAGTTGGGAGTTTTGGCGTTGAAGAGAGGTGTTCTCCTTTATCTAGACGAGTAAGACCATGAGCAACGGGCATCAAATGAGGATCAAAGGAAGGTTCTATCTGCATACCAGCTTCTCAATTTCGTCGCTCTTGGCATCGGCCCTTTCTGCTCGAGCCTTGAGCTCTGCAACTTCACCGCTAGCTTCCCGTAGCTCCTCAAGTTCTTCTTCGGTTCTCTTCCATCTGCCTTCAGATTCACGTGCTTCTTTTGCAAGTCGCTTATTTTCCCTTTCGAGCTCATCCAGGCGGGCAGCTTGCTTGCGGTATATCTCAGTCACGGAATCCCCATCAGGGCTAAGCGCCGGAAGTGTTGGTGATTTGGCACCAATTAACGAGGGAGATAGGGGGCTTTGCGATATGGAAGTACGGCGAAAAGATGATGACCGCATCTTTGATTGCAGGCTCAAGGAAGGTTGGCGATGATGAGCTGGCATCGAGATGTTTTCTGTTGTTTCTGAGGGGAATGTGGTAGCTGGAGCCTGAGTCTCTTCTAGTGCAGAGATTGTCTGTTCCTCTTCCCCAATGTTCGCCTCTTGCTCGTGTGCTTTGTTATTCTCTATTGTCGAAGCTGGCTCCTCTTTGGCCTCTTGGGGGTCACCCTTCTTCGCCCCACTACCAGATTTCTTGCCCTTCTCTTTCTGCTTTTTCAATTGCTCGTACTAGGTAAGCGAACGGTTAGCTTTGTTTTTTGAAAGCCCAGAGACGGTCTTACTGTGAAGAAGGGAGAGACCACGTACGCGTTTTTTCGCCGCTGCAACCTTCTTCTCTCTCTCCTCAGCGTCGGCCATAATTAGGTGGGAGACAGAAACCTCCCAGACTCTGTTGAGTGTACTTTTAAAGATGTTGTTCCTGCTAGAGCTGGAAGCTGCGAAGTTGACAATTGTACCACTTGTCAGTTGTAAATTGATAAGTCTTGGCCGTAGTCTTGTCGGAGCTGGTCCTGAATCGAAGATAAACACCTGGCAGTAATGGCCTGTTTAGATTGACGTCGTATACCAATACAGCGAAGGGGCTGGTGTACGGTTAGTCCGAAGAACTGTCAGTAAAAGTGAGACATTTTAAGCGGGAAACCCTCCAACTTTCATTACGACTCCTAGTGCATACTATCTATTTGACAGCTTTACCAATTACCAGCATACGGAGTTACTATCTTGTGATGTTAAGATCATTCAAGGTCTAAATTTGGTCATTTAATAGTGTGTCGATTTGCCCCAAACAATATGAAATCTAAGATAAGCAGCAAGTGCTACAAAGACATAGAATCAGATAAGGAAGCTCAATGCAGCCCGAGAAAAAGACTTGAACTCCCGTCTTCAAAGTGGGCTCGATAACAGGTGCAAATTTCGACATGTGGTTTCTCGGAATGCATTATAGGTTCTTCTTCTTGACGGCGTCATCCCACTTCACTGCGTCCGTGCCGCCAAAAATCCAAAATGCGTATGGGACACTCTTTGCCCTTGCCAGGTTTGAGAGATCCTCGCTACCAGTCAGCGTTTCTAACTCCGTGGCGTGATCTCCAAAGAAGCCCTGAAAGGTCTATCTGATGCGGGAGGTAACCAGAGGGCCATTCTCCGTTAGGGGAGACTCACTTATTTGTTTTGAAGGAAGGCTTCGGAGCCCCAGCAGATTCGTATTCTGATTCGATAACCTTACACAAGACCTGAACAATCTTTTCCCTAGTAATCTTGATCGAATGTTCGAGAGTTTTATTTTAGGACCACTTTGTCAGGGATAATATTCTCTGCATCACCGCCATGGATACTGCAGTTGCATGTTTGTCGTGCGAACGAAGGGTATGCAGACCAGCTTTGGCAAAGGCAGAGTTAGTATTCTTGCTTGTAATAGAATGAGATCTTGTCAGTAGTGTTATGCACGTCCGAGTGGAGAAAAGTAGGGTGAGAAAGAACTTTCAGGTTCTATTGCAAACATTCTACAGGTATTGTTCTTAAGATGTGAAGTTGCAATCCTTGGGTCTGAGTTCGTGGTACCCATTTTGGAATTGAGGATTAAACACTCGTAGCCAGATCCTGTCTAGACTGGTGCCTTGATTTGGAGAAGGGGTTGAAATGCGTAAAGATGGAATAAAGGTAAATGAATGTCCACCCCTGCCGGTAATCGTCGGGACATCCGCCAATGGGATCCCCGAATATTGAATGCCGAAAAGCTCCCTTTGGCAACCGACAGTTGTGAACAAAGCACCCAGCAACACACTCAGACTGCGTACTTCAAGATAGTCTGTACCTGACAATGGGCCCTTGCCTACATTCGAATGAACTTATAATCCCTAGTTATTGCCCGAGGACGTGCTTGCCGAAGTTGGTCGAGATGCCAGTCCTCATGGGGCGCGTCCTCGTCATTGAGGTGTAATTCGCCGTTTCTCACCATCCCATCAGTTTGACTAGTACTGGAAGGCTCTACGGTTTTCAACAGGGTTCAGGCCGGTAGCTAGATTATCTTCATTCATTGCGAAATTCTAATGGCAACTACCATGCCGACAAGGGTGACCACCGGAGAGGATATGGCAAACAGATTTGGCACAGATGCTGGCGGGGATGAACGCCTACTGCAGTCAAGGACCTCGAGTACTCCTCGCATGGATGATATGGGTGTGGGAGGTACGTACTAAGAGTAATATGCACAATGCCCACGAATGGGTACCTGCATTTAATAATGTAGAACCGCTTGCTTACTGGCACTACAGCGGAGCAACGGGCAATAGAAAGGTTTCAGAAAAGCACATCGGATGGCAACATCTCCTTACATCGGCCTATTGCGAATACCTCGGTCAGATCCACGACAGATGCTCAGCCAAACACGAGCACTCGACGAAGGCCGTCGATTAGGGATCAGAAGCCTACGCCTGGTGGTAGCCCTCAGTCCTCTCCGTCAAAACGGTATTTATAATGCACCCGTCACTTTTCGCTAGATTTCGTTTGTCAGTGGTTTACTGACTCATCTAGATTTGCCTACGACAACCACTCCAATCCTTATACTTCCCAGCGCTCGAATGCGCCTAGCTCACGGCCTGATACCCACACAAAACAACCGTCTATCAACAGCACGTCCAGATTCAGCTTTAGCTCCGTTGCTCCAAATGCTGAGCACGACGAAACAAACGTCCCCAGTTCATTTGATTTCTTGCCGTCCGTAAACTTTGACGATCTTCAGACTAGCCTTGCAACCGAAGAACCTGGAATATACTCTTTTCCCACTCCTGGCGGTGGTGGAATTGCCCTAATGGGCAATGCAAAAGGCACTAATGCGATTAATTGTCACCCTGTCACCAGCGGAAACCCAAAGAGGGTAGAGCCGATAGACTTCGGATCCCGCATTGGCCGCAGCAGCTCTTTCGTGCGACGGCAGAACAGCAGCGCTCGGGCAGGGGCACACGCGTTGGGAGAATCTGACGCTATGGGGCCACCGATAACTTCAGCAGCGGCGAAGACTCGCCGTAAAAGTCAATTTCCAGGTCCTACTGCGAACGTCCCTATACCGCGAACGGCACGCAAGTCTGTTGGACCTGGTATACTACCTTCTGACCTTGGGGGGCAATCATTCTCGAGGAGAAGGCAAACAATAGTGCACACGGGTTCTGTAGTGGTTAATGGTCCAACTGATCTCTTGGGTCCAGTCGGCAACGAAGGGGTTTCCAGAGCTCAGGACAGCCGCCATACCGAAGGACTAAGGACTCCAGCAACGAGCCGTGACGCAAGGGTCAAGTCAATGCAACCAAAGCCGAGGTGGGCACAGGACCAATCCTTGACATTGATAAATTCCCCTCCAACGGCATCGTCAATCAGTACAGCTCGCTCACCAGCAAGATCGACCGGTCAGAGGACTAACACTCCATCGTCCTCCAGCAAAAGGCTCTCTATGATGCCCAATACAACTCACGCCACAGGTCTTGGCGCACGGACAATTAGCCCTACTGATGCCCGCAGGATGAAGCGACTGTCTATAATGCCGAACCCACCCCCAATGCCATATACACCACCTACTCCCCAGCCAGACCCTCCATACTACACTGGAACACGTTCTGCTGCTCAATCTCCTTCCATGATCCCTCGGAAAAGCGTGACGCCATCTTCTAATCGGACAACGCCAGATCCAAATCGGAAATCCTATAGCTCAGGCATCTCCAACTCATCCAGCACTAGCTACAACTCCTTCTTGAACTCTACAGGCTCATTACGGATATCCCAGAATTTGTCTGGTTCAAGGCTGCCAACGCCGAAAGCCCGCAATGAGGGTGAAGCTACCGGTGGAGAAGAAGTAGTGCCACCGGTCCCTGCAATACCCAAAGCTTATGAATCACCTAAAACTGAATTTGAAGCGCCCTACTTTGTTGGCCGCAAGTCAAGTCAGCCTTCTAACGCCAGTAGCTCCAGCACATCCACAGCTGACGGCGAATCGTACCATACAGCCGACAATACACTACCGAAAGTGGACCGTGAAACATGGCAGCGAAGAGGCCCTACCATCGAAGCTAGTTCTGGAACTGAAAAGAAAGCCAATAGCGGGACGAATAATAACAGAAGGACTTTACAGCCCCTACGCCTACCGCCTCTAAACCTTCTCCCTCTAAGTACGCCGACTACCGAAAAGATTAACGCACTGTATGACCTGCCCGCATTGTCGAACCCAGGGACTACCACACCTCCTCAAAAACTCGGTCATGCAACCACTCCAAGCACACCAATGACCGCTTCAAAGGCAAGCTTCTTCTCGAGGAGTCGTCATAACGAGGATGCTGTATCCATGCAAGCACAAATGCGAAGCAGCAGCTCGCATCATGCTATGAGAACAGAGACATCCTCGTACTATGAACCTAGCAGTTCGAGCAATAGTATCTCAACGCCAGTCGAGCCTCAAACGCACCGCACCAGCCGCATGACCAGGTCTCCCTTCATATCCTCGTCCCTTCCTAAATCAAGTGGCGACTTCGACTACCTCAAACCAAAAGGAGGAGAGCCTAACGGTGTAGGTGGCGCTCCCGAAGTCAAGTCAAGTCGCTTGACAGGCCCACGGTCTCAGAAGTCAACGAAGGCCATTCAAGACCATGCTTCGAGCATGGAGCTTCCAAGTCCCACTGGGGCCACGACGCCATCGTTTGGAAACAACTTGCGACGTAAACTGAGTCTGACCCGCAAGCGAAGCTCATCCAAGACTCCAGCGGACAGTGATGCAGAGCTCCCTCCAAAACCTCCAAAACATGACCATATGCCCCCTCCTAGATTACCTGCATCAGCTACATGGAGTGGCCCGTTCTTACCAAGCCCTAGTCCCACACAACATACCAATCACCTGCAGTCGAGGAGGAAGCCTTCCGGCTCCAATAACACAATCCATCATGACCGAAGCCGAAGCAGCACTTGGACCACTGAATCTAGCCCTAAGAAGGATCCAATGCCTCCAGACTATTCAGCGGTCTTGGGACCAAAGCGAACCCTCAGATCTGCGCTGGAAGGCGGCTCAAGAGCAAATGGCCTGGGTTTGAAAGATTTCTTACAGGAAGCTAAGATTTTAGAGACTCAATTCGATCGCGATGATCTCTCGGCTGAGGACGAGATGAAGAGGCTAGCTTCCAAACGCAAAGAGACAGAAATTGCAGCAAAGGAGATGGATGCGCTCCGTCGAAGGGCAACTGCAAAAGAAAGAGTGGGGCCCATGCAAGCACTACGTATGGCACATCTCAACATCTTCGAGCGAGGGGAAATCGTTGACTTTAAGGATGTATACTTTTGTGGCACACAAAATGCTAAAAAGCACATTGGTGATCTAAGTGCGGAGTCAACGAACTTCGGATATGACGATGAGCGAGGAGATTATTGTATTGTCAGTGGCGACCATCTAGCTTATCGCTACGAGATCGTCGACATTCTTGGGAAAGGTAGTTTTGGACAAGTAGCTCGGTGCGTGGATCACAAAACTGGTGGTCTCGTAGCCATCAAGATAATCAGAAACAAGAAGAGGTTCCATCAGCAAGCGCTTGTGGAAGTTGAAATTCTGCAAAAGCTGAGACAATGGGTAAGTTAAATTCAATCATCTAGATTTTTACTACAAAACTGACTTTGTATCAAGGATCCTTGTAATAAGCATAGCATGGTCAATTTCACGCAAAGCTTTTATTTTAGAAGTCATCTATGCATCTCTACCGAACTTCTAGGGATGAACCTTTATGAGTTCATCAAGTGTCACGATTTCCGAGGATTCTCTCTCAAGCTGATCCGGCGCTTTACTAAGCAGCTCCTCAGCAGTCTTGTCCTGCTAAAGGCGCACAAAGTCATTCACTGCGACTTGAAACCCGAGAACGTACTCCTCGCGCACCCTGCTCGTGCTGAAATTAAAGTCATCGACTTCGGATCCAGTTGCTTAGAACATGAGAAAGTCTATACTTATATCCAATCCCGTTTCTACCGCTCGCCAGAAGTGATTCTCGGGATGACCTATGGCATGCCAATCGACATGTGGAGCTTAGGCTGCATACTCGCCGAACTGCTAACCGGTTATCCTATCTTTCCAGGCGAAAATGAACAAGAACAGCTAGCTTGCATAATGGAAGTATTTGGCCCTCCCGAAAAGCACCTCATCGAGAAATCCACCCGCAAAAAACTCTTTTTCGACTCCCTTGGCAAGCCCCGCCTCACCGTCTCCTCAAAAGGCAAACGCCGCCGTCCAAGCTCTAAATCTCTTCAGCAGGCTCTGAAATGCGAAGATGAATCCTTTCTTGACTTCATCACTATGTGCCTCCGCTGGGACCCTGACCGCCGCCTCAAGCCCGATGAAGCTATTCATCACGAGTTCGTCTCGGGCAAGAAACCCTCTTCGTCTCGCACTATGACCACGCGCCCGCCCCTTACAACAGCAAATAGTTCCCCTGTCAAGCGTTACAACTCCATGGCAACACCAGCCGGGATCCGTCCCCTTCCAGAACCCCCAGCAACGAGTTTCAAAAATGGTACCGCGGTCCGGAACCGGGATATACCCAGCAACTCTCCTATCAAGTCCACTGGGGCCGCACCTAAGAGGCACTCCACTGTTAATGGCATGCAAAGTAGTGCCGGCGTTAAGAGAACAGCCAATGGTGCTGCGATCTCAGGATCTGCTTTGCCAAGAGTGGCGCAAAGGGTAGGTAGTGGAAAAGTGGATTTGGCGGCGGCCGGGGCGGCGGCAGCTCTGGTGAGTGGAAACCTCTGTTGAGACAAAGAGCAAAGCTTACCGAGTAACCAAAGCAGAAATCACGGTAATGGCTCATAACCCTACGCCTAGACCCGTTGATTAAAGGAAGGCAAGTATTTGTACATAATTAGCGTTATTCGCTACATCCTTCTGTCGTTCATTCTATATTGTTACGTGGCATTGTTTAGGCGCTTTCTCTTCTATTCATATACCCCACGGAAGGCCAGGAATTAGCAGCATGCTCCTGTATGAATGATAAGGATGCTCGTGCAAGGATAGGTGGGTAGCTTTGATAGCTTGGTTTCGGAGGAGTATTCAATCCAATGTAATATTGCAACCGAGATTTTCGTCTTTTGGGGAATTAATTTGTTGTTGACAAGAGCATTTGTGTTGAATTCGACACGACAAGGTTCCGGCTTTGAGCTTGACTATTACGGCTATCGACATGTCCAATTCGCATACTACGGTATCTGGGGTAATTATTGTTAACGCAAAAGCCACAGTCAGGGATAATTTTCGCAGTGCTGACCAATCCATTCCCCTGTATTTGAAGATCGCGCTAACAATAATTTCCCCGGCAAGGTAGTAATCTTCGACAAGCTCACATGCAACTAAACCCAGATTCCAGTTGCGTTCCCTTAGTCTTCAAGTGACTTTTCAATGCTTGCACCGCTGCTGACGCGTTACTGTACAGGCTTGGAAGTCACAAAGCTCCCTATGTTATGCATCGCGTAACCTCCGCACTGATCAAGTTCGTTGTTGCCTTGCCAGAACCGAAGTTCTAAGTGTTGGATAGCCAACACTCGCCTCACTGTCTCCTATCATCCTATGGTTGAACGCCAATCGGGGAATACCGCTGTGCGCGTGCGCAATCACAGCGCATCAAGCAAAAACAGCCATCACAACAAAAACACCCACCCCCATGGCCCCAGCTCCGGTCCTCACCTGCCCAACCCCACCGGTAAACACCGCCTGCGGTGCACTCGCCAGCGGCGTCCCTACTAAACTTGTGTACATTACACTAGGCCCAGACGGACTGCTATCGCTAACTCCCGGGTTTGTTGCATATTGCTCAGCCATACTAGGAATGGACGGAGTCGCTCCTGCTGGAATCGAAATACTCAGGTTTGCGAAAGGAGAGGCGTAGGGCATATGGATGATCCCAGCACTTATTTGCGTGGGAATCGTGGAAGTGCTGCTGGAGTTGGCGAACGACGTCTTTGCGCTCGCTGATACCGTGGAAGAGCTGGAGCTGCCCGAAATAGGGAAAGGGGAGCCAGTGTCGGGGTAAGCGATGTTGTTGTAGGAACAGGCGGCGTGGGCCGAGGTCGTGCTAGGCTCATAACCTTGTGTATCCGTTAGCTCTTGCATCCTTGTTGTTGAACCACTACTAGCCCAGGGAGAAGAGCAAAGCATAGAAAGGGAAACTCACACGGCGCGAAATCCTTCACTCCCATCGGTGGAATCCCCGCGAGACTGTCGGTGGTGTTAGTTGCGGTTTCGGAATGGTTGCTGGGAATTGCGTAAACGCACTTGTCATCACAGTTCCCAGGATGGCCCACGGTACCGGTACAGCGGATGATGATAGTGGTGGAGAGGGAGGCGCCAGCGCAGAAGGAGCCGCCGTTGGAGGGGCAGGTGAAGGAATTGGTTGTGTGGTTGCTATTCGGGGTTCGTCGTTAATGGACATGTCGTCTCCCACGGAAGCGAAGTTTAGAAGAGGGAAATGTGGTAAGCTTACAATGTAACCTGCGCGCCAGCCAGGGCTGCAGTAAACGACAGGAACGTGATGAGAGCAAAGAGCTGCATCTTGAAAGCGTTTAATAATCCGGACCTGATAATGTTAGGGCGAGCTGAAGATGTGAAATAATTGTGCCAAAAAGCAAGTACTGGATGGATGCTAGGAGGGTGATATCGTGTAAACGAATGTGAGAGTACTCTATAGGTTGTAAGGATTCCGAAGGAAATATTTAAAGAGGCGAATGTTGGTTGTTTTGGGTGACGACTTCCCAATCCGACATTGTCGCTTAAGGTTTCTTAGCAAGTTAGGGCTTCCGAGGTCAGAGTACAGTGTGCGAGGCTCGCTCGGTCATGAAACGAGATGTTTTCCGGTCAAACAGAAACCTGACTTGCAAGATATTTGTAAATTCTGTACCTTATCATCGTTCTGTTTACCGTCCTGACAAAAATCCAATGGCCCAGTTCCGCAGTCAGTTTACTGCTTTTAAGTAGCTATATAATCACGTGACTATTTTCGCCATCAGCCCTACCATTCGGGTGAGGGGAAACTTGACTTTTAGATGTCTCAATGTATCCTTTCCTGTCTCAACATCCCATCATTGTTTGATCCAATCCTGGATTCATCGACGTGGCTCTGAGGAGATCCCTTATCAGCGTTCTATTCAAGATTTCCCGAAGGTTCAGAGTCAAGTCATTATTAATAGCAAATTTGCCACCATGGTTTACGAGTCTCAAATCTCATTTACCCTCGATACTATATGCCCTTGGTATGTTTGTCTCTACTGGCTGATAGGATATTTCGTTGGCTTTCTCTAGTACCTTTGAACCTCCATATATCGTTCCTTGCTCTACGTTTTTTACAAGTCGGATATATCACGTGCACGGCCCTGTCTAACCCTAACGCTAGGACATATCTAGCTAAGAAAAGGTTTGGTGTGAAAAGTATCCTCGCATCTGGCTGAGCTGATAATGGACCATGTCATGTCAGAATTGATGAAGGTATGTGGAAGCTGCTCATTGTTAGCAAAGCTCTCTTTCCGGGTTAAATCTCTTACTTCTCAGTTACATGTCACTGTTAGCCAAATGTCCCCAATGCCAGTGCTTGCATTTTTCGTTCTTGCAGATCTCTAAAGCTGCCTACGATCTAGCTCTCCGCCGATTTCGATCCTCTTCCGCTTCCAGAGATGTAGAATTCACAATCAAATATTTCCCATTCCAGCTCTACCCTGAAGCCAGTAAAGAAGGCGAGGACAAGTACGAATGGTATGGGTTATATCTCCCTATTTACTCTTTTATTGATCATCCCATCTTGGTTCTACTCTTATTCCCAACCGTCTCTTCTAATTTATCATTGACTCGTCAACCTAGGTATAAGAAAGAGAAATACAACAACTCTGAAGAACAAATGCAAAAATATACAACTCTCATGACAGCCTACGGCGTCGGCTCAGGCATTGATTTCGACTTCCACGGCACCATAGCCAACACTATCGACGCCCACCGCCTGATTCAGCACTACCAAGAAAGCCTCGGCCCCGAAGCCGCCAACAAGATTGTAAACTGTTTGCCTTCCCCTTCTGCCCGTTACCTAGCCATTGATCCCAACTAAACCTCCCTTAGCACTCTACACCCAATACTTCACCCAGCGCGCGCATCCCTCCTCGACATCTACCCTTGTAAAGGCCGCCCTCGCCGCTGGCGTCCCGGAAGAAGAAGCCAAAGCGTTCATCGAAGACGAGTATGAAGCATTGCAGGAGACGAAAATGCAGATTCGCGAGCAGGCGGGGAATGGAATCGATAGCGTGCCCTATGTGGTACTGGAGGGGAAGAGAAGGGACTTCACGATTGAAGGGGCCAGGGAGGTGGAGGAGTATGTGAAGGAACTGGAGAAGGTGGCGAAGGAGTGTAAATGAGGATGCAGAAGCTTTTTCTTATCAAGTAAGAGGCATAGTCTAGCCAGTCTGGAGTTTTGTGTGAGATTGGAATATTGGCGCGGTTGAGAGCTGCAAAGGAAAGTTATATGTTTTAACGTTAATATTGTAGTGAACGTATGACGAGGTGCAGAATCTTGTTCGTCGTTCCTCAAACGTACTCATACAACTCCACTTGCGGAAACTCTGGTGGGACTTTGACTGAATTTCGCCTTTGCTTCAAGCACCCTATGCTTCTGTGGTTTGGGCGTCCGATATTCCTGAATCATGCGACACCCGCCTCACAAGCACCTATTACCCATTCTCCTTTAGGAGCCAGGCTAATTCACCTACAAGAGATTACTGAATGTGAAAATTTGGAGGACACAGGCCAGGCGCATTTTCTCGGAGCATCAATAGACATACTCCCAACATAAAGGTGGTTGCTTTTCTATCACAGGACCTAACAGCACAACGGAACCGCCTCGCCCATTCCCGCATCCCGCCCCTTGTATCAAAGAAGCAGAGAAACTTCCTGGCTCTCCTCATCCGCCTCTCTATCCAGTAATTGCGCCGTGACATGATCGAACCGCGGAGGCTCAACCTCTTCGACAACACGCTCTGACCTTTTCCTGAGCCAGTCCGCATGCTCCTCATCCAACCCTGAAAGCAGCAAGTACACGAGCATCCTATCCTCAATCTTTCGACCGATGGAATCAAGCATTCCCACGATATCCCGGAAGCGAGAGATGTAGTCCTTCATACTGTCGCATTTGGTGTATTGAAGAGCAACTAGTTCGGAGACTAGACAAGATTCTGCCACCCAGCCCGGCTCAAGGTATTGGTCTCTTAATCTGTTCCACATTGCTTCCAATGTTGTTGCGCCTTGAATGCAGCCGAGAGCCGCTTCGCCTAATTCGCTCCTCAGGAAATCTTCGGCAGCGGAATCTCTACATTGTGCGTACGGGGAGATACCAGCGTACCTGTCGATAATACGCTCTTTGCAAATCTTTCTCAGGGAAACACTCATCCGTATGGCCCAACGTCTGTAGTCCTTCTTCCCCTGGAGGCGGGGAAATTCAGACTCTGACTCCGAATCTTGAATTGATTCAGGAATTTCTTGCGGTGGCGATGTCATCCTTACTGCAGGTCCTTAGGAATTTAGCGTGGCAATGCAATGTAGTCCTTCTTTTAGGAAGGGAACCTTTAATTAGTCGTGGTAAAAGTCTAGCCCAAATCGTGGTGTGCTTGCTGGGTGTCCCAGCTTGTGGAGGTATGTACGGCCAGGTAGTAGGATACCTAATAGGCAATTGCCAATGAAGACAATAAGAGATTTAAAAGCGGTTATAGTAAACATATAACATTAGATCAACAAGGAGATGGAGGAATCTGTACGCTGCCAGGGCAAATCCGCAGTTTCCCTTTGCAAAAAGATGTTTAGTCGCATAACGACATTTCATAATGAATCATGAAGTTTTCCTTAGCCGTAGAGAGGCTCGATAGATTAGAATACACTCAGAATGAAAGTCTTATAATGGGAATCCAGTCATGCATCTACGCTTGGATGAATGCATGTAACAAGCAGGTCGCTTATTTGATTCGTTCTAGTGAAAAGGCTCAAGATCTATGTGCCGATCCCTCGGATGCTTCTGTCGCTCTTCTGGTATCAAATTTCTATTCTCCTTGGGCGCCACTCTCATCAACATGGAAGGAACGATAGACCAAATTACGTCCACTGCTGGGCCACTGCCTACAACGGATCTAAATTTTACCTGTTGCTGTTGGGTAGAAGTTGGTGTAGACGGTGTGACGGGTGTAGAATTTGAAGGAGTTTTAAGTGTACTGTACCTTAATCCGATCTTTGCTATGTGCGTGAATAGGCGCTCACGCGCTGTTTAAGCGATCGGTAACCGACTTTTTACGACATTCAGATTTACCTTTATAGTACCAAAATCAATATCTTCATAATTTCTCTCAGGCTATCATTCTAGGGAAGAAAGGGATGGTATGAAAAAAAAATCGGAAGGTTGCGTTGTCAAATTGCGGCCACTTCAGACGCTCGATATTATTATGCTTGTACTGCATACTAAGTGGACCGTTCCATCCAGATATCACCGAAGTCAATTGAGCACGAAGCATCTAGGATGGTCTAGCTATACTCTGATAAAGATTTTCCGCGGAATGGCGAGCTTTTTCGAGCCTTCACACGAAGCAAAAGGCAGTCAGAATTGTTTCTTTGCTGTAATCCAAGGCCATAGAATGAGCTAGACAAAATGTCTCGATACTGTTTCACTTCTCAACAGCTTCTTTGTATCGACCAAATTCGTTGTTCCTGATTTCGGTAGCCCGCATTTCCTTCTTTACAGGCAAAAGTAGCATTTGGCCTGATTCCTAAGTGATGGATCGCTAAGCGACTCCTATCTTCTGCGGTATTCGATTGGAATCCCTTGTCTTGTCTCATCTGGGCATTGAACAAGAGTTACTGGAAGCTTATGGACATCGCTCTTTGTGACACGAAGGATCTAGTTTTTGAGCTTTTGAGGTGCAGGCGCTTCATGCTGGGAAGTATAAGACTACTCTTATTCCACTGTGCTGAAGATCCTGTAGTAAAATACCCCTAAGTAACTAAAAAACCAAATCCAAGATGCTTTTCGCCATCATTGTCGCCATCATTGTCATTGTTCTATTCCTCGTAGGGAGTGCATTGTGGTGGTACAGGCCGAAATGGTTGCAGCGAATAGTTTGCTACGTTTATGGAGTACGTCGGTCCGGAGAGCCACAATCCTGTAAACGTGTTCTCGCCTGCAAACCTCCCAATAAAGAAGGACCCAAAAATAGTTTCACCACACTGGAATCAAGAGCCATCCCAAACCAAAGACTTGTCGACGCTTTCGGTATCGATAATGCCTTCACCACAACCGACAACAATTACCGTCAAGCATTCCGAGCTATTGCTGAAGGAAAGTTATCAAGCATAAAGGAAGAAGAGTGGAAACGAATAGCTGATATGGCACTTGAGCTCGTACGCAACAAGACCGAAAGAGTTGAGCATACCAACGGGGCGATCCCTTTAGTCCCTTTCGTGCAATCAATGACCTTGAGCATATCCTTGTATGTATTATTCAGAATAGAGCCGCTTAGCCTAAAGGAAAAGACTGTCGTGGATATTGCTCAACTCATCAATGAGCTCTGGATCGCATCAAAGGGATTCTATCTCAGAGTTTTCCTGGCGAGAAAGAAAGAAAAGCTGCAAAAAGCTTTGGGGAAGATCGATCGGACTTTTACCTTCACGGCCAAACGAACCCCAATGAACCTCATCCTACCCGCATACGAGACGATGTGGCGTGTGGTTCTCCATTGCTTCCTAGAGGTTGCATTCCGCGACAATAACACCGCTCCCGAATGGCGAGGTCTTCTCCAAGCATATTTAGAAACTCCCACATCTTCAAAATTCACAGAAAGTGCCTCCAGTCAAGATGCTGTTTCAGTGTCACATATTGTAAACGAAGCATTGCGACTATACCCGCCAACAAGCCGTGTCTACCGCAGATTCAAGTTGAACGGATGGCAGGAAGCCTTTGCTGCAGACATTGAGCAACTTCAACGGGGCGAGAAATGGGGCCCTGACAGCAAGCTCTTCGAACCATCAAGGTGGAATACGATGAGAAAAGAAGATAATCTCCCATACATGCCATTTAGCACTCCGCCGTTCGTTTGTCCCGCAAAGGATAAGTTTGGCCCTCGGATGGTAGGAACCCTGGTAGCAGCGCTAGCTTCTAGGATCTCTTCGGAGGATTGGACGATCGGAGACAATGATGAGAGCAGGGCTGATTTCGGGTCCCCTAAAATGCCATTGGAGTCAGGAAGGGGTGCCTTTCGGTCGTTGGAGTTGTGGAAAAAGCCTGTCCGACCTCCAGGACAACAGGTCACGAAACTGTGATGAGCTTGCGATTGCTAAGACATGCTGCAGTGAATCCATGACCAAGATGGTCAGATTCTTACTTTGCTGGAGGAGATTTTTATCTGGAAAAGTTTTGTCATATCCATAGATTTCCAATAGTTGTTATTTTGCTAAAGAGTATCCACAATCAAACCAATCCATTATACATCCACGAACATCCATTATCTTTCCCCACAAATCTCTACTTTACCTCATCCCCCCTACTTAAATATCTCTGTCGCCTGGACTACCAGTTCTTGTTGGCGGCTTCGGAGGCTTCTGTTTACCTAGAGGTGTTAAGGAGGCATGAACACATAGGAAAACATACCTGCACAGCGCATACATTAAGCGAAAGCCCGATGGCGGGGAGTTCGAATTCAGCTCGAGTAGAGACCATCAAAATTTAGAAGGGGAAACCTGTGGTTCTGTTCCAGAGACTTCATTCATCGCGTCTGTTTACGTATTCTTGTCGCAAGGTTGACGTCCAGCACTCTATGCAAAATCAAAGCCCTTGGCTTGACTACGACAATCCCATGCGTGCACTAGAGAAAGGTTTCAAACACCCTTTCAGTATTATCGCTCTCGTTTCATGATTTTTGATCTTTCTTGTCGATGTGCCATTCTTTGAGCATCCGCATTAAATCTGGCACAGGAGATATCAAGAGACTGAGCATACGTTGCATAGAATCCGTAAAACCCCCCCATTTCAAGTATGGCATCTATAAGAAGCTAATTTTCATAACATTGAGTCGCTGTACTGTCGCTCGAAGATGTCCTATACCTCGAATTCAAGAATACGTGCTGGTTTCTCCAGCGGTCTGTCGGTCAATAGGATGCAACCAAGCTCTCAGTTGTCTCTTTGGAGCATCGATTAGCTGAGGCATTAGAAACCGTGGGTTCTGAAGCGGTTGATAGATATATTAGTTCATTTCTGGGTTCAGCAAAACGGTTTGATCTCATGGCCAAAGATTTGCAGGCAGCCCATTTCCAGAAGGGTTGAAATCATAGCGAAAGGGCTTGAGCTGGTGACAGATAAGAACACTCAACCATAGCAGGCTTGCCACGAAACATATCATTCTTCGTTACTTGTTGGGTTCCCTACTCAACGCGTTCCTCCAGAATCAAAATCTGCCAAGGCGCTCATCGTCGTATCATGGAAGGCAAAATCGGTTTGTCTTACGGTCTTACCTACTCTTTGATATGGCACAATGGCTGATAAATAGCACAAAGAAGATTCGTGTAATATTCATGAAATGACAACATATAGACCAAACCATATAGCAAAGAGTCAAAAGTCTTCATCTTGGGTAGGTCGAGTAATGAAGTCTCATCAAACATTTGCAGCATTACAGTGAGTACTAAATGCCACGAACTAGATGCTATAAACTCACATCCTCTTGTCTCATGTAACACAGAACTCGTCAATGCTCGTTGTAGCCTGGAATCAACTGCACTTGGTGAGACCGTGAGTTTGGCCCAGGCATACATACCAATACATATCAATATACAAGATTTCGTGCTTCGAGGAGCTCGTTGAACTGATTGACATTCCTTAGCACCCTGACTAAATGCCACGGCACTCTAGACGCTGACATGATCGAGACGCCAAGAGCTGATGTGTTGGAACACGAGGTCATATGGGGGCATATTGATATATTGGTTGTTGCTGTTAGGAGGCTATCTAGGTGGAAGGTGAAAACTCTACCAGCGGGCCCTGGCCCTACCAGCCCTATGAAGGCGGAGATTACCATCTCCCCTATTTCCAACACTCCCCCATGGGAATCAGAGCCTCCGTGGACCAAAATTCGGACCTTCAAGCTCCCCTTTTTGAAGCTTCCAAGCTCTCCTTTCTGAAGCTTCCAAGCTCCCCCTTTCTGAAGCTTTCAAGCTCCCCCGGCTCCTACACGGAGCAGTACCATATGGAGCAGATCAGGCTCCTCCATTCACCTACCAAGGTGCCCCGTTTGCCCTCATCCAGAGGCCTATCCACAGGTGTGTTAACTTTTATATACCGTTTGCCCTCGCCAGAGGCCTTTCCACGGTTTCCAGGTGGCTATACTTTTATATACCGTTTGTCCCCGCCCGAGACCATTCACGGTCTGCATCGTAGTAGCTCGTCAGCTAAATCGATCTGACTATTCTGACGTCGCTGGTTTTGTCTCTGTTAGCGTACCATCTAGTCTTTACCTGAGTTTCATCCGAAGCCTGTTCCGGATGTAATTTTCAGCATTCTTCTTTGTTGTGACTCGTTCTGTCACAATGAGTACAAGAGTTCTTGCTCTTGTAGAAGGAACGTGCCCTGAGAGTTTTCGTCTCGTTGTCCTCTCTATGCTGATGACGTTTATCGTGATCCGCAAAGTCGGTCGTGACCATTTCGTCGACAGTGAGGGTTTTCTTCGCCGTGCGAGCTCCTTGAGCCAGATGAAAAATGTATGGCTTCAGCTCGGTATGCAGTCCCATGCGAAACATTGAGCTTAGCAGCCAATCCGGTATGTCATAACCCATTGCCGAGCACTTAGCCGCGTTCTCTTTAACGTTCTGACCGTACTCGTCGAGAGTTTTAAAGTCGCTTTGCACTGACTGGCAAATTGAATGAATAGCCAGATCCAACGTGGTCATGTCGCTGACTTCATACTGTTTCTTCAGCATGATCCACACCGCAACTCCATCTTCCATGCCTTTGATGTGAACTCTGGGCCCAGAGTCGCAGCTGAGCCGAATGATAGCCACGGCACGAGCATTTTTATCCTCCCAAGCTAAGTGCTTCTCCGTGTACGTTTCCTGCTCTTTTGACGACGACGACTCAGTCAACGTTGACTCCGGTTCAGTAGGTGAAGTCTCTTTGCCTATGACTACTAGCCATAGCTTGTTCAGTGTAAGAATACCCTGAATTTCTTCCTTCCAGGAATCATAATTTTCAGCTCCTTTTAGCTTGGATATTCTGTAAATTCCCGAGGGACCTTCGGAGGCCATTTTGGCGGTGGCGACGATGACAGTGAGCTTGACGTACTCAACAAACGGAGCAACAACCCAGGCAATTTGCACTAATCCGGGCTCATAACCTGTTGGAACACGAGGTCATATGGGGGCATACTGACGTGAAAACTCTACTAGCGGGCCCCAGCCCTACCAGCCCTATGAAGGCGGAGCATCTCCCCTATTTCCAACATGATGGACCACTAGCTGCTAACGTTGGTGGTATGATCGTTGTGCTACCTTAGTTCTTAGAATGAGCTTGTGGCCTACGTACACTTCTTATTTCTGCATTGTGTAAGGTATTCAGCACAGGTTTACGAGTACAAACTTCTTAAATAACGCCAAATTGCGCTTCTGATTACTCAAGCTCCAGAGTTGCTATCTCTGTGGTTTGAGGTGTGTTTCTCTCCACCCCCATCGCTGTGGAATTTAGCCGAGTCCAATTCAAGGGTGGAAAGCCTAGTCCGTCGCCCGCCTCGACTAGACTTAATCCGTGCAATTTTCACCAACATCAAACCAACCTCCACGATGCCTACGAACCCTTCCACCGTTCCTACAACCGCCCTTCCCTCAAGCTATCCTTCTTCGGACTCCCCCACAACAGGCTCCCCACCTCTCCCCCCACCCTTCGATTCCTCCGACCCACGGCCAATCCTCCTTACCCAGGGCGCCGAAGCCCTTCTCTACCGCACCCACTTCCTCACCCCTTCCATCCCCTGCGCGCTAAAACATCGCCCCTCAAAACCCTACCGGCACCCCGTTCTCGACTTGCGCCTGACACGCCACCGTATCCTCAGCGAAGCGCGCACGTTGGTGAAACTTCGGCGCGAGGGAGTTGGGGTTCCGGGAGTATTGGGGGTGGAAGTTGAAGGGCTGGATAGGGAAGAGAAGAGTGCGGGAGGGTGGATGCTAATGGAGTGGGTGGAGGGGAGGACGGCGAAGGAAGTTTTGGTTGCTGGGGCGAGGAGGGTCAAAGAGGGAAAGGGGACAGGGAAGGCCAAGTGGGAGGAGGATGTGAGAGGATTGATGGGGAAGATTGGGAAGGCGGTGGGGGAGATGCATAGAGTGGGAGTAGTGCACGGGGATTTAACTACAAGTAATTTGATGTTGCGTCCTCCGCTTCACAAGACTGTGACGAATGGAGGTGGCGCCGCTTCCCAGGACGAGGAAGAAGAGCTGCGTATCGGGGAAATTGTGCTGATTGATTTCGGGCTTTCGGCTCAAACAGTGCAGGATGAAGATAGAGCGGTGGATTTGTATGTACTGGAAAGGGCGTTTGGCAGTACGCATCCGGAAATAGAGGGGGAGTTTCAGGAGGTTATGAGAGCGTATGGGCAGAGTTATAGGGGAGCGGAGGTGGTGCTGAAGAGGCTAATTGAGGTGAGGATGAGAGGTAGGAAGAGGAGTATGCTTGGGTGAAAGATGTTTAGTGCAGATGAAGACGCTGGAGGTCGTTAAGTCGCGAACATTGTACTGATGAGATACGTTGGTATTGCTTCTCAACCTCGACGCTACAACACCTTCTTTATAGACCTCTAACTCCACGCTTGACAGGGACCTCTCCTATATCACCCAAATACGCCCACGGCAGCACACTCAATTACGAATCTCGGCCATCGCAAAATACCCTTTGTTCTCGATCACACCTCTATCCCGGACAACGGCAGTATATTTAATGACCCATTGCGGTTCAACCTCACCTTTCAAGCCATTTGAACCGTCTTCTGGTCCGACCAGTACGCCAGCGCCTTTCTCGCCCGTGCCCAGAAGCTCTCTTACAATTCCCCTCGGGAGGATATTGGTACAATCATTGTGGGTAAGAAGTTCGATCTTCTCGCTTTTGGCATACAATATCAAAGACTTTGGTACAACGCAACAGTCTTTGACATTTATCTGATCCACAGAAGGCCGAACTTTGGTTCTTGGCAAGAATTTCTGCAGCCGCTCACTTCCAAATTCGGCAACCCCGATCTGCAAGGCTATTTTCTGTGAATGAAGGCCTTCGAGTGCGCGCCAAGTCTCCGTCATTGCGTCCAAATCTTCAGCTTCGCTGTTATGACTTCCTTCTGATGCCTCCTCTTCCTCTTCCTCTTCTTCTTCGTCATCAGCATCAAATGACACGCCTGGGAAAGAGACGATCAGAAGATCAATTGAGGGGACATGTAACTCCTGTAAAACTAGGTCCAAAGCTTCATTTGCATGCTTGCATCTGTTTTCTGCGGAGGTATTGGGGAGGAAGAAGAGTTTAACCGTTATATCATATTGCGATCTTTCCTCGGCGAGTCCAGACTGGGAGAAGTCAATCGATGGTATATACAGCAAACCATTCTTCCGAGACGTCCATGTTGTATACGATACGTCATGAGCCTTTATCGGTGGTTCTCTAGCCGAGTTAGATTGATCTACTCCATTGGTCACCGGAGCGAATGCTTGTTTCGAGGCAACGAAGTTTGACCGCAGGGAGTTAATGAGCTCGATGTTGGATTTCTCTGATGTAGGACGCCGTATGATTGAGGGGCCCCCACTCATGATGTTTCTACACTACTCAACAAATGTCCCTTACAACCAAACGCATGACTTACGAGGTAGATAGTATGAGTTTCGTCATCTTATGCTCCGGGAGTCTATATTAAGACCTTTGAAGGTTCTAATTGCGACCGCGAAGCTTACGCACTGCTACCCGGTCCCTCTTACTCTTAATATGCGTATAGAAAAGACGTGATTGTATTATAATCATTCATGATCAGCTTCAAGCTTCCTGATATGGCTTTGGTTGTTTCAGTGCTTGTTATCCTTGAAAGCAACGGCTTTCTCGAGCTTGAGATTAGTACAAGATATTGATACAAGGTAACTCATATGAACACATCAAGATTATCAATCATAAGACAGGGTGTTGTGTACATCCGTGAATAATAACATCAATAGTGACTCGTTGAGGTTGGCGGGGGAGGGGCGGCGTTTTTTCACCTGCAGGGTTCTGCTTCTCGCGTGCCTCTCTGACCGCCCACTCACATTTTCTCCTACATGAGCACACCAATTTAGAATGGCTATCAAGTAAGTCTCGGTGTCATGCATGATGTACACTATATACTGATACTCACATAGCTACCTGATCCTCCTGTCAAGGCAGGGTAAAGTGGTATAGACAACTCGTCGCCCACCCGTTTGGCGTCCCCAAGCTGATCAGATGGGGTCAAAAAGCGCCTTGCAAAATGGTTTACCACACTTTCACCTAAAGATAAAGCCAAAATTATCAAAGATGTATCCCAACTCGTGCTATCACGGAGGACTCGAATGTGCAACTTCCTTGAATATAAGGGTTGAATAGAACGCTCCTAAATTACATGTTCGTTCCTACTGATGCTTGCCCCCTAGATACCAAAGTCGTCTACCGACGCTATGCCTCCCTCTTCTTCATTGCCGGTTGCTCCTCAACAGACAATGAGCTCATTACCCTTGAGATAGTCCATCGCTACGTCGAACAAATGGACAAGTACTATGGCAATGTCTGCGAGCTAGACATCATCTTCAATTTTCAAAAGGCATACTTTATCCTTGACGAGCTGTTACTGGCAGGGGAGATGCAAGAGAGTAGCAAGAAGAATGTGCTGAGATGCATCGGCCAACAAGATAGTCTGGAGGATATGGAGGTTAGTGCCGGACAGTTTTCTACCGCGGTTCGCTCGACGATGGACGCTTTCTGAGTTATGAGTTGAGCCTGGATGATGGTTTTGGGCTGAAACAATCAGCGTTACTTCTCAGCTTGACGAGCATGATCTATTCTAAGCTTTCTTTCCCGTTGCCCATGTCTCATTCTGTTTTCAGTGACTGACGTGTTTCTATCGGGATCAGGTCGACGATGAGGGCGTCACCAAGATCATGTGATAGATGTTCTCTCTGACACAGTTATTATATATACGTCGTTCTTCCGGTGCTCTTAGTGACGGAGTTCTACCAGGGAAGAGGATGTTCCAGAGCTAACGCATTCTTCTTTACTGGAAGCAGGCAACAGGCGAGATCGTTGATCGGCTCCGCGATGCTGGGCTTACATGAGTCATCAAGATTTTTTGACTCAAGCATGCTATCTATCAATGGCGTCAAAACAGCTTCGTTGTTGGAGGAACATAAAGGCCGTCGGAGTTGCAGGCAGATACCCACCTTGCCGATTGACATTCGTGCTTGCGCAATAGGCCGAAAACGGCCGAGAATGATAATCGAAAAGAGTTTCCTCGCAATACTTGCATCCTCTTATCTCACAAACAACTGGCTTTTTAGTACTGGAGCTGTCCTTCTGTGCGCATTTGAGATGATGGATCAAGGGTACTGACGGGTCTATATGCAGGACGTTGACAATGTGGCAGAACCTCCCTCTTTACTCGAACAACAGCTTTAGTGCCGTGTCGAGATCCTTCACTTTTACGAGAAAAGAATACTGAATCTAGAGGGTTATCGATCTCAGGCCGTTTGTTTGCAGCAAGTCATTTGCCAAGGCTGCTGACTAAGGAAGCAACCGTCGCTGTCAGCCTCCCCGCGTCGGTCGCAACATCATCAAGGCCTGATCTTCTCCTTCATTTTCATGTCCACAGTATTCATCATCACAGTATACTATGTCGCATCATTGCGATCCTTTGTTTGCCTGCTAGACGCTTCGCGTCTGGCTAGCACACGTAGAGCATCCAACGTTCTGCCCGGGCTTTGTTGTCGCGACATCATCGTTAGAATCCGAACGCCGTCAACAGCGCTGATCTGAGCTCTGTGCTCATTGCAGACATCCTCACTTCCTACCATCACAACACAGTCTCACCTGACTAGTGCTCTGGACCCCAGAACTCCACACCCTGGAGCTTTGAGGTTAATTCCGGACACGCAAGATAGAACAGCTCTGTCTTTTGTTCGACACCACTTCTATGAGCTTTTTATTAATTACTTCCCAGTGCCCCTCACGATAGTGCATCATGAAGGTGAGTTATCCATAGCAGGTCGTGACTCTACGCGCCTAGTCTTCAAATGCGCAGAAGAACCTGTTTCCAGTCGCCACAGATATGCTAACACTACCTGCCTACAGTACCTTCCACTCCGTGACTTTGAAGATGTCACGAACGCCCTCAACTTTGATACCGCCGACTGCCACGTTATCGGTGGATGCGATCTCTACATCACCAAAGCTGCGAGCGCCGACAAGAAGCTATACAAGAACATTGATAAATCACTAGAGTCACAATATGCCTCCCTTCTGAGCTTCTCGGCTAGTCTTTCACCACCACAAGCAAGCGCGGCCGCTTCGGCTTTGAATCTTTCCAGATCAAGTCCGTTCGGTCCGCTCAGTCAAACCTCCAGCCGCCGAACGTTCGCATACTTGATCGCAACTCTGAACGCCAGCCACCCTGATTATGATTTCTCCCATATTCTCCGACCATCGGATTTCCGTCGAGAGAAGAGTTTAAAACATGTGATGAATACGCTGGACACAACACTCTATAACCTACGTCCAAGACCTACCAGCTCGTTACCTGACGGCCCACCCCACTGGTCATCAAGCGTCACCTCGACCGGGCCACCGGTGCTAAGTGGAAATGAGGTGTGGAGTCCTCGTATGTGGAGGTTGATCGACAACCAAATGACCCTCAAAGATTGCTCCATATACTGCTACGCACCAGAAGAAGACCCCTATGACGGCGAGGAAGGCGCCATCTGGAGCTTCAACTACTTTCTCTTCAACAAAGCGCGCAAAAGGGTCTGCTACATCTATCTCCGCGGCCTGAGCATTATCAGCCACAGTCCCGCTCAGAAAACTCCAATCAAAACAAAACGAAGCGCTGATGGCGAGTGGAGTTTAGACGAGCCTTCGAGCTCTAAAAGAGCAAGATATTGGTTGGGTGATCGGGCTGTGGAAGTTAGTGATCAGTCTGATGAGGATGAGGAGCTGGTGGAGGCTTGGGGGGATGATGGGCCTGTGGTGCTGGACAATGAGGTGTTGGAGGAAGAGAAGGATGAGGTTGCTGAAGAAGTGGAGAGCCCGCACTCTACCATGGCTTCAAGTCCGAAGAGTGGTCGAGGTCGCAGCAAGAGCACGGTTCGCGGCATTAGCGAGGATATCGCCGATTCTATGGAGGTCTAATTCGTTCAACACCCACTATTAATGGCAGGACAGGGAAGGAGGCGCTTGGTCTTTGTGGATCTTTCGGGGTGGCAGCTTTCCAGTGGACCGGCGTTGAAGGTTGCAACTATTCTTCCAGCGTGTACGAAAATATGGTACGACTTCTGTTCTCCGGCCAATACTAGCTCCAGGAGTTTCGGCTTTTCTTGTTTTCGATATGTAGGTTTCGATTTGCTGTTACAATAAACAGTGTAGTCGTAGTTTAGAACCAACTTTCGAGATAGCAGTGTCATTCTTGTACAACAAAACTATCCGGGACCTCTCGAATCTATCCCCAAGCGGTGGCTTGGCGACGTTGATCCCCTCATGAAGAGAGAAACATCGCTCCTTTCCGTGGATGCTCTGACAAATGCACAAGTATGATGCAAGTATACAGGTTTTATCGCGGCCATCATCTTCCTTCTCACTGCCTTAACACAGTGCCCTTCAGAAACATGTAATAAAAGCATTAGAAAATAGTACTGACATAGGAATGATACTTTCCTTCTCTCACACTTTGGCTTACACAGAGAGAGATTCCTTTCTCACCATTTCGTATCTGCTTCATGGACCTGCATTCAATCTCCCCCCGATAGACGAAAGCAAGGTTATTCAGGGCCTTGATTACTTAAGTTCTTCGCCTAAGCTTATCATACTGGACACAGACAGAAGTGTACGAGGAGAGTGAAAGTTTAGTACGCAATCTCGACGTATAAAAATTACTTTGTATGATAAGTTGTCTTGCGCAGAGCCAGCTAGCTGCAACCGGATGGATTGGGAAGACCGTGCTTGTTTTCAATCACTGCGTAAGCTCAATACAAGACCAGGTTGTTGTTGGCTTTTTCTTGTTTCTTTCCTTCGTTTCCGATTTTCCGCAGATAAAAAGGCAAAGCTTAAGCACCCCGACCGGTAAGGGAAAGGAACGAAATGGTGTTATTCCGGCAGGGGTTTTTGGACATGGTTTTTGGTAGCAGGAAAGGGTATTGATAATGATCAACGAAAAGATGTCAAGAATCAATTGAACGCCATTGGGAAGAAGGAGCGCGCTTGGGCTTTTTGCAGGTTGAGACTGTAAGCTATGGAGAGGTTTACTATCATCAATGATGCAGCCAATACCTATCGGCCAACCTTGAAAGACAAAACCTGCCCACACCATCAGCATCACTCCCACCCCCTTGAATGCAAATCCACTCACATCATTCTTCCCCACCTCCACAACTTCATCCTCACTCACCCTGACTCCGCCAGCTCCTTCCACATAAGCCAGTGGCGCATCCCCCATAATCTTCCTCGCGCAATCTCTGACCGTCGAGCCCTTCTTCACCAAAACGCAGTCCCTGAACACTGCATTTGAGCCAGCGGCCCCAGACCCAAAACTATTCACGTTTCTGATGGGGAAAACGGGGACGAGACCTAGCAGCCCGGCGGCGCGAGAAAGTACCTGTACGACGCCTGTGGAGCCAAAGCGGTAGAGAACCATGTCTTTCAGGTTCTCGATCCGGGTTTTGAGCTTTTCGTCCATTTCTTTCAGGCCGCCTCCGTCGGGTTCGCCGGCTTCTATCAAGTCATCTCTTGTATCTACAAACTCGCTCCCCTCTACGTATCGCGCAAAGCCCTGCTTTGCCAGCTTTCGCAGAAATACCTCAGAGATGGCAGAGCAGAGCACTATCGATTGCGGGTCTTGCATCTTTGCAATCTTGGCGATGTTCTTGTCTGCATCTGGATGGTCAATTTTGTTGAGAGCGAATACTGTAGGGAACTTCTCATCAGTGAATGCGTTGACGACGGCGCTGATCGTTTCATTCGACCAATGTTCCAGCGGTTCCTTGAGGTTGAGATGTGAAAGTGTACGGGCAACAATTTGCGGAGTGCTGCCGTAGCCGGAAAATTGGTTTTGTAGAGTTTCTACGGGGCTGGCTTCTGCGAAGTCTGTGTCAAACATCGGTTCAATGGTCGTAGATATTCCTACATACTAATGGCAACGTGGCGGCGCTTTATAGAGCCCCTTTGGCAACATTAATATTTGGAGGGGCTGAAAAAGGGTCGGAACACACCATTTCTCCATCAAGTTTCCCTCTATCCATCTTACTATTTCCGACCTTAACCAAATTATATCTTGTGATGGGTCATATCCTCTCGTAGCCTTTCCTAAGCCGTATATCCATCAGCCTACGCTCACAGTCGTTTCACAAAGAAACTTTGGCCCCGTAGGCTCATCTAACCTTCCGCATCCGTAGTCCCACTGACGTCCACCACATGTATCAGGGCATCCGCGTGCCTTAAATCATCCAGAAATTTGTTCCCCAGTCCTTTGCCTTCATGAGCGCCTGGTACCAGCCCTGCAACATCGAGCAGCTCGATGGGCACGGATCGTTTCCCCTGTATGCATGCTCCGTAATTGGGCTTACAACGATCGGAGAGGTCATATCGGGCGCAAGCGCATGATATCTGGAGATACCCTATTGCTCTTTGGGGATCAATGGTTGTGAAACTGTAGATATCAGTACTCATCGTTGGGGGTATCTTGGACTGTAGCTTACGGAAAGTTGCCTGGGCCATATAGTCAGCCAAAGTCCGGTTTTCTCTTCCCTCTCATATGGACTTGCCGACTTTTGAGCTGGCGTCTGTCAAGCTACCAATATTGCAGAGCAGTCAGATCTAGCTCCAAAAGGTGATTCGTGTCTGGTATACCTATTCAGCGTTGTTGACTTGCCCGATGATGGCTTCCCAACCAATCCTATAAGAGGATCTCGCGGCATGGTGATTGGGCTAGGATTCCATGTTGTAACAAGACAGGAAGTATGACGTGCATAAAAGATCTACAGCGACGGCGGCTAGAATAATGACGCTGAGTTTGCGCACTTAAGCGCGGCGGTCGAGTTTTGCTCAAGTCTACAGCTCAGGTATTTTACCTTTCATTCGCGGGTACATCATTTTATCCTACTGTTGGTGATACATAAGCAATCTGAAGTCCCACTCGGACGAGCGAAACGTAGCTTGCAAAACCATTCTCCACAGCAAACGGACTAGATCAAAACCTTTCTAAACCTACCGTACGTGGTTTAGCTGGTCACCGATCCGCAAGCATGAAGCTTTTCCCTTTGTTGTTCACGGCTTTTAGAGTTCTGATATCATTATCAGAGGTAACTGGTCTGATATCACGCAACACAACTGTTATGAACGTATGCTGTCTCACTTGAACGTCCTTCCAGTTACTGACTCTCCTCTCAGTTCGACGATATCCCTACTGTAACCGGTATAGCAAGTGTACCGTCACCCTACTACCACCTATTCTTTTCCTCTTATAACGTTCTCAAACCTCGAGACCCATCATTGGATGGCAAGATCACTGAGCGCGACCTTAACTGTGCTATTTCACCTCCAAATGCTTTGATCGGCTCTCGTTACACTTCGGACTTTAGTAGAAGCACCAAGGGAGCTTATTTCGAGATCTTCAATGCATCTTCTATGATCAAAGATGGCCTGTACCCGTACTTTACCCTTGAGACGTTCAACATTAAGCCAATGGATGCACCAGAAGCAATTATCTCGGTGACAGTTAAAGGATATAGCCATACTCAAAAGAAGCCTTTTAATTGGAGCGTCGACTTTCCGATCGGCTTTCATGAACCCTTCCTGGTCAAGATGCGAGAATATAGTGGTGAAGAGTGGAATCAAGTTTATCGGGTTGAAATTATGGCCGATTACGGCGAGGATTCCTTGGATTGGGAATTCTGTCTGGACGATCTTGAGGTGCAATTTTTCGAACACCAAAATGAGAGACCGGCATATGAACGATTCAATCAACTTGTATTGCATGGGAAGCCATAACAGACTGGTAGAGGCTTTGTTACGGTCATCCCATGAGCACGTAGAACTGAAGGACTGGTATCCACCATGGATGTTTTATCGGTTCCCGAAGATGTACGATACGTCCATCTTCCGATTCAGCGGTTTCCTTTGAACGCATTCCGCTTTGGCTACACTGCTGCAAGATCCTCCTGCATGTAGTCCAGGTGTGTGATATGAGGGCTCGAAAGCGCCCCGGAGCACCTTATTAGACAGAGATCTGCAAGGTGGCAAGGTGGCAATGTGCTAATCGCCGGATCATCACTACAACCAACGTTGGACGATATTCAACCTGGAAATTGCTACTATGGATATCTAGAGGGGAAGAGAAACACAGGAAATACGCAAGCAATGGCGAATCACTGAAACCACTGTCCAATCGAGGGAGTCGTTATCCCGAAGATGGAACTCTACTTCATTGACTCCATTATACAAATTCTTACCCAAGTATCTATATATCCACATCTAACGTTCTGTGGTGCCATGGCAAGCACTACTTCATGTAAATCTAGGGACCTCCTGGTTGGGCTTTCGGGTTGTCAAATATTCTTATTTAAACGAGTCTTCTGCTCAAGAATCATGTTTGGCTCGCGTATTGCTTTCAGTAGAATATGCCTCAATTCTATGGGTAGCCGCATCTGATTGATGAGTACCGCAGAACTGAATGCCATGTGACATTCAAAACCTCAACAAGGAGTCGAGCAGAAGAGTCCGCGTACGCCCAAAGGCAACTTGACAAGGAGACCAGGCTTTTCTAGGGACCGCTCAAGAACCAGGAAGGAATTGTAAAGCTGATTGACTGTATTTCGTATCCGTTACCAGGACGAGGAATTATTAGGGACTCATCTATGAGCGCATGCCGGACGACCTCTTCCAATTTCACATACGGTCAGAGGGTGTGTTTTGAATGCTACACGCGCAACTAAGAACCTTTGCCCGAAAGCCCCTAAAGGTTCTCACAGTTGTGCATGAGCACGGTATTGTTCAAGGGAATGGATTTCCCCACTATACAATATTCAGTGCTGAGATATTTCATGCAGACATAAAGC
>JAABUU010000617.1_pt1 | contig 77475 bp, 121 predicted proteins | sample 5559301 | NCBI WGS metagenome assembly JAABUU01 (sample SAMN10711884, study PRJNA513360) | rock metagenome | isolation source: Antarctica rocks | place: Antarctica: Victoria Land, Richard Nunatak white
ACGCGGGCCGCGACGCCGCGGCCGCGCGCTGGCGCGCGCTCTGCGCCGCTGCGGCGGCCGCGCGCGCCGCCGCCGCAGCAGCCGCTGCCGCCGGCGGCGCCGACGAGGCGGCGGCCGCGACGGCCGAGGCCGCCGCGGCGGAGGCTGAGGCCGCCGCGCTCGCGGCCGAGCTCGGCGGCGCGGCGGGCGGGGCGGCTGGGGGCGGCACGGCACAGACGCCGAGTAAGGGCGAGGACCCCGCGGGCCCCGCAGAGGCGACGCCCGCGCGGCCCATTGCGGCTGTGGATCCGGCGCGCTCGCCGCAGAAGCAGACCCCGGATGTGAGCATCGACACGGATCCAGCTGCGCCCGCCGCGGCGCCGCGCGTCGTGCGCGAGCTCCTGCCGCCGAGCGCGCCCGCGCCGCTGACCGAGCTGGATGCACGGCTGGCGGGCGGGCTGCCCGAGCGCGCGGGGGCGGGTTTGCAGGATGACCCTGACCCTGACCCTGCCGCTGGAGGCGAGGAGGTCGCGCCACCGCCGCTGCCGCCGCCGACCGCCGACCGCCGTGTGGGCAGCGCCGCCGAGCGATCGCCCGCGGCCGCGGGCGGCGCCCTGCTGGGCTCCGGCCCAGCCCCGGACGTCGGCGAGCCTGGCGCCGGCGAGGCCGGCGCCGCGCGGCCTGGCGCGGCGCAGCAGCTCGCGGCTGCATGCTCCCCGGCAAAAGCCGGGCAGGCGCCGGGCGCGCCGGCGGGCACGGGGGCGCCGCACGAGCTGTCGGGGGCCGTGGCGAGCGCGTTGCCAACGGCGCGCCGGCAGCAGCTGGGCGCCCTGGCGGGGGCGCGCAGCGTGCGGAGCAGCGCGCGCCGGCCGGGGCCGGGCGGCAGGAGCGGCGGGGCGCCACACTGCACGCGGCGCCCAGCGACGTGTCCGACAGCGAGGTGCGGCCGGCCAAACCCCTACCCCTACCCTATCAGAGTGGGGCCCAGCGCCAGAGCAGCTGTGGCCTGGTGGTGGGATGAAGAATCCCAGTGAGTGCGTGACTGTCATGTGCGGGCTGTGGCGAGGCGCGGCCCGAGGCTCCCGCCCTGTGCGCCCTCTCTGACCAGCGCGTCCCGCTGAGCGGGCGCTGTGCTCCGGCAAACATCCCTGCTGCAGCGCCATAGCCGGGCTAGCGCTTTTGAGCACGGGGGCACGCTGTGCGGGCGGTGCAAGTCGAGCCGGAGGCGTGCGCCAGGGCCTGACACCTGTTGGATCAGTGTTTGTGTGCTCAGACCGCACCGCTCATGCGAGTGCCAGCAAACTACATGCGGTCCTGCGCACGGGAGCGCAGGTGAGGCGCGCGGGGTTTGCCGCCGCTGCCGGCGACCCAGGATACACGGCGGACTCAGACTCGGCCTCGGCGCTGGCCGGGGTGGACCCAGACGACGCGCGCCCTCCGCACGCGCGCCCCGCCCGCGCCGCGCAGCCGGGCGCCGGCCTGGCGCCCGACCTGTCGGCGCGGCTCGAGGACGTGCTGCCAGTCGCTGCCGCCGCCGCGCGGGCCGGCAGCGGCGCGGCCTCGCCAATCGCGACCCCGGCGAGCAGCGCGGGCCCGGGCGGGCTGCTGGGCGCGGGCGCGGACACGGGTGCCGCGGTGGACAGCGGCGACGGGCGCGCAGCGCCGGAAATAGGCCAGCCGCACGGGACACCAGGCGCGACGGACACAACCGCGGCGGCAGGAGGCAGCGAGCCCGCGCATGACCTTTTCGCGGGGCTGAGCTTCAGCGGCGTGTGAGCGCGCTCTGTGTATGAGGGTGGTATTAAACCTAGGTAGGGACTCGGTTGGAGCAGAGCGTCGTTGCAGTCGTAGCTGATCCGCATTCATTTACAAGGTGGCGGGGCGCGTGCGCGGGCTCTGCCGTTGGTCCCGGTAGTGGGGCCGCCTGCTGCTGATGCCACTGAGCGCTGAGCTGCTCTACTGTAGACCAGGGGGCTTGTCGCTCGCACTTGGTCGTCTGCCAGATGTAATGCATTACAGACTGCTAGACGTCACAGACCACCAGTCATGTCTAAATGTTGTCAACAAGTCTGTTAATTAATGAGAGTAGTGTCAGGGCTTGGCACCCTGTTTCGAGATGGCCATGAAGACCTCACTTGTCAATTTGTGCATCACCGTCTGGCGCATGGTGCGGCAAGCAAAGACATGACACGCTTGCGCTGGCTGCAAGACAGTGTTCACAACGGACTTGCGGTCCTTTACAAACCTTGCGGCGTGGCCGATCCTAGGCAGTTCGAGTGTCGTGATGTGCAGGAAGCATGCACCCCCTCCCGGCGACAGCAAAACAGTTTGCAGCCCTGCTCTGCAGGGCAGGGCGCCCCATCGACGTCTCAAAAGTCTTTGGGTCAGGACACACAGGCAATATAGACATCCAAGCCCAGGTGGCAGACATACATGAGGCAGGCGCCAAAAGTAAAAAACCTGCCATGTGCCGTTGTCGAGCCATGCGGTGGACAGAAGCACAAATCGTGACAACCCATTCCATCCTACTGGCGGCGTCTCGCAGAACGGGCACGCATGCATGGAACGACAGTCTGCAGACATACCCAAAGAAGCTAGGGCCAAGCATGGGGCACGCATGATGCACGAAGCCTGCGCTGCTGTTCACATGCAGCTGACTTGAATACGTTAAGCACTGATGCTCCGCGCAGCGTGTGCACCCCGCATACCTCCCTGCGGCTGCCAGCACACCCCTTGGGCTTGTGCCGCATGCTGGCGGCCTGCCTTGCAGTGCCTGTGACTGTGCCAGCAGCACGCACGCTGTGTCTGCTTTGTTCAAGGGAAGCCTGCATGCATGCGAATCCAGACTCGAGTGGCTGCCCATCTCCGCGCCCGCAGCCGCGCCCGTACCCGCCCCACCAGACACCCACGACCGCCCTGGTGTGATGGGTACATGGCCAGCCAAGAAGCACACCCGCCGCACATGCAAAGTGTGGACCCTTGCGCTTCACCAGAGCGCACCTGGACACCCACGTGCACGGAGGCGCCAATACACCAGATGCATGACATCGCCCAGTCCCACATTCGTCAAATGCACGTGGTGCTCAGGCCGTACCAGCAGCACCCTGGCGAGTCGGTGCGGTATGAGCAGGGACTAGAAGCCTTCACCCTAGCCTGACCCAACTTAGCAGCTGGCTGTAGGGGCGCCAGGGTGACCACATGCCACATGCGCAGCAGTGATGTGCCACCAGGCGCCGCCTCGGGCGGACCAGCCCGCCGACACAACCCACGACCCAGCACCAGGATTGCTCACACCACGGTCGCAGACCGCGGGCAGGCAGCCGGCCAAAAGTGAGCTCGCAGAAGGGACCCTACCCGCGCCGGGGCCCCTTCGCCTGCACCGGGCCGCCAGCTCGGCCGCCGCGGCGCGCTCGCGCGGCGCGCGGCCGGCGACGCGCTGCCGCCCTGGCAGCACACAACCCTAACCCTAAGCGCACTCCAGGCCCCAGCATCTCGAGATTCAGTTCAGCAGCTCGGTGTCCAGGATGTGCCGCCGCAGCGTGAGCAGCCGGAAAGCGCCGCCGGGCGCGGCCGCGCTGCGCCTCCCTTACCCTGACCCCAGCGCGGACCTAGTCTAACAGCTCGGTGTCCAGGATGCGCCGCCGCAGCGTGAGCAGCCGAAACGCGCCGCCGGGCGCGGCCGCGGTGCGCACGCGCACTAGCGCGCTCTCCGCCTCGGCCCATGGCGCGGCGGCCGGCGCGGGCCGGTAGAGGCCGTCCGCGCCCTCCGCCAGCAGCCGCACGAGGCAGTGCCCACCCTTGCTGCTGCCCGCCAGGCGCTGCGCGCGCCGCGCTGCGCTCAGTGCCGCCGCCGCCGGGCCTTGGCGGTGAGCGCCTTTGGCAAAGCGTTGGGGGCCGGCAGATCGTCTGCACTACAGCTGCACGCCCTTGTGCACCGCTCCATGCCTCCACGTTGTGCGCACATGCCGCCGGTCAGGGGCGCCAGAGCTGGTTGCCGCACCACGCAGGCCGACGGCGCGGCCCCGCCCCGGTCGCGCCTGGGCCAGGCGGAAGGGTTAGGGTAGGTCGGGCGCACCTGGACCAGGTGGAAAAACTTGGCCCGGGCGGGCCCGCGCTCGCCCACGATGGCGAGCGGCTCGTCGTCGACCGCCTCCGCGCCGCTGCGCGCCGCCCCTGCCTGGCACGCACCGGCCCGGAGCGTTCGGGCTACCGCAATGACTCACCCCGAGGAGACCATGTGCACGCCTGTATGCGCGCAGAGTGCTGGCAAAGGGGACAGCAACACAAGCGCGCGGTACATGTCTGGTGTCGCGTACGGTTTTGTATCCTCTGCATCTCTTGCCCCTGCCGTGTCATGCCAACAGGCAGCTAAAGACCATGGGTATACAATCCCGGTCCACCTAGCGACCTACAAGGACTCGTGGGCTCTCCCTCGGGCTTGCGTCACCGGCGCGGCGCACATGCCTCATGCCCGCCACCATGAGCAAGGTACGCGTGCGCGAGGCGGGGGCCGTCATGGAACTTACTACTGCGCACAAGGCAGGCCGCGCATCTAGCGCCGCGAGGACGCACCCCGGGCTCTAGCCCTGGCCGTTGCCGCTTCGATGGGCTCGGCTCGGCGCCCGGGCAGGGCCGCTTCAGCCGCCTCCATGCGCCGCTATCCCTGCGCGCAGCCCGGCGCGCACAGCCTCAGACGCATGCGCGCCGCCGTGCTCCCGAGCCAGGCGTGCCTCCCTCCCCGCATGCGCCTGCTCCGCCTTTCCCAGGGGGGGCCGCGCCTGCGCGCCTCGGCAGCCGCCGCCGCCCGCCTGCCGTCCGCCGCGTGCCGGCCGCTCTGCGCCGCGCCGCGCGCGCCGGCTCCCCGCCGCTTCTGGTCCGCGCCGCTGCAGCCCGCGGCGCCCCGCCCCGCGCGCTGGCTTTCTTCTTCTTCATCCTCTTCGCTCTCCTCCTCAGTCCCGCTGCCGCTGCTGCAGGCCTCGGCCGCCGCCGTGCTGCGCGTGCGGCGCTCAAACAGGCGCATGTCCAGCCTGCGGCGCCAGCGCCTTGAGCGTCACCGGGTCGGTGCAGAGACGCCTCGACGCTGCCAGCAGGCACCCGCGCTCACGGCGCTCAAGCAGGCGACGCAGGCCCACAGGGCCTGCCTTCCCAGCCGGGCTGCGGCTGCAGCGCAGCCGCGGGGCGCGCACCGCACGGCGTCGTCGCCCAGGCAGGAGCAGGTGCAGCGGCTGGCGGCCGCGCCGTCGCGCAGCCAGGCGCGCGTCGCAAAGTTGACCGCCTCTGCGCAGTTGAAGCCCAGGTTGAAGCCCGAGTGGTACGCGCCCGCATTGAGCACCACAAACTCGCCCGCCGCCTGGCGCACCTGGCGCGCGCGCCGCGGGGCGGGCGGCGTCAGTGGGGTTAGGGCACGAGTGTAGGGTAGAGTAGGGTGTGGTACGCGCCCGCGCTGAGCACCACGACCTCGCCCGCCGCCTGGCGCACCTGGCGGCCTCAGCGGGCCCAGGACGAGAGTAGAGTGGGGTAGGGTAGGGTGTGGTGCTGAAGGCCGAAGCGCCGCGCGAAGCCCCGTGCGGCTCAGAGCAGCAGGGGCACCTGTAGGGTTGGGCGTCCATGCGCAGCAGCCCCCGCGCAGTTCCCACGACCACGAGACACTCTCTTGCGCACAACGGCGACAGGCTGCCAGCACGCTCTGCAGCGCACGCCATGTCCCAGCCGCCGCTCCCCGCCTCCTGCGGCTGCACGACACGGCGCCCAGAACCTGCCCTGGCGACGCTGCTTCTATATTCTGTAATTGCCACACTGTTAGCCATTCCTAGCGGCGCACGCGCGCCGCTGCGCCGCCCGCGCGCCTGGACAAAATCGATGTTGTGCGCGCGCAGCAGCCGCGGCGAGAAGAGCAGGTCCTTGTGCCGCAGGAAGGCCGGGCACACGGCCGCGAGCTCCGGGAACAGCGCGCGCGCCATGGCCTCCAGCCGCGGCCGGTCGCGCGGCGCCACGCAGTACCACACCTGCGCGGCCCGCCGGCCCGGCCTCGCGCCGGCGGCGCGCTGCGCGCGGCGGCCGCCCGCCGCGCGCGCGACGCGGCGCAGCGACGCGCAGCGGCAGCCCCCACAGCCAATTTCGGACACCGCTGGAAAGCCAGACGCCGCCGGCGAATATGCGTGCAAAAATGGCGGTCGCTGGCCGGCGGGCGACGCGGCAGCCCTGGGCCGCGAACGCAACACTCTCTGCGTCAGGGTAGGGTCAGGGTCTGTCTCGCGCGCCTTGGGAGCGCCGAAGTGCAGATAGTTGATGCTGCACAGGTCCACGTCCTCCACGTGGCAGCAGAAGAACGACTGCGCGCGCGCGCCGCCTCAGGATTGGCTTGGGGCCTACCCTAGCCCCACTCGGCATACCAGACTGCGCATGCCTGCACTGCACAATTCCATTGTTCTCGCCCGTCGAGCACGTATCTGTCTCAAGCGTGGCGCGCCGTCGCTGAAAACCAGTGCAGAGCCGCAGGAGTGCGCGCAGGTCTGCGGCAGGCGTATCCATGAGGATTTTTTAACGGGGCGGCATGTATGCGCCAGGGCGACCCCGCCCGGTGCCGCGCGCGCGCCTTCCACATGCTGATGTATACCTACCCTAGTCTAGCCTACCCTAGTCTAGCCTACCCTACACCGCGCGCCTTCCACATGCCGATGTACGTCATGGGCGACGTCACGCCCGGGATCGCCGGCACATTGTGCTCCTTCAGCAGGTCCTGCGCGGTCCACACGGGCGGCGCGTCTGTCGCCTGAAACGTGGAAGCTGCCGGGCGCCAGCATTGCGGCCCACCGCCTTGCTCGCACAGACGGAATCGCCACTGCCCCATGCAGCGCCTGCCAGGCGCGGCTCTCACCCCACCCACCCTGTGCGGCCGCAACACTTACTATTGATTACTTGCTAAGAAAGACGTGGGAGGGCGGCGCCGCGCCTGTAGATCGCGCAAGTTCCAGCCCCACGGCAGCGCGCCGTCGAAGAACGACGTCGGCGTGTCGGCGCCATACAGCGGCGCGTTGGTCGTGACCGCGCTCCAGAACGCGCGCTCCGGCACGCGCTCCTTGCACTGCCCTGGACGCAAGGGGCACGGGCGGTCAGGGCGAAGCGGCGGGCGGGTCATGGGTAGTTAGGGGCGAGGCCGCAGGTTCGGAGGGCACGCAGAGTACCGCTCGCGCTCCGGGCTGCTTGCCGCGGCACGGGCACCATGCGCCGCCCCGCGCGGACCGCCCGCCCCCCCACGCCGGCCAGGGAAACGCAGTGCCGCCTCGGGCGCTGCAGTGCTTGGTGTGCACGCGTGACGCGGTTACATCCCTGACTTGCACAGCCACGTGCCCTCGAGCGGGTTTGCCGTCACGCAGCACAGCTTAGCGCCTTCCCAGGCGAAACCCAGGGTTCCCAGGCAACATTACCGCCCCCGCACGAGCGCCTCCTGCGTCCGCCGCGGCGCACTGCTACACCGGCTGCGGTCCAGCCGGCGAGCGGGCGCCCCACAGTGCGGCGCAGCCCGCGCCGGGGCGCGCCCAGTGCGCTGCGACAGGACGGGCGCGCGCACCGCGCCCGCTGGGCGGCCGGTGCGCCTCGCTGTACGCCAGCGCCTTGAAGTCTGCCACCGACAGCGCCTGCCGTGCACAGAAAAAAATTAATAACAAATCAGCCTGTATGTAAGGGCGCGCAGGTGGCTCCCCTGACAACCCCCGCTGCCGCACTTAGCACAACAGGAGCCGGCTCCTCGCGAATCGGCGTCCAGCCAGACCCCAGGAAGCCCACAGCTGCTAGCAGAGTACAGGCTGCCCGCCCGTCTATGAACAGGTGTGGCCCTCTGAGGGCCCCAAAGCGCGCTTTGTGCCCCGCTGCCGGGGGCAGGTTGCGCATGCGGCCAGGCGACCGGGCTTTGACGGCCACAGGACTGGTAAAAGCGCTTGGCGGGCACAACCCACGCGCCCCCACCAGCCCCAACAGCCCGCGCGACGAATAATCCACCCCGCGCGCCACCCCCCGCGCACCTTCTGCTCCTCGAAGAAGCAGCGGAAGGCGCCGTGGCTCCCCAGCGCCTGCGCGCGCGGCCGCCCCAGGCGTCGGCGCCGCCCACGGGGAGCCGGACGGCCCGCCGGCGTCGGAGACCACTCAAAGCGCATGCGCAGGCTCAAGCCGACGCGCGCGCGGGAGGTCGCCCGTGCAAAGCGGACGCGCGCAGCGGCAGCAAGGCCGCTGATGGGGGTTGCGTGCAGGGGGCGCCGGCCGTGGCACAGGCCCGCGGGTGCCCCCGGGCCGCCTGGGCGGGAACGCCGCCGCAAGGGACCCGCGCACGTGCTGCTTGATCGGCACGCCGATGGTCACGTCCTCCAGTGGCGGGTACGCGGCCGCCCGCGGCGCGTAGCCGCGCGGCGGCACGACCTTGAAGACCGGCACGCCCGGGTGCGCCGCCAGCACGTCGCCCACAAACTTGCAGAAGGGCTGGCTGAAGGCCTTGCGGCTGGGCCGCAGGACCAGCACATCCCCGGGCTCCGCGCCCATCCCAGCGGCGCCGCCACGCTGGTATATGTTGCCGCTGCAGGCCGACCGAGGTCTATACCCAACTTTTTGCGCTTGCGCTTGGGTGCAGCAGGCGAGCGCTGGGCCTGTCACAGCAAAGCGCCGTGTAGGCGCTCAGAGTCGTATGTGTGCCAAGGCAGGCTCTCGCCCTAGCCCTATCGCGCTTTTTCATCTTTTAAAGATCAATCAAATTAACTGATTGATGCAGATGTAAAAAGCGTAGGACGAGGCTGATGCTGTTACAGGCGTCGAAAGTTGCACGCATCTGTGCGAGAGGCACTAGCACACTCACGCGCCAGTGCCCAGTCAGCCGCGCTACGCCCTGCCTTTCTAGGCGCTTGCAGCCTGTGAGGGCAATGGCAAGTGAAGTGGAGGCTGCACAGAAGGCCGCAGCTGCTCAGCAGTGCGCCCAACACTTTTTCTTGTTGATGAGTGCTGTGCGATGCAAACCTGTTTCTGGAGCTACGCCGTGCACATGTTTGCACTCCTACGTTCCTGAGGACCCAGGCATGCTGATGGCAGATCACCCACGCTCTTTGACAAGATTATCAACAAGCAAATACCTGCAGACATCATATTCGAGGATGACACCGCCCTCGCCTTCAGGTGCTGGGGCTCTCACTGTTTCACTGCTAAGGTTCTGTTCATCATAGAGATGAGCCCACCCACACCTTGCACCTAACGCTCTACGCCTGTTTCGTGCAGGGACATCAACCCACAGGTGCCAACTCAGTTCACCGCTTGGTCGATATGCACCTTCAGCTGCATATGTTGCAAACGCCCCCAGCACTTGGAGCTTACATCTAAGCTGAAGCCAAGTGGCTGCACGTGCAGGCCCCCACGCACTTTCTAGTCATTCCAAAGGAGCGCGACGGCCTGACCCAGCTGTCCAAGGCCACGGAGAGCCAGGAGCAGCTGCTGGGCCACCTGCTGCTTGTTGCCAGCAAGGTCGCCAAGCAGGGTAAGCGGCCCAAGGGGATGTCCGGCTGCGCCTTTCGAGTGCAGACAGAGGGGCGACGTCTCTGCAATAGACAGAGGCTGACAAGTTGTCGCCCTGCGCAAGGCGATGCCCCGCCGCGTTTGTTGGGTGTAGCCCTTCTCTGACATTGGTGAAAATCATCGAGACCCTGCATCTGTGCACTTCATACTCGGCCGAGTCTGATTCAACGTGTTAGCGCCGTCTATGTGCAAGGAAGGCATTACCTGGGGCCGTGTGCGTGGAGGCAAATGACGCGCTTCTTTAGATGATGCAAAAGCACCGCCGACGATGACATCGTCAGTGTGCTGCAGAGGGTTGCTTCTAGGAAGCTTGGTCTGAGTTTTTGGGCGGCATGCAGAGGGGTTGGATCAGGGCTTCCGAGTGGTCATCAACGACGGCCGCCATGGCAGCCAGTCGGTGTACCACCTGGTGCGTGACTGTGCGTGAATAAAGCACATCAGTCCTTTTGCTTGCATTATGACTTTGCAATGCGCGTCTGTCTCTTTCAACGAAAGAGTGCAGTGCTGCGCCCAGCTTTGGACTGTTCCAGGTCTGTTATCCACAATGAGTGGATCGCGCATGTTGGATATTGGTTTAAGCCTGCTTTTGGCATGATGTTCTTCTCCGCTGTGTGTCATACTAACCATTGCTGGCTTGCGCCTCACGATAGCATACTGATGTTATGCGCTGCGACGCAGCACTTGCACATCTTGGGCGGGCGCCAGCTGGGCTGGCCGCCAGGCTGAACAGCAAGTCGGTGGGGAGCGACTGCCCGCATGTGAAGCTCTTAGCGCATGCCTAGTCTAGAAGGGCTGGAAGGTCTTGCACTGTTATGGTGAAGCTGATGCGTCATATTGGGGACAAGTACGGAGATGCATGTAAAGACTACCCCAGGTGCTGCCAAATGCCGCACAGCTCGTGATCTGCTACCAAGCTGGAGGTGCCGCCGTGCCGTTCATTGATTACTTGTGACGCAACTTTGCACGAGCGGCATTACGCATATCAAGCGCCGCTGCTTACCCTACAAACATTTGCTATACACATACGAGCAGCTCATTCAGCCTGCATTGCTGCAAACCGCACACACCTCACCTGACTGGTGCACATACCATTAAGCCCTCAGCACTCGACAGCAGTCTCACTGAGGCACGTCGCCGGGGCGCGCTTTGCGCTCGTCCGCAGCGGCGCGCTCGGCCGCCACCTCCGCCGCCAGGCGCTCCTTCTCGGTCTCCGGCATCTCCTCCAGCCGCTTGGCCATCACAGCATTCTCATAGTCCTTCAGCTGCTTCACGTACGTCATATCCTGCGGCGCACGAGGAGACAAGTGCGAGGTCGCATCCTTCCTGCTGGGCAGCGCGCTGAGCGTCGTACAAGCAGTGAAAGCCACAACAGCGGCAGGTTGAGCACCTTGTTGGCTACACGGATAAAGTATGTAGAGATGTAACCGAGGCAGATGCCGAGGATAACAAAAAGCTGCACAAAGTTGCCAGCGACCAGCGCGTCTACCCCGCCTGCCTGCAGGCCGTAGTACAGCGCAAAGCCAAAGCCTATCAGGCCGCCGCCAATCAGGATGATGTCCTTGCGCGTGTAGCCAAATTCAGGCTTGCCCTGCGCGTCGCAACACCTTTGAGTGTCGCGAGCGCGTGGGACACCATAAAACATAGATATCTGTCAGCTCGGTCAGACTACTTGTTGACAGCTACAGACAGAGCAAACTTGCAGATGTTTCACCTGCGACTCCGGTCCCGCCCCGTTGCTCTCCGTTGCGCGCACACGCAAACGCCTGCCTACGCTGCTATGCGTCCTTCTGCAACGGCCAGTGAAGCTGTGAGCTCCATCCGTAGCGCTGCGTTGCCGTTGCGCCAGCGCGTTTGCACATGGTGCACTGCGGCCTATCGTGGCACACGTAAAAAGTGGTCATACGGTGGGTGCTCTACAGCAGGCACAAGCGGGCACGCAAGGAAGCTGATAGTGAGACACACGTGATAGGGAAGGCACGCCAACGCGCTGGCTGTGACATGCCGGTGCAGTGCGAGCTGCCGCCGAGCATGGCCGCTCGCAGGCCGAAGCGTACGAACAGCTTGCAACGCACTGCATTCTTTACAGCGTCTGAGTGTCAAAGCAAAGCAGCAAAGTGAGGCACTGTTGTTGCCTGTGTGTAGCCAAGTTAGGAAGTAGCAAGGGAAGAGCTACGGTGAAGAACCTGAATAGCCGTTGCCAGGCGAGCAGTGCTAGCAGCGCTGCAATCACTTTCGTCGGAAAGGGACTTGAGAGCCTGACCACCCAGCCAGTCTCCAGCCTCCATCAGTTTGCCTCAAAAGTTGTGCGGTGGTTGCCAATGACAGAAGTTGTCGCTGAAAGCCAAGGTTTCAGTGTTTCTTTCTTGCAGGTGATTTCCGGCAAACAAAGTCCTGCAAAATAGCTGGGGGTAGCAGGTGTGCATGCGTGTGTGCGTTATCACAGGTGCAGAACACATACAGATATGCAAGCCAACAGGAGACGTGCTGCTGACTGTAAAGGGGCCGGCGAGCAGCTGGTTGTGCCCTGGTTTGCCGACCCCTGCCGTGCATGGTATTATGTAGACGTTAAGAGTGCGTGCAGTCGGCGCAGGTGGAGAGGGCGCGGTGATGCAGAGGGATGGGTCGCCCGGAAGAAAGGCTGGCAGCAGTTTGCGGAGCCCCTTGTGCGCCCTCGGCAAGCGCATGCAGCCTATGACCTTGTCGCCGCGCAGTGCCTGTGCTGAGGGCGGACGCTCTGCACCAGCAAGGGGTGCCAATTTCAGCAGCAAGGCTGCTCTGCGCACGCAGACGGGGCGCACCAAGGGAGACATCGCTGGACGTATTAGCGAGCGCGGAGGCGCCCCTCGAAACACTGCCAGGCTCGCCGAAGGGCCGCAGGAGCCAGCAGGCACAGGCCGCACGGCACCTTGCGCAGAAGATAGCTGGGCTGAGTACGCTGTATGCGCTCAACAAAGCGCTCGCGGTTGCGGTTGCCGATGCTGGCATACACGCGCCCAGCGCGCTCATAGGTGTGCCACACCCCGTCTCTGCATGCCGCACAGGTGTGAGGTGCCTGTGCACAGTGTCAGCCGAGCGCGCTGCAGAGGAGGCAGCGGGCTCCCCAGCGACGCTTGCATAAGCGCCCGTCAGTACGACATACGGTGTCCGCGAGCGGGTCGCCTGTGGCGGTGCAGGCATGTTTGGCGTCGTGGCTGGGCTGGCAGCGCTTGCGCGGGTGTCGCGCGAGCGGGCGGACGCGGTCATGGCCTTCTTTGCGCCGGCCCTGGACTGGATCCAGCGGTGGCTGCCTCTGTTTTATGTGCCTTCGCTCATCATGCTGCCGCTCGCGCTTCGGGACATCGCAGGCGCGGCGCCCTCCCCTGCATTATGAATATGATTATATGCCTGTACTGCGCGCGGTTGCTACGCTGCTGTGTATAAGTTAGTACTGGGCACCTGAAGTGTCACAACCTGGGCGTGCCACCGCGCGCTGTGTAGAGCACTCTTAAGGTTTTAGGTAATGTGTGCTGGCGATTGCTTCATTACATGCTGCGTATGCACGGCACTGATTTGTGTTGGGCACGTTCACAACCTGCAAAGTAGCTTGACCCTCCAAGGCCTTGATCCTACATGACCTGGTCCCGGTATGCTGGGCAGCCCACCCTGCATGCGTGGGGGCTCGCAGCCGCCGGGCATGCCGCAGTGAATGCGGTCGGCGCATTGCGCACTCACGTGCCCCTCCCGGCACCCGCGCAGGCCGCGACATGGTCAAAATCCTGGCGATCATTGGCCTGGGCATGCCGGCGTCGCTGCTGTTTACAGCGCAGGTCGCCGTGGGCATCCGCAGCCTGTGCCGGACGCAGGTCGAAGCGCAGCCGCCGCTGCAGGCGCAGGCGCCCTTCTCGCGCGCGCACAACCTGGCGTGGGGTGCGCCCGCGCGCCTGTGGCCTAGGGCCCGGCGCCGGCCCGCCTTGTGTCACGCTTGCGTCCAGAGCCCGTGCAGAGTGTCAGACGGCCGCAGGTGCCGTGGCCGTGCCCATGAGTCGGGGCGTGTACAGGCGGGTCAGTGGTCAGTGATTGTGTGTACTGCCCACGCGTACAAGGCCCTTCATCCTACACTTAGCGCCTGCTAGTGATCGCGAGCCTTCACACTGGGCCTCGTCAGCCTACACACACGCGCCCGCAGGCGGCGTCGCTGCGGGGGCCGCAGCGGCGGCCGCGGCCGGGCCCGCAGACGTGGCGGCCGCGGGCCGCGCGGGGTTCCTGCTGGCGGCCACCGTGCTTGGGTTCCTGGCGGGGTCTGCGCTGCCGCCGTCCGCGACGCGGCTGGCGCACCCGCTGGTCGTGTGCGCGGCGGTTGCAAACGTGGGTGTCGCGGCGCTCGGCGCCGTCACAGGCGCCGGGTACCTGGCCACGCTGCGCACGTTCCTGACCAAGGCGCGTACGGCGGCCGCCGCCGGCCCCTCGCGCGCCGACCCTTGCTCACGCGTGCGGCAGGTGGCGGATGATGCGCATATTGCCAAGGCGTGGCGTGTTTCGCTGCATGGACCGCATGCGCTTTTCTGCCGCGGCTGGCTTTTGTTGGCTGAGCCGAGCCAGCGGCTTACACCCATGCAATGCTGTAAGGTGTCGCAGTAAATGTACATATCAACATAGGGCGTGACATGCACCGCATGGACACCCCATGGACACCACGGCACCAGCCGCGGCGCGCGCGGGCTGCGGCAGGGCGCGGGCGGCGCGCCGTGGGGCCCGGGCGACCTGCTGATGAGCTTCCTGGGCGTGGTCATCCTGCACTTTGGCTTCCGCATCCACGCGCAGCGCCGCCTCATGATGCGCCACGGGCCGGAGATCCTGGGCTCGACCGCCGCGTCCGCGCTGTTCTCGCTGTTCGCGACGGCCGCCGCCGCGCGCGCGGCCGGCCTCGCGCCCGGTGCGCGGCGCGGCCCCCCCGCCGCCTCATCCCCGACCCGCGCGATTGCGGGGCCCGCGAGGGCGGACCGCGTGACTGTGGGGCACCAGGTCGGGCGCTGCGACGCAGACACGTCCTGCGACGCGCTCGCCTTGCTGGGCTGCTGCGTGTGCCTGCGACCCTGCAAACCCTGCCGCCATTCCGTGCCTGTGCAGCGCGTGCGCGCCAGTGGGTCGACGGCGATGGCCCGCCCTCAGCGCTGACAGGGTGCACATCGTGACCGAGACCAGCAGAGCTTGTAGTGCCACGTGTTGGCGCACACCTGCACAGTGGCTAGGACAGGCTCTGCTTGCTTGGATGCCGAGGCAGCGCCGAGCGCACGCGGGCGCCGGCAGGCCTGGCGCGCGCGCTGGTGCCGCGCTCGGTGACGGTCGCGCTGGCGCTGCCGATCGCCGAGCGCCTGGGCGCGCCCGCGCCGGTTGTGGCCGCGTGCGTGGTCCTCACCGGGCTGCTGGGCGCGAACGTGGCGCAGGCGCGCGGCGCGCCTGACAGTTGCACAGCAAAGGGCGGCCATGTGAGCACGGGCGGGTATGAGCTAGTGTGTGCCATGGCAGAATGTGCTCCTGCTGATCCTGGAATGACAGCTCACACTCAACATGCAGGCGATGCAGCCCTGAGAGACACTAGGGGATTGCGGGCACCGGCTGCAACCATGCCGCAGGGCTGTCAGGGGAGGCCCGGGGCAGCCGCCGGCTGCGCGCGCGCCGAGGCGCCGAAGCAGGGCGCCGCGCCGCCGCCTGCATGTCTGCAAGCGCCCTGCGGCGCCGCCCCCAGCGCCGCCCGGACCCGGCCTGCCGGGGCGCGCAGCCGCTGCTCAGCCGCTGCGCGTTCCGGGACCCCATCGCGCGCGGCCTGGCGACCGCCGGCTCCGCGCACGGCCTGGGCACGGCCGCGCTGTCGCGCAGGTGCCCCCCCCCAGCCCCGCGCGCACCGCCGCAGCCTGCCCGGACGTGGCGCGCTGCGCGTGCACGCCCTCCCCACCCAGGGCCGTGCTGCTGGCGAGGTCCAGGCTGGCCTGTCGAGTGCTCGGGCTGGGCTCTGTGCTCCAAAGACATGACCATCGCCGTGCCGCTGCCGCAGTGCTGCAGGGCAGGGCACTGGTGCAGCAGATGGTGTGTGACAGTCACCGGATCGACGCACGCAGGTGAACGAGAGCTGCCCCATGTGCTGCCGTGAGTCACCTCATGTGTAGTGTGCTGCAAGGCCCTCCGCGACCTGGCACAGAGTGCGGTTTGTGAGGCGCTGGCTGCGGGCGCAGCGAGCCAGAGGCGCTGCCGTTCTGCGCGCTGGCGTACGCGCTGACGGGCGTGATCTCGACTGCGTTGGTGGCGCTGCCGCCGGTGGCCAACGCGCTGCTGGCCATCACCGCCTAGCTATCTCCGCCTAGCGCGCTGGTGGCACTGCCGCCGGTGGCCAGCGCGCTGCTGGCCATCACCGCCCGGGTCGCGCGTGCGCGCGCGCGCCGAGGTCGCGCAGCGCGGCCAGGCTGCCGACTCTGCTGCGCGCGACGGCGATGCTGCTGAGAACGGCCCTGCCGTGCGCAGCGCTGTTCGGTGCATGCTTGCCGAGCTGGAGAGGGTCTTTTCTGTATGCATGGAAGCAAGCGGCCTGCTTGCGCCGGACCCATGTCGCACGTACCCTCGGCGCAGCATATTGCCTGTGATCCGGACACATGCAGCGTTTGCCGTTTGCAGCGTGACCCGGTGTTGGCAGGCACTTGCATGTGTGCTGCCTGCAGTCCTGCGCACAGCAGCTGTGTCTGCCACAGGCAAGCTCTTTGGTGGCTGCCGCTCCTGCGCTCCTGTTCTGAGCAAACGCAATGAGGCCATCTGCGCCGTCTGAGCGGGGCGTTGTTTTTAGCCAGCCCAATTTGCGGGTGGTTTTTTCCACACCACTGAGAGCGCATGGTCTGCAGCAAACGCGTTTGCATGGGCTCATTTGCATGTATGCGCTGCGGTGCGCGGCGTCAGCCCTTCTGTCCGGCAAATGAGCACTGAACAGTGTGTAGGGCTGGGTTGTGTTGACCTTGCAGGGCAGGACCTGGAAGATTGCTAAGCAGCGAGACTCATGCAAGGCGGCTGGGCACAGGCGGCATGTAAGACCATGCATTGCATGGCATGCAACATTTGACAAAGCCACATTGGAGGGGGGGTAGCTCAAGCATGTACGACGCTCCGTGTCTGGCCTGATGAGCGGAAGTCAAGCACGAGGGCCAAGATTGGTTGGCTGAATGAGTTACAACCGTGTATCAGCCAACTTGGCTCGCGTTGTTGTGTAAAACATCATGCACCCATTGGACACCCTGTGCAGTGACCCTGCTGGTTATGAAACGAGCGTGTACACAATACAAAAGCTCGAGTGCTCCCAGGTCCATAACAGGCACCAGACCACCTTGCAGTTGTGGTATCAGACAGCATCTCTGCAGGCACCTCGTGCGCACATCCAGGTCGTGCTTGATTGAGTATCACGACGCAGCCCTCCCAGAATGAGCCGCTTTACTGCGCTCCTGCGGTCCACAGGGCGCTTCACCGCGCTGGTTAAGACCAGCGCACAGCAGAATGTGCGCATGCGCTGACAAGCACAAGTGATTCTGCAACTCCTACCTTGTTTTTTAGCTTTGCCGTATAGCTGTGCTGATCACTCCACTCAGGATAACAGTGCATCTACTCAGCACGCGTTTGTTGCACAGGGCCAAGTCAAGGGCCATGCTGCACGCCTGAGCAAGCCCGTGCAAAGCTTTGCGACTTCCACAGAGAATGCTGCGAACAAGGCCAAGGAGGTGTGCGCAGGTCTGTTTTTGAGGTGCCGTATTGGCAAGAATAGCACTGCTGCAGTCATGTTTACAAGAGGGCAGTGTTGGCCCAGGTCGCAAAGGGCTCTAATTGACATTGTCTGCAGCATCAAGCACAGTCTGCTTACAGGCCTTTGTACACGCTTATAGCTGAGCACCAATCTTCATATGAAAGGAACTGGCTGTCGTTGTGCAGGCTGCTTCAGACGTGGCAAACAAGGCGTCTGCAGGCGCGGCAAAGGCTGGCGAGGCTGTGGGTGCCTCCCAGGCAGGCGCTGCGGACGCCAGCCGCAAGGCAGCAGGTCTGAGCATGTTCACACTGTTCATGCTATTCTACCTGACCCGTCTGAAACCCTGTCCTTGCTGTTGTTGTTCATTGGGCGCTATTGACAATGTCACATTGTTGCATCCGGAAAAGTTGCTTCTGCAGGGCTTCGTGTCAGCAAACGCGACATGGAACTTGGCAGGTGCGGCGTCCGGGCTAGGCCAGAAGGCCAGGGACGCGGCGGCAGGCGCGGGGCAGAAGGTGCAGAGCGCGGCCGGGGACGCAAAGGGCGCCGCTGCGGAGTATGCGGGCAAGGCGCAGAGCGCGGCCGGGGAGGCGAAGGGTGTGGCCGCGGAGTATGCGGGCAAGGCGCAGAGCGCGGCGTCGGGCGCGGCGTCTGGCGCGCGCGATGCGGCGGCGGCCGCAGGGCAGCGAGCGTCCGGCACCGCGGCCGGCGTGGCCGGCGCCGCGGCGATGCCTGCGGGCGGCGTGCCGCTGTGGGCATACGCCGCGCTCGGCATCGCCGGCGGCGCGGTCGCGTACTACAGCTTCAAGGCCTCGCCTGGCTCCCCTGGCGCGCCGCGGCCCTCCTGGCCTTATGAAGGATTTGCACATATGCATTTTGCAGGACATGGCACAATCCGAGATGACCATAGGCCTCTGGAAGTCTCCTGCTGCTGTGCTCGCTGTCACCAAGCAGGCCGCGCCTTTGTCTGCACCTGTGTCTTTTGGCACGTTGAGGCCCTGGGCTTGTGCTGCTGTGGGCCTGCGCGGCGAGGCCAACAGCCTCTGTCCACTCCTGATGCAAAGCTTTCCATGCGCTCAACAAAATGCTGCAGCTCTCAACACCCGGCCCGCCTCCGCCTGACGGGCCTGTGATAAGCAGCCCCGCGCGCCGTTACCCCGCCTGCCTGCACGCTGGATGCGGCGGCTCATTCTGTGCATGTCACGAGATGCTGAGCCGACACGCCCGGTGTCTTGCTCTGCCTGTACGGCGCCCCACTGCGCGCGCTTGCCAGACCACGCCCTGCGCCGCCGCTGCATGCGTATGGCTTCGGGCGGCTCGTGGCGAGCACAGGGCGCCTCAGCGAGCAGCGCGCCCGCGTGCAGGCGACAAGCATAACAGCTATAAAGTGGAAGACACGCGCGGCGCTGTGGCGACGAGCAACCCCACGACCATCGCGTCTTTCACGTGCACCGGCGCAGACGGCAAGCCCGTGGGCATCGACGCATTTGCGGGCGACTTTGCGCTGATCGCGTTCGGCCGCGCCAAGGACCACGAGCTGAGCGCGTCCAAGCTCATGCGCCTGCGCGACGTTATCGCGCAGTCCGGTGCGCCCGCGCGCGTGCCGCCACCCTGGCGAGCCTGGGTGTGCTCGCGCGCACGCGCCAAAGCGTGCCGTCTGCATGCCCGGTTGTCTTGAGTTACTCATGAGTGACTCGGGCATGCAGACCGGAAAATGCACAGTGCGTGACCTAGTGGGTGACCTTTTGCGCGAAGAAGGCGCGCATCGGCGGCCAAACAAGCACCCCTTCCGCCCGCAGCAGGCGCACTGAGCCGCGGGGCTGAATGGCCTGCGTGCGCTGCGGGCGCCGCGCAGACAAGAAGTGCAACATCCACTACACAAAGGCCGCGTTCGTGAGCGAGGACCCGGACAACGACACGCCGGAGATCCTGGCCAAGCTGCTGTCAGAGGTCGGCGCGAGCGGCCAGAAGACCGAGCAGCGCGTCATGGCCCTGACCGGGCCCGAGGTCGACAAGGTGTGTGGCTTGATGCTTTATATAGGGTATATGGTAGCCTATACCCTACACTAACATATACCCTAACGTTATACCCTATACCCTATATATAGTTGCATCCGGTTCAATGAGGAGCGGTTCGATCCATGCTGCCCCTTCTCAGTCGAGCTGGGAGTGTGCATGCACGCAGCCTGCGCTCGTGAGCGGTTGGCGCGCGCGTCAAGATGACGCGCCTGTCGAGTCCCAGTGGTGCTTGAGGCCGGTCAAGAAGCCACGCACGTGCGGACGCGTGGCTGGCAGGATATCCATGAGTAGTTGCAGTGCGCAGCCCAGCAGTGGGCGCTCGATGTGAGGGCGCATGCAAGGGGAGAGTGCTGCAGGTGGTGCAGGGGCAGTCGCGTCCGCCAATCCGCAGAGGGCCCGCATTACTCCTCTTGCCCCCTCACCAGCCTTCCCTGGTGGGTGCCGGCCCCATGTCCTGCTGGACGATGCGGGCTGATTGGGTGCGCATGCGGCGCGGCGCAGATCAAGCGCTCGGCGCACGCGCTGACGGCGCGCGCGGGCAAGGAGGGCAAGCCGCAGCCGGCGCCCGGCACGGACTCATCGCTCTACCTGCTCAGCCCCGAGACCAAGATCATTGTCATCTACGAGGACAAGGCCACCGCGGACGAGGCGCGCCCCGCCCCTACGCCTCGCCCACCGCGCTTCGGCGCGCATGGCCCGCCCTGACCCAGCCCCTGGGTGATTGGCTTGTTATCTGATACCAAATCATGCTGCGTTTGCTCAACCCCTGATTGGCGATCAGGCTCGACCGTGCTGGCTGTGCAGCGCTATGGCTGCTGTGGGAGCGCAGGCAAGAGACAGGGGCGGCGCTTGACCCTAATCCTATTGTCTGGTGGCGCAGGTGGCGGACAGCGTGGCAAAGCAGGTGCTCAACTACAACCGCTCGCATGCCGGCTGGCACTCGACCAAGAGCTCCAAGACCCGCACGGCGTGAGTGCGCGCGCGCGCCACCGGGCGCCGCTTCAGGAACGTGTCTGTTGCTTCCTACGTATGTTCTGGTGCTCTGCGTTTTCGGCAGCGGTTCGCTGGAGTCCTGGACTTGGGGGCATGGTGTGTAGGGAGCTTTGGGAGTGTTTGAATACTCAGCTGGTTGCTTGCATCGAGCCACCTATGCGGAGCACCATTGCTAAAATGTGTTCACAGGCTCAAGATGTGACTGGGCGGTCAGGACGACTCGCACGCCGCACGTGACCGTGCTGCATGGCACGGCGTGCGTACAGCCCACTCTGTGCCCTGCCATACATGTCCACGCCATCGCAGAGTTGAACAAAAAGGGCGCGCCTGCCCTATCCTATTGTACTGAACTGTGCAGTGTACATAGGAATACATAGTACACAGAGGAAAGGCTTGTGGTGCAGAAGCCTTAGTGCACCTAAGCGCACAGCCCAGGCCCCGCCCACAGTGCCAGGGGCGCGGGCAGGCCCAGCGCGGGTGCGATCAGGCTGTACCAGCCCAGCATGTACCGCAGGCCGTCTGTGCGGCCGTCGCAGCCTCCGTCCTCGCCTCCTCCCCGTGTTTCTCCCAGCCTGCCAGCGCTGGCGCCCTGGACAGCGGGCGCGCTGGTGGCGGGCGCCGGGGCGGGCTCCGGGGTGGCCTGCCTGGCGCTCGCGCCGGCGGGCGCGCCGGCGAGTGGGACAGGGTCAGGGTCGAGGAGCAGGCGCATGCGCGTGGCCGTCTGGCAGGGGTGCAGCGCGTGCCAGGGCCGGTGCAGGTGTGGGTGGTCCACCTGCGCGCGCCTCCGGCTGACGGCCGCGTGCCAAGCCGGCCCTGACAGGCCACCGCGCCAGCCTCATGGCAACCCGCTGGCCGAACCTGCAACTCTACCACGGCAGCCATGGGCACGTTGTTGCATGGCCATGCCTAAATGCAGGCGTGCTCAGCAGGTACTCAGCAGTAGCTCTTGCACTGACCCGTATGAAACAGGTCACATGGCTTTCCGGGAGGCCTATTGCAACGTTTGCCAAGAAATAAGCCCGAGCTTCGCAGCCCCGCGCCTGCGTGATGAAGGTCCAGCGGGAGGCGTCGGCGGCGGCCAGCGCCTGCGAGGCCGGCGGCAGGCAGGCCACGAGCTGTGGCCAGTCCAGCGGCGCACCGCCTGCGGCGCATGCAGCGTTGCATAAATACATGATCAAATGTGCGCGGGGCAAGCACCCTCAGGCTCTGCCGAGCCGGACGTCAGCCAATCCTGACTCTGTGCCTGCCACAAGTGCGGCCTAGCACGTGCAGCCTAGATAGTGGCCAGCCCCATGTGCAGCGGCCTGCTGCGTCCTGGCGCGACGGGCGCCTCAGCGTGCAAGCGAATGGCGTGGGTTGTGCCAGCTGAGTGGAACAGTGTCAGCGCATGAGGGCGCATTACCCGCCCTCGCCCGCAACACCATGACTACAGGCCAAGGTACGAATGATGACATGCGCATTGGTGCGGCGGGGGGGCGTGCCCGGGTCGCGGGCGACGAACAGCAGCACGGGCACCGCATATGTCGCGCTGTACACCACGTGGCAGGTGCAGGAGCCGGCCGGCGCATCCTGCACTGTCACGGCGGCGACGTCCTCCTCGTTATGCAGCAGCGGCGCCAGCTCCAGGTCCGCAGGGCTGTTCGCTGCTGCAGCGTCAAGCTCAGGGCCTGGCGGGCCAGGGCGGTCCGAGGGCAACGCCGGCGGCGCAATCGGCACTTCTGCTGCGAGGAACCCGCCGCCCTGCACCGCCGCCGCAGCGCCTCAGCCTGCTTGCCGCAACCGAGAGCATATCAGCAAGGTAGAGCTCGCGTGAGGACCGGTCGAGCGAGCGGGGAATCACCAAGGCGACGCCGAAAGCTGAGGGGCTGGACTGCCAGCGCCAGGTGCACGCCTCGCGCGTCCTGTCGCTCCACAGCTGCGCGAAGCGCAGCGCGCCGGACGCAAACGTGCCCGGCGCCAGGGTCATGGCGCCACGGCTCCCTCACGTCCGGCAAGCACGCCGGAGCTCACATCCAGCCAATGGCCTCAAAGGCAGGCCGCAGGCGTACAATGCGCCTCGCCGCTGAGCTGACAAGGAAGTACAGCACCTGCGCACACCCCTGTCCTTGAAACCTTTCTTACTAGATGGTGCGCCAGGAGCAGTCAGCAGGGAAGCGGACAGGCGCACGGCGTCCATAATCATCCACTTAAACCAGGGTTGAAACTCCTGCAGGTGCGCTCACCCAGTCAGGATTGCCAAATAAGCTGGGCCATGACCATGCATGACCATGCACTTTTCCTGCTCGCGCACCTGCAAGACCCAGGAGAGGCTACGTACGATGGCGGCTCTCAAGCGATGCCACAGTATGCACAGGCGCCACAGGAGGACATCCATGCACCCCCAGCAGCGCTCTGCCAGACCAGTGGTCGCTGATGGGCTGCAGTGCAGTCTTCCGTGATGATATGTATGAGGGCGGCCTCGTAGTCGAGCGTTGATACTTGCTCACCTAGTTACAGCTCTCGAGCAAGGGTTCGAGAGATGGGCTAAACCCTTTCCTATCGGACGAGCAGAGTCCTTAAGGACCTTAGAAGCAACCATCGACAGACATCTCACACACAGAAATCTTCGTACACAGACAAAAAGTAAAATGGTGAGCTCTCTGATGCAGACCTCCTCGATGGCTCTGGCCAACCGCGCTCCGTTCACCTCGCGCCCGGTGCCGTGCCGCGCTGTGGCGCCGCAGCGGACCCGCGTTGTGGCGGCTGCCTCGCAGGTGGGCTGCTGGCCCGAGCCGCGTGCTCTTGACGCCCAGGGGGGCCGGGGAGTGCATTCTCTGAGGGACAGCTCGCCCCGCCACGTCGGGATGTGGACCTGCAGTGCTTGGCCGGCCATCCGCTCTGGCGAGCAAGGCCGTGCGGAACAACACACTGCCGCCATAGAGCTGCCTACCTTCGGGCAATACACACGTGGGGCATTGCTGCTGCCAGGGCTACCCCCCTTCTTGTTTTAGGAGCCATGGCTGGTCGCGTGTGTGTGATGGGGAAGCAGGTGTGCTGGGGGTGCGCAATGGAGGCTGGGCCTTGCGCCCATTGGCACATGGACCTTGCATGCACGCGCGATCAAGCTCAGCGTCGCGCGCTGAGTGCGCTGGTGCCCTTGCGCAGGAGGACAAGGACTGGAAGCCTGAGCAGGTGCGGTCTGCTGCGTCGATGTTATGCCGCAGCTGACTTGGCTCCTGCTTGCGTGCAAGGTTCACGCATACTAGCACCTGCGATCTGACTCCCTCTGTGGTGCAGGCGCCCAGCAAGGCGATCATGCGCGCTGTTGGTGCCCTGGCTGCCGCGCAGCTGGTCTTCCTGCCTGCCGCCGGTGCGGATTTGCACAGAAAGGGTTGGAGATAAGTCTTCACTCTGCGTGCACTCAGGGCACCTTACGCGCCTGCTCACCGTGCACGGCGCGGCGCAGCAGCAGCTGCGCGCCGTGCGCCACGGCTGTGTCAGCCAGCGTAACTGCAACGCGTGCCTAGAAGCTGCAGCGGCGCTTGCGTGACCGGGCATGCCTGAAGCGACCCAAGGAGCGGCAGGCGGACGTGAGTGCTTCATCCGCTCAGGCAGCGCACGCAATGGCGGCAGCTCTACCCAGCGTTGCGGTGGTCGAGTTTGCTTAGGCAGCCTACGCAGTGGCAGAAGCTTGACTTGGTTGTAACGGTGGTGGTGGTGGGCCGATAGGCGCGGGCGGCATCAAGGACCTGCTGCCGGACACCGTCACGAGCGGGGCTGCGCGGGAGGCCGCCAACGAGCGCACCAGCGACGCGCCCTCCTTCCGGGACGTGGGCGACTCGCTGAAGACCACGCTCGGCACGTCGAGCGACCCCAAGGACATCGGCCGCGCGATCGACAACAACACCCCGGGTGTGCTTTGCGCAGGCTGCCAGCGCTCGGCATGATGTTACTCCGTTGCGTGCGAAGGCTCTCCAATATGCAACAGCTGACAAAGGCACAGACAGGCAGCGCCGCACGACACTGCTGCAGGCCGCTTGCATAGGTTGCATAGAAGCATCCAGGGTGCTATAGTACCAGTGAATTAAGGCTGTGCCTTTGTGACTCGCACTCTTGTTGTCTCATATAGAGCAACAAACTGCGTGTGCTCGGCAGACGGCCCGGACCTGACGAAGAACCCGAAGGACCTGGCCGACGACGCCAAGGCGGGCGCCAACAAGCTGGTGCGCCCGCGCGTGTGATATGGGGCGCTGCGTGTCTCAGCGCGTTTTCTGGAGCACAGCACGCATCCTGTATCGTTGCGGCTGGCGTGCGGCTGTACAAGGATGCGGTGTGGGCGGGCTGCACGACAGGCACATGCGGCACCACTTCATGTGGGCACAACATGAGAGTCGTGTCATTTTCGGCATCTCTTTTCGGTGTGATCGACCATATACGGACGACGCACTGCACGATCATGTGCTGTTTTGTGCGCCCTATCTGCATGATTGTTTGCAACATCTCACCCCTGATACACGCTCCAAGCGACGCGCAGTTCAACAAGGTCCAGAACGCGGCGCCGGACCTGTCGGCGGTGAACGAGCCGCTGACGGACAGCACCGGGCTGCCCAACCCCTTCGACAAGGGCTCCGGCGGCATCCCGCGCGCGTCTGACATCACTGAGCTGGCTGCTCGCGCGAAGAAGGAGGTGCGTGGTTTGCCCGGCAGTGGTCAATGTTAAAGCTGATGCATGTATTTGCCAAAGATTCACATGCCCATGGCATGCCCACGCAGTAAGCTTTCTTGTTCGTACCATACGCTGTTGCACTGGGACAGGCGCCAATCATGGAAGCTGTGCTATGTAACCAAGGCGTGGACATGTGTGACTTGCAATGATGTTAATGGGCTGGTGAGGTTGCTTGCATGACAGATGCATGAGGCCCAGCCTCCAGCTTAAGAGCGGTAATTTTGGGTAAAAAGGATGTGGTTCCTTCACCGCAGCTTGCGCTGACAGCGCTACATAACCTGCATGCTGGATGCTCACGCTGCCAGTGCTCTCTGCTGTGCAGTTCGCACGCCAATGACGCTATGTTTGGCCTCCAGGCCGGCGCCTCGCTGGGCGGCGACGTGGCCAAGAACGCGCCGGACGCCGGCGACGTGAAGAACGCGGGCGCCAACGTGGCGGACAAGGTGCGCACGCTTTTGGCAAATCCTCTAGGTCTTTAGGCTTTTGCCGGCGACGTGAAGAACGCTGGCGCCAAAGTGGTGGACAAGGTACGCGTGCGCGGTTGGCAAACCCTATAGGTCTGCTAGGCTTTTGCCTGCACACCTTGAGCAGCATGAGTTGCTCGCTACCAGCTGCAGCGCGCTGCCGCGCGCGCGCGCTAGTGCGTTGCCTCTCGCAAACTTGCTGTGCATTGTTCCTTGCATTTATGCTGTCACAGCCTGCCTCACAACGGCTGACCCGCTCGCCTTGTTGTTCACAATGTACTTGGTGTGCGTGTATTGCAGGCAAGCCACAGATCTTGAGGTTGCCTGTGCTGCAGGACTTGTACAGCACCAGGGAACGCTGTGTGTTAAGAGGTGTGGAAGCTGTTGCGCAGGCGAAGGGCGCCGTGTCGAAGGTGCAGAGCGCAGTCGGCGACAACGCGGGCCTGCCCAGCCCGCAGGAGGCGGCCGACAAGCTGAAGGGCAAGGTGGACGAGGTCGGCCGCAACGTGCAGGGCGCCGGCAGCAACAACCCGCTCAGCGGCAACGTCCCCAGCCCGCAGGAGGTGCGCGCGTGGACATTTGGCGCGGTGATTGGCTCATTTCCAGTGTTTGCATGGACAGTATGCCTGGCCTGTTAGGACGGTGCGCAGTCGGGACTGTATACAGGTTTGGTCTGAAATTGGGTGCTGAGACAAGTGGGTGTATCGCAGGCCGGCGACAAGCTGAAGGGCAAGGCCAATGAGGCCGGCCGCAAGGCGCAGAACGCTGTGGGCAACACCTCCCAGCTGCCCAGCCCGCAGGACGTGCGCCACAGCCACCGCCAGGAATATTTGATTGGGCTGTGCGGTGTGGTTCTAAAAGCCCTGAGTGACAATTCGCCAAGTCACCTGCTCGCATCTCGTGTCTCCCATGGCTAATTGCGATCAAACCTTACCGGCGTGGCTGATGTGCCGCGACAGCTGGCTGACAAGGCCAAGGACGCGGTGAGCGGCTTCGGCAGCGGCGGCGGCGGCGGCGGCGCGGTAGGCCCCTCAGTTCCGCATTGTTGTATCATTATCATATGCTGATGTTTGTGCCTGAGCATATGCACTGGCCTCTTGGTCAAAGTTAGCACAACGCTGGTAGTTATGCTAAAGTGTGGAAAGCTGAGAAGCCAACCCTGGTGCGGTGCACATGATGCAGGTCGGCCAGAACCTGCAGAGCAAGGCCGGCGACATCAAGGACAAGGTGCGCCTGAAATTTGTGGAAGAGGCTCAAGGAGCTACATGGAAGCCAGCATCGGTTCCTGAAGCACAGCGCCTTGCGATGTCATGCGGGACATGCGTCGAGGCATTTGCCGTGCTACCTTGCTGTGCAATGCATGCTCTGTGCGTAGTGGACGCGTGCCAGCTGGGGCGAGTGGGGCTGTTTGCTGCGCAGGCGGCCCAGTTCCCGGGCGCCTCCACGGCTGAGGGCAAGGGCAACGCCGCTGGCGGCCCGTCCGAGGTACGGCTGTGCTGAAGACATGATTGGTCTGAAAGACGACCCAACTACCTGCTCCATACATGTACCTGTTGTTCATTAGGAATGCATTGTGGCTTGTTCAGTGGCGACGGCTGAGCAGTCGAGCCTAATCTCGCGATTAGGTTTCGTATGTGTGCATGAACATGCATGATGGACTGTCGGCTGGTGCTCACAGAGCTCACTGAATCAGCGAATGCAGTGTCTGAAAGATCAGTTCAGCTGATGTTGCACTGCCTGCAAGCGCGCAGATCGCAGACAAGATGTCGGAGTTCAAGTCCAAGGTGCGGGCGATACGCTTGCCTGATAACTGGGAGGGGATGGGTGTACGGTCGTGCTAGGGTTGATGAGCATGCGAGCTTCATTTGCGCTAAACAAGTGCGCAAGGGATAGGTGGAGCGACTTCAAAGGCATGAATGTAGAGTGTGATGCTGACAGATGCTGTGTCGCGTGCAGGTTAAGAGCAACAGCACCGGCGACCTGTCCGGGCTGCCCAGCCCGCAGGAGGCGGCCGACAAGCTGAAGGGCAAGGTCGACGAGGTCGGCCGCAACGTGCAGGGCGCCGGCAGCAACAACCCGCTCAGCGGCAATGTCCCCAGCCCGCAGGAGGTGCGCGTGTGGACAGCCGGCGTGGCGACAATGTACTCTGGAGTTTTGCTTTGATAATATGCCCGGCTGTGTCAGCATGGCGGACTGGAGACATCTATGCTCTCAGTTGGGGTACCGAGACAAACTGTTGGATCGCAGGCCGGCGACAAGCTGAAGGGCAAGGCCAACGAAGCTGGCCGCAAGGCGCAGAACGCTGTGGGCAACACCTCCCAGCTGCCGAGCCCGCAGGACGTGCGCCACAGCCACCGCCAGAAATGGTTGATTTAGCTGTGCGGTGTGTCTTGCAAAACCTGGTCGACAAGTTGCCGCCAACGCGTTATATCATCCGCCTGAGGAGTATGGCCGCAAGGCTGGAACTCAAAGGGAATAGACGAGGGCTCATACAAGAGTCGGAACGTGTGGTCTCATTCAAAACAACGCGCAAACCTTACCAATTCTTGACGTGAAGTTGAACTTAGGCGTGCTGTGTGTCCTGCAAAACCTGGTCGACAAGTTGCCAAGTGGCCTGCTCGCGTTTTCTGCTTCCCGTGGCTACTTGCAACCAAGTCTTACTGGCGTGGCTGGTGTGCCGCGACAGCTGGCTGACAAGGCCAAGGACGCGGTGAGCGGCTTCGGCAGCGGTGGCGGCGGCGGCGGCGCGGTGAGCCCGCAACTCCGCATTTCCTGTATCACGACATGGACGTTTGCGCCCGAGCATCTATACTGGCTCATTGGTCACCATCATTGTGATGCCTGGCAATCTCCTCGAAGTATTGGCTCTGGAGAAGTATGAATGTGGTGCCGTGGGTCATGCAGGTCGGCCAGAACCTGCAGAGCAAGGCCGGCGACATCAAGGACAAGGTGCGCCTGTATTCTGTGGAACAGCCCGTGATGAGGAACGTGGAAGCCACCGTGGGTGTGTTCAAGGCATATCGCCTTGCCACGTTGCTGTTGGAGGCATGCATTGACGCACACCACTTTCACCTTGCTGTGCGATGCATGCTCTATGTGTAGTGGATGCGTGCCAGCTGGGCCGATATTGAGGCTTTCTTGTGCGCAGGCGGCTCAGTTCCCAGGCGCCTCCACGGCTGAGGGCAAGGGCAACGCTGCTGGCGGCCCGTCTGAGGTACGGCTGTGCTGAAAACATGCTTGGTCTAGAAGGCCAGCCAAGTGCCTGCTCCACACATAAACTTGTTGACAGCAAGGAAGACTGCTTGACTTTCCTGTTGTGGCAACAGCTGAGCAGTTGAGCGTAAGTTTATTGATAGGTCCTGAGCGTGCACGGGTTCACATGAAGGTGTGACTGCTGGTGCTTTCGGAGCTCACATGAGTCAGCTATGCATGACATCTGAGATGTCAGTTGAGCTGATGATGCACTGCTTGCATGCACGCAGATTGCGGACAAGATGTCGGAGTTCAAGTCCAAGGTGCGGGGCGATACGCTTGCCTGATCACGGGGTTGGGATGGGTGTGAGGGTTTACAACATGCGAGGTATGTTTGCGCACTTGTGCCGTTGCGTGGTGCACAGGGTGGGTTGCGGTGATGCCAATTGTGACAGGGGATATTCACTACCTGGTCCAAGATGGAGCGCGGAATAGGTGGAGCGACTTCAAAGGCATGATTGTAAAGTGTGATGCTGACAGACGCTGTGTTGTGTGCAGGTTAAGAGCAACAGCACCGGTGACCTGTCCGGGCTGCCCAGCCCGCAGGAGGCGGCCGACAAGCTGAAGGGCAAGGTCGACGAGGTCGGCCGCAACGTGCAGGGCGCCGGCAGCAACAACCCGCTCAGTGGCAACGTCCCCAGCCCGCAGGAGGTGCGTTGCACGGGCACGTTAGGGCCGTACGTATTTCGCAGGATATGGCTGTGTGATGTGTGAGAGGCTGAGGCGCTGCTGCGCCGTCGTCTGCATGACACTGACAGTGTCATTTGGTGCAGGCCGGCGACAAGCTGAAGGGCAAGGCCAAAGAGGCTGGCCGCAAGGCGCAGAACGCCGTGGGCAACACCTCGCAGCTGCCCAGCCCGCAGGACGTGCGCCCCAGCTGCTATCAGAGTCTTGTTGGATATGGCTGTGCTACGTGTGTTCCAGCCCTGGTTAGCGAGCTTAAGTGCTTATACCAAGTTTGACATTCTCGGAGGAGTTGTGTCTTGGTACACCATGTGATGCGGGATCCTGCCAGAGGTCGTGAGGCAATGTATTCGCCTCGCGACCTTTGATCGCCAGTTGCGAGTGAGGCTGATGGGCTTGCTTGGTGTGCCGCGACAGCTGGCTGACAAGGCCAAGGACGCGGTGAGCGGCTTCGGCAGCGGCGGCGGCGGCGGTGGCGCAGTGAGCCCCTTGGCAGCGTGTTACTTATCATCATGTAACGTCTGTGCGCAGCACTTACAGCCGCTTGACAGTCTTGTAATGCGATGTCGCTTCTATGCAAGCATTGGCGTAACGTTACTATTGTTACGATACAATTTCAAGACAGTCAGTGCCAATCATGGGTGTGGTTGATGTGATGCAGGTCGGCCAGAACCTGCAGAGCAAGGCCGGTGACATCAAGGACAAGGTGCGCTTATGACGCATGGAACTGCGCTTGCTTTAGCAGCCTGAGTGCTTGTACGGGTTCTTGGCAGTGCTCACTTCCCTGCCATCTTGTTGTGCAATGCATGCGTCACGGCGCATTGCTTTGCCACCCAGCTGTGCAGTGCGCGCTCTGTACAACTAGGATCTGTGTCAGCTGGGATGAATGAGGCTGTTTGTTGTGCAGGCGGCCCAGTTCCCGGGCGCGTCCACGGCTGAGGGCAAGGGCAACGCCGCTGGCGGCCCGTCTGAGGTACGGCGATGCATGTGTTGCGCTTCTGACAGGGCCTGTAACCCCGATGTGTACCTGTACGTGTGATTGTAGTAGATACGAGTCTGACGATGGCCAGTCTGAAAGTGATGTTTGTATATTGGAGCATGCTGTTGCCAAGGACTCTCAGGCATGTGTTGGCCTGCACGTATTGACGCCTGCTGGTGGCTGTCAGCATGGTGAAGTATGCATGGATGGCATAGATGGGACGCACCTGATTGGCGGTATGCATTTTCTACCTGCCAGATCAGTGAAGTGCGAATAGCAAACACTGGCTCAGCTGATTGCCCTGCTTTTTTTGCGCGCAGATCGCAGACAAGATGTCGCAGTTGAAGTCCAAGGTGCGGGGCACTGCGTATCGGGCTCGGGCAAAGCCCTGCCAGGAAATGAGTGTGTGAGCGTGTGAGTGTGATAGATTTGTCTCCCCTTCTTGTGTTGTGTGAATTATGCGGTTATGCTCGCATGCTGATCACATGATGTGTCAGAGAGGCCCACTCTTGTGGCTGCAAGCAATGGCTTGGGGTGGAATGCTGATGCATACTGTGTCGCCTGCAGGTTCAGAGCAACAGCACCGGCGACCTGTCCGGGCTGCCCAGCCCGCAGGAGGCGGCCGACAAGCTGAAGGGCAAGGTCGACGAGGTCGGCCGCAACGTGCAGGGCGCCGGCAGCAACAACCCGCTCAGCGGCAACGTTCCCAGCCCGCAGGAGGTGCGTGCGTGCACAGCTGTTGCATTTTGGTACACCATCAAATTCTATCGTCATTTAAAGGCTTGCCTTGAGGTGAGCATGTCAGGACGATGTGCACTAAGGAATGTAAATATGTATGCTACGATGTGCAATCCCGAGACAAGCTGTTGCAATGCAGGCCGGCGACAAGCTGAAGGGCAAAGCCAACGAGGCCGGCCGCAAGGCGCAGAACGCCGTGGGCAACACCTCTCAGCTGCCTAGCCCGCAGGACGTGCGCGCCGCAGCCACCGTTGAAGGCGCCTTTCAGTTCCGCTCTGCACTGTGTTGCTTGTGGACCTGGGTCCACTCGTTGCAAGAACTTGCAAGGTGTTGTGGCAGAGCATGGTGTTTTGGACCGCAGCATGCGGAGTGGCTGTTGGCTTGCAGAGCTACATGGGGTGTGGTCTGACTGGCGTGGCTGGTGCGGCGCGGCAGCTGGCCGACAAGGCCAAGAGCGCGGTGAGCGGCGGCGGCGGCGGCGGCGGCGCGGTGAGCCCCACAAACTGCGGGACAGCAGCATCATGTGGTGGCTGGGTTGCAGTATCTATGCAGGCCAGTGGGGCAGTGGGCAATGTTTTGACCTGAGACTGGCCACCACCCCACAGCAGTGTAGGTTTAGGCCTGATCTTGGTGCGGCGGACGCGATGCAGGTCGGCCAGAACCTGCAGAGCAAGGCCGGCGACATCAAGGACAAGGTCCCGCCCTGCTTGCGTGCATAGACGCAATGCATTGGCAGCGTGCTGAACAGCGTCGTATTGAGCATGGCAGAGATACTGTCAAGCTCAGCCATCTTCTTTTGAGTTGGCGCACAAACAAGTAGTTGATGGAATCGGACTTGTTTGGTACATGTTCGCAATGGCACGTGGCATGTGCTCCCACCCCTCTCCCCCCTCTTGAAATGTGCGCGACCTGCAGGCGGCCCAGTTCCCGGGCGCGTCCACGGCAGAGGGCAAGGGCAACGCTGCTGGCGGCCCGTCTGAGGTGTGGGAGACGGCCTGCCTCTTGTTCTGCGTTTCCTCCTCTCTGCACCTGTGTATCAAAGCCAGCTGGACCCCAGTGTGTTGTTTCCTTCAAGAAGGGTTCCAGCTGTGCCCCGGCTGATGTCCTGGCAGACTGTGTGCACAGGCTCGCCAGTGGCCCCGCCTGCGCGCAGATCGCGGACAAGATGTCGCAGTTCAAGTCCAAGGTGCAGGGCAACGCGTGAGGCCTGGGCGGCAAGGTGGAGAGCGAGGGGGGGTACTGATTATGTTGCCCTTATTGCTCCGCCCGGCTGAGCGCTGGCGTGCCAGGGTGCCAGGCACGGGGGTGAGTCCTTGTGCGGCAAGTCACTGCAGAGTCCTTGTGCGGCGAGTATGTAGGGGCGCGGTGATCCCCGAGCCGGATTTTGGCGCGGTGTGCGTGTGGGGCCCCATCTGTGTGCGCGTCGGGCGAGTGTTGCGGTGATAGTGACTCTTGTTCCAATTTTTGCTGCGCTGTCGCGGCTGGCTGCAGGGCATTGGTTTTTGCAGGGCCCTGTGTTTTTGCAGGGCCCAGGACATGCTGCCCAGCTGTGCATGGCTGCTCGCGCAGCGGCGCGCTCTGCCCAAGAGCGGGGCGCGCAGAGCGTTAGGTTTGGCTGATGACTCATGCGTGTGCTGCATGCTGTGACGAGGCGTGGCGGAGTTGATGGACGAAGTAAAACAAGCATGGAATATGAGTAAACTTATACTATTTTAACTACTACTTCAAGCGAGCTCGAAGGATTTTTGAGTTGCTCAGAGCCCCTGTCAAGGTGCGCCTTAGGCCTTCCTTACAACACCATGACCGCTTACACACTTAATTATATATGATGCCAACAACAACATGGGTAGCTAGCCAAAGCCCATGAACGCCGTGCAAGTCGACCCTTGGACGCCTGCTCTCAGCTGCAGTAACGGGGTAGGGCACCTGAGCCAGTGCTGCCCAAGATGAAGCCATGCCCAGCCAGGCAGCGACCATGTGCAGCGCGGCAGCACGCCGACGCCCGCCACACTCACTCACTTTAGCAGGCTGCGCACAATGGACTTCACATTGAGCTTGGTGAGGTCCACGTAGGTCTGCCCACAGCCCACAAACATGATGGGCGCGCCGGAGCTGTACACCATGGACAGCGCCGCGCCCACCTGGCCGCGCAGGCACCATTGGCTGATGACGAACTGCGACAGCATGCATGCTGTTTGCTTGTGAGGCAGCAGTGCAGTGCAGTCCCAACATGCGCCATGATCTCATTATCAGCAATGTTTCTACCTACATATGACGATGCGGGCCGGGCATCGCGCAACAGACAGCACGCATACCAAGTTGACACGCTTGCAATTGCACTGCCAGTCCTTTGTTGCACACAGCCAGGGCACCGTAACTAAGCACGCAAGTAGACTCCACAACACGTGCTCCACAGCACCTGTGGCTGGGGCAAGCGGGGCGCGCCTTGTCGTCGATGGTGTCGAACTTGGTGAGCAGGATGCCGTCGATGGTGTGCGCCTGCGCCTGCAACACCCGCGCGACCCTGCCCTCAGCGAGCGCCTGCCCAACATAGCACGCCGGGCGCTCAGCGCCTGCGGGCGCGCTGCTGCGCGGCGCGCTGCTTGCATGCAGCACAGCGCCGGTGGCGCTTCCAGGGACCGCAGCCGCTCCAAGACAAAGGCCGGCCGTGCAGCCTGCAGGTCGGCGCGGCGGCTGTGGCATCCAGGCGACAGACTCGCGAAGCCAGCGCTGCCCTGAGACCCTGGGCACACCCTTAACAGACAGTGGGCAGACCCTAAGCAGGCCCAAAAAGCCCCGCGAGCGCCGCGGCGCGGCGCGCCTGGTTGCGCGCGAGGTCGGTGAGGCGGCGGTTGAACTTGGTCAGCTGGTCCACCGCGTCGTTGCCGACCAGCGCCTCACCGACGAACAGCACCAGGTCCGGCTCGTTCTTCGCAATCAGCGACGACAGCGCGCGCATCAGCGGCTCGTTGTCCTGCATGCGCCCTAGCACGCGCGCCGCAGCGGCTTGAGAGCGGTGCTCGCACGGCCATGGAAGCAAAGCGGTTTTTGAGTCCGTGCGCGCGCCCGCCCTGGCCATGTGCCTGCTGCACGGCGTTCCCTGACAAACCGTGCAGCTTTTCTACAGTCGCCTAGATGGGCACCACAGGTCTACGGTCGCGTCGACTTGGGACAATGGCGGATGCGCATGCGGCAGTGCGTTGCGCCCTGGCTGCGGCCCGTGACTGGCGGGGAGCGGGCGTCCTGCCGAGGCCGGCGCCGCACCGGCCGTGTCGACGAGCAGGACGTCGGTGGACGCGCGCGCGGCGGCGCGCTGCGCCTCGTACGCGACGTTGGCCGGGTCCTTCTCGTAGCCGCGCTCGTACAGCGGCACGCCCAGGCGCGCGCAGTGCGTCTTCAGCTGCTCCACCGCGCCGCTGCGGAACGTGTCGCACGCGGCGATCATCACCTGCGCGGTCGCGCCGAAGCTCAGGCGTCAGGTCATCAACCCAAATACTTGGTCAGCCGGCGTGCGTCTTCGACTGCTCCACCACGCCGCCGCGGAACGTGTTGCACGAAGGGGTCATCATGTGCTGCGCCGCCCTAACCCTAACCCTGGCCAGCAGACAGGCCGCATGGGTGCAACATCCAGAACCTTTGCCGGCACTCCTTGCGGACTGCGCCACCACCCACGGTTCCAGACACAACGGGAGCGGGGCGAGCGACCGGGAGCGCGCCGACACGCCGTTCTGCAGCAGCCAGTACGCGACCTTGGCCAGGTTGGTGGACTTGCCGACGCCGTTGACGCCGACAAACACGATCGTGTACGGCCGCCCGCGCGCCTTGGCCTCGCGCACCTGCGCGCGCGCGCCAGGCGCATTGAGGCCCGCGCTCAGCCATCGCGACAGGCCGCCGATAAGGTTTTGCACGCGCGCACTGCACCTGCAGACCTCGCGCGGCCTGCACAAGTCGCGCATGCCCCCGGTGCCTAGTAGTAGCCCTAGCGGGCATCTCTGGGCATCTTGAGGGATATGCCGCCGTGGCGAGCCAGACACCGCAGACAGCCTTGGTCACATGACAAGTCGGCCGAACACAGCACCCGCGACCGCACAAGTGCCTGCCACGAGCGCTCCGACAAGCCCCTTGCCGTCTGTCAGCAGACGCGCACCGCGCGGTGCAGGGCGGGCGCGCCACAGGGCGCAGCGGCCCGCCCGAGAGCCGCGGCAGCGCGCCCCACCATGCCGGGCCGGACCGCCGTCGAGCGCGCGCACCTCGCGCAGCACGTCGATCGAGCGGCGCGGCGTGAGGATGCGGTGCAGCGCCTCCTCGACCGCCGCGCGCACGGCGGTGCCGATGCGCGTGAAGCTGGCCAGGCGGCGGCCCTCCAGGTTGGCAGCCACCGACTCGCACACCCTGGCCGCAGGGGCCCCGCCCTGTCAGAGCCCTATCGCCTCGAGGCGAAGGCAGCCGGCCCAGATGGTCGTTCCAGGTAAGTAACCACTGCTTGTCAGACCAAACAAATGGGGTGAGCAGACGGATGGCCTCTGGCCCTTGCGGCACGGTGCTTCCGCCACAGCCCGGCAGCTCCTGAGCGCGCTGCAAGGCGCTGCAAGGCGCAAGGGCAGGGGGCAGCGGCATCAGGCGCGGCGGCCCGCACTTCTCGGCGATCTCCTCGGCCACGTTGCGCTCCATGAGCTTGCGCTTGAGCTGCGCGAGCGCGCCCGCGATGTCCTCGCGCGTCAGCGCCGCCGTGCCGACCACGCTCACGCCCAGGCTGCGCACGAACGCGCCCAGCAGCCCGCCGCCCGCCTTGGCCTTGCCTGCGCGCCGTTGCACACGGAGCGCCTTCACGCACCGCCGACGCGCCGACCGCGGCTACGTCCGGGCTGCATGCGCGCGCGCCGGAGCGCGCCGCGCCGCAGTCTGGCCGTGTCGGCCTGGTAAGGCACTGTGCCTGAGCTGCCTCTGCCCCACGCTGGGTGCAGCGTGCAACTGCATGGCACGCCCCTAAAAAAAGCCCGCCTCGCACTGCTCGTGGTCAGGCCAGAAGCCACGGCGTGAGGAGCGCTGCTCAAACCTCCGCGCGAGCTGAGCAGGGCACCTCCGTGCAGGGAACAGCGGCAGCGCTCGGGCAGGCGCCGAGACGCCCGTGGCCGGCGCACCTGGCGCGGCAGCGGCGGCCGTGCCGGCCGCGCCGCCTGCCGCGGCCTCCTCCTCCTCCTCCTCGTCTTCTTCCTCTTCCTCCTCGACTTCCTCGTCCACGTCCACGCGCGACTTGGCGGTCAGGTCGACGGTGGGCGCGCCGGCGCCGGCCGCGCCGCCGCCGTCGGAGTCGCCGGACGTGCCCTCCGGCTGCTCGCTGAAGTCGAGCGCCTCGCCCTCGCTGCTGCTGTCCCACTTGCGCGCGACCTGCGCGCGCGCGGCGCGCCCGTCGGCGCGCGCCAGCGGCACGGCAACCCTAATCGTAACCCGGCGCGCCGGCCGCGGTGCTGCATCCGGCCGCGCCGCCGCCGGCGCCCCCCGCTGGCAGACCTGCCACGCGTGGCGATGCGGCTGTGGCAACAGCGAAGCAGCTTCGGCAGTAGTGACGTGGCGTTGCCGCGGGCGCGCCACCCGCGGCCCCGTCATGGTGCAGGGCCAGGATGCTTGGTCAGCCGGCGGAAGTGGCGCCTCCCTCGACACCAGGCGCTCCGCAGCTGTCTCGTCGCCTTGAGGAAGCTCGAGTCAGACACAATAATATAATACCGCGCGGTGGGAGGTGAGCAGGGCCGGCGCGCTACGATCGGCAGTTGTGGTGATGACGCAGTGCCAAAAATAGCCTCCAAGATACCGCACACCCAGGCATCAGCGACATCGCGAGCGCAGCATCCCGGGACGTCCATCACCGCCGCGCGGCTCACCCGCGGGCCACTCCTTGCCTGCCTCTGCTCATCAACTTGGACATGCAACAAGCAGGGCTGCTCATCAACGTGGACGTGTATCAAGCAGGGCAACCACGCCAGGGTATCAAAAGGGTATTAATAGCTGGCGCACGCCTTGCTGGGCTTGGCCTTCTCGTCCGCCTTGGCCGGCTTTTTCTCCGGCGCGCCCTTGCGCGCGGCGCCCTTGCGCGCGCCCGGGCCCGCCGGCGGCCGCTTGGCCAGCTTGCCGATCTTGCTGCGGTCGAAGGCGCCCCCGGGCGCGCCGGCGCCGTCCTCGCCCGCGCCGCCGCCGGCGCCGCCCGCGCCGTCCGCCACGGCAGCTACGTGCGCCGCGCCGGAGTGGTGCGGCTTCTCCGGACCCTGGCCGGCCGGGCGCAGCCCGTTGCGCGCGCCGTCGCTTCCGTCGTCGTCGTCGCTGGACTTGGCGCTGAAGCGTTGATCGCTCCCCGCCTGCGTCTTGTCGCCGGCCTGCGGTGGCAGGTGAGGGGCCGGTTGGTCGACGGCCAAACGTAGAGCACAGCTAACATTGCTGTGAGGCAAGCGGCGCCAGTCCGGCAGGCTGGCATGCGCTGTCGCCTACAGACAACATAAGCCTACAGACAATGTAAGTGGGCCGATATCCACTAAGAGCGGACTGGCTCATGCGCATTTGTTGAACGCACACCTTTCCCACTTACATGAGCTTGCTGTAACGAAAAGGGTACCCAGGGGTAGGTTACGATGATGAGGTGCAAGAGCAGCAAGTTTCTTGCTAAGCATGCACAACAACAGGCACCCCACTTGGCGGCGCCAGGAGAGCGACCGGCAGCGACAGGGCTTGCAGGGCTCGGCTGCAGAGCACGCCTGTCCTACGCTTTGCGCAAGGACGCGGGCAACGGCCGGGAGCTGTGCACTGCAGCGCTGGCAGGGCGCGCCTTCCTGGGGGCGAGCGCGCGCGGCGGCGCCTCGCCGCCGCGCTTGCCCGCGGTGCCGGCCTCCGCCTCCGCCAGCGCCGCCGCAAAAGAGTCCGCAAACGCCGGGTACTCCGCCACGCGCGGCTGGTACTGCGAGTCAGTGCGGCCACCGGTCAGGCGGGCGCGCCATAGGGCAGAGTAGGGTATGCCAACCCTACCCCTGTACCCCACGTCGACGCGGGGCAGCAGCCGCCCCTAGACAATCGGATGCTCCATACAGTGCTTGTCGGCGGCTGGCGCAGACTCAGTCCCCTATCTCACCACACTCCTTCACCCCACGGCGCGTCGGCAGCACAGACCCGGCGCGCCCCGGCACCTGACGCGCGAACTGGCAGGCCCCTGGGCGGCTGCCGGTGGCGCCTGGCTCTCATGGCTTGCATGCTCTAGCGTACCCTATCCTGCGCTCCTGCGCACCTGCGCGGCGAAGTCGGCCTTGAGGCGCTCCAGCAGCGCGTCCACGTACAGCAGCTTGAGCGCGCGCTGGTACACCGCCACGAACACCAGGCCCAGGCCCTGCGCCGCGGCGCGCCCCCGGCCTCGCGGCGGGACGCGGGCGCCGCGCCTCTGGCGCGCGTGGGGCTGCCTCCCCGCGCGCGCGCCCCGCCACGCCCCCGCGCCCGTAGAAGGCGCTGGCCGGCCCTCACCGCGCGCGGCAGCGCCGCCTGGCCCTCACCGCGCGCGGCAGCGCCGCCTGGCCCTCACCGCGAGGCTCAGGCCTTTCAGACTGTGCTGTTGGCATGCGCGCCAGTGACCGCCCCCTCCCGAGAGACCACACACATGCCCTCCGCACTCTCCAAAGAGAGTCCAGCCCTCGCAGCGTGTATGTTCAGCTGCTGTGTCAGCCGGGCGCCTGTGCAGCGCCGCCAGCGCCGCGACCTTTGGGGTCAGGCCCCGCCTTCGCCTGGACCCACGACCCACACGCCGCTCGCGCTTGCACCCGGCTACAGACGCGCTCTCCTGTGCGCTGTGCGCCGACGCTCGGCGTGCGCCTCGCGCAGTAGTAGGCGCCCCTCTCCCTTCTGGGTGCACTACTGGTTCAAGCGACCGTGGAGCGGCACATCCTCTGTGCAACCTCTATGCACGCTGCCGCGTACTCGCACAAAGCAAGTGCGCACGTTGTGCAGCGTCCACTTGAGCGTGTACGCAGCGCCGCTGGGCGGCGTGTAGCTGAAGCTGGCCTCGCCGGAGCGCTCCTCCAGCAGGCAGGTGCGGATCAGCGCGTCCACGGGCAGCCCGCGCAGCGCGGCCATCTGCCACGTCCACAGCAGGGCGCCGCCCTTGGTAAAGATGCACACCTGGCGCCCGCGCGAGCGCGTCGGCTGGTGCGGTAGCTGGCAGCTGACTTTGCAACAAGCAAGAGCAGGCTGCAGCCCGCCGGACCACAGGTGCACATAGTCACACTGCGCGGACGCAGCTGGCAGGGGCGCACATAGTCGAGCATGGCGCGCGCCGCCTGCCTGTGACCCCCGCGCCTGCGACCCCAGCAGCGGCCGCTCAGGCGCAGGGCGCAGCATGCAGCAAGGTGATTGGCACCCGACAAGCGCGCTGCCTCGCAGCTGTGCCGTCAGCACGGCTTGTCAGGCCATGCGAAGCACTGTGTGGGACAGGGCGCTGCAAGAGGAACAGATCACTGCGAGCCGGTGCCGACCAAGGAGAGAACGGGGTGCCACACCTGTGCTCACTCAGATGCTGCCCCCGAGGAGCTCTGGCACTGCGATCTGCACTACTCCGCTCCTTGCACTGCCCGGCGCCTATGACTTAACCCCACGGCACGGGAGGAAGCAAGGAAGAAGTGAAGAAGAACGCCTAAAAAAAACCTTCTTGCACTGGAGTGGCCTCACCCTTAAGTGGCCTCACCACTCAGGGAGTGGGTGCCAGGGCAGCAGCTTTCAGCCAAGCAGGCAGTGCGTGTCAAGACAGGCGGTGCCAGGCGGCACTGCGACCCGGGTGCGACAAGGTGAGCAAGCAGTCCACTGTTACACACGCCAGAGACACTGCCAGCACGTACGCTCTCTTCCCCACGCCTGACAGGCTGTCAGTGGGCGCTGCCGTCTCCTCACGCCTTGGCGCTCCCGCCCCAGCAGCACCTCTCGCGGCACGCGCATTGAGTTCCCGCATGACTGCATGCATCCTGCACAGCTGCCAAAGCTGCAAAATTGCTCGCAGTTCCCCACCCTGCTGCTCGAGCACGCCCCGACATGCACATCACCCTACATGAACCCCAAAGCACGTACAGACCAGGCGCGCGGCATGCAAGCACAGGCTGTTCCTACAGACCCCCAAGCCCGACGCGGCCCCCCAACGCAGCCCCTCATGCAGCAGTGCCCCAGCCCCGACTGCCTCAGGCCACTGTTGCCCCGCTGTCGCGCCGCTGCACTGCGCTCCAGAGCGGCGGACGCGCCGTCCGCCCGCAGGCTGGCAACAGCCCCGCTTACGCACCGCGTTGTGCGCTGTGGCCTGCAGCGGCAGCAGCCCGAGCCAGTGGAGTGCTGTGCACCGCGCCGCCCTCAGAGCGCCACTCAGTCGTGACGTGCGCACATGGGCATGTGCGCAGGCGCTGGCTGCATATGCCGCACCGCCGCGCTGCTACACACACACGTCCGCACTCGCAACGACACATGCCATATGACACGGCGCCCAGCCCTCACTGCGACACGCCGGTCGCAAGCACGGTCCGCACGTCACTTAGCGCCCGGCTTGGCAGCGCCGCGATACAACGCAGCCAGGTGTACCGGAGCTGCGCTGCACGTGCCGCCTGGCTGCCCGCAGCAGCTCCCAGGCACCGTGTAGGAGCAGGTCTTCAGGTGAGTCAGCCCACAGCCGGCGCTGCCGCCATGCCGGGCTGCGCATAGTACGGCTGCGGCGCCGCGGTGGGGTAGCCGCCGCCAGGCATGCCCGGGCCGCCGGGCCCGCCGCCACCCTGGCCGCCCCGCCCGTGCCCGCTCCGCCCGCCCCTTCGCCCGCCGCCCCGCGGCCCGTATGGCCCGCCGCCGCCGCCGCCGCCGCCGCCGCCGCCGCCGTAGTGGCCGGCGCTGTTTGGCGGGCCGCCGCTGCCGGCCCGGGCGCTCGGTTCGCTGCCGCCCGCGGGGGGTGCGTCCGGGCCGTTCGGCATGGCAGGGTTCGACGTGCTGTTAGGGTATGTGCCGCCCATGGGCCCGGGCGCCTGCGCGCCCATCGGCCCGATCGGCTGCACCGGGGCGCCGCGCGGGCCGCCCACGGGGGCCTGCGGGGGCCCGCCCCGCCCGCGCGGCCGCCCGCCGCCGCGGCCTTCGCCCTCGCGCGGCGCGCGCGAGCGCGGGTTGTCGTAGGAACCCCAGCCGCCATAGCCGCCCCCGGGCGCGCGCGGCGCGGCGCCCGGGCCGTCCATCGCGCCGCCGCCGCGGCCGCCGCCGCCGCCCGCCGCTTCGCCTATCGGCCCAAAGTTTCCATGCGCAGCCTCCAGCGGCGCCTCCTGCGGGCGCGCGGCCGCCGGCGCCTGCGCCCAGCACAGCCTTGGTACGCGCCTGCGATGCGCGGCGCTGTGTGCCGGAGGCGCATGGTCTGCGGCGCCCCGGAGCCATGCAGCTGCGCACGCAGGCGCGCTGGCGGCGCAGCGGGTGATGCAGCAATAGCAATCACTGTGGCTCAGGGGCACAGCGGATTCACCTCCATGCGTCCACAGGCAGCTGCCTCTGCGCGGCCAGACCTCGCAAACAGCGCTGCAAAAGGCGTGGCCGTCTGCAGGGCGCCCGCCCAGGCGCCCAGCGGGGCAGGGCCGCGGCCGCCCGGGCGCGCCTGCGCGGGCGCCGCAGGCGGCGCGGGCGCCTGCGGCTGCGACGCAGGCTCGCTGTGCGGCGGCATGTGCGTGTGCGCGCCGAGCGCGGCGTGCGCATGCGCCGCCGCGTCCAGGCCGCCCAGGCCCAGCGCTGACGGCCCGGCGCTGGCGGCGGGGGGCCCCAGGTCGCCCGTGCCGGCCGCCGGCTCGCCCGCCGCCGCGTCGCCCGGCGCGAGCGAGCCAAACTGCAGGCTGGCGCCAAAGTGCAGCCCGGCCGCCGCGCCGCCGCCGCCGCCGCCGCCGCTGCCATAGTACGGCGCGGCCATGCCGCCGTTTGGCAGGCCGGCGAGGCCGGAGGGCATGGCGGCGGCGTGCGCCATGCCGGCGTTAGGGTCAGGGTTGCCCAGCCCGGCGCCGCCCGCGTGGTAATCGCCCGCCGCGCCCGGGTGCTGGAACAGCGGGTAGTCGCGCGGCAGCGCGCCGGGCGCGCCCGCGCCCGGCTGCGGCGTCGGCGGCATCAGCGCGCCCGCCGCGTAGCCGCTCGAGAACGGCGCGTCGGCGCCCAGCACGCCCGCCTGCGCGTGCGCGCAGCATTTCCGCCGCGACCGCACAGCGCACTGGTGCCGCCTGCGCTGGGCCTGACAGCTGGGCTGTGGCGCACGGTGACACGCCTGTGCAGTCCCAGGTCGGCTCGGTGGGCCATCGACTGCGTGTGCCGTAACATAGCTGCGACAGCGGCTTCAGCGGCCAGAGGCAGGCGCGCGCGGGCGGGGCGCGCGCACCGCGGGCGCGCCCAGGTGGCCGCTGCCGGGCAGGCCCGGCAGCGGGTAGGCGCCCGGGTTGCGCGCGTCCAGCGCGCGCTTGGCGGCCTCGAGCGCCGCCGCGCCCGAGTCCTCCTGCGCATGCCGCGCCAGCGCTCCGCAGCAGCCCGACAGCAGGAGCGGCGTGCACGCGGCCCCAGGCTGACCGCCCGCTGGCAGCGTTCATTGCCTCAAAGACAGGCACGGGGGGCCCCAGGGCGCAGTGCAGTGCAGCAAGAGCAATCCAGCTGCACGGCTGCGGAGATGCACGCCCCACTGCGGCGTCCCGGCCATGCTCAGCAGGCAGCAGGGAAGGGACCTGCGCGGGCGGCCGTGCGACGATCTGCGGCACGGCCTCCTGGTACTCGTCCAGCGCCAGCACGCGCTCCAGACGCTCCAGCACGTGCGCCGCTGCGCGCGGCGCCCCTCCTCAACTCGGCCCCAAGCTATATGGTGGTTAGGATTAGTGTCAGGGGTCAGCACCAGCACGCGCTCCAGGCGCTCCACCACGCGCGCTGCGCTCGCGCGCGCGCCCTGGCCCAAGCGCGTCAGCAGGCGCGAGCGGGCGCCGCGCGCACCGGAGGCGCTGAGCGGCGGCACGACCTCGTCGCGCGCGAAGACGAACTTGAGCGCCAGCTCCTGGCACTTGCCGAGTGCGTTCTGCGTAGGGCGCGGCACAGCAACCCTACCCTTCAGTCCGTGATGGGGACGACCAGGTAGCACAGCGCAGCACCAGCACCACTCTTGGACAGTTTCTTGCTTCAATTTGCCTACAAAAGCACAAGTATGCAAAAGCACCGATGCTTATATGATGATTGTGTGGGGCAACCCCGCTGCCCTTTCAGATAGTGACCCTGATCGCCGGTGCGGACACGATCTCGCATTTGCCCGATCCGGGACATGTCTCGCAGTCGTTCAGGCGAGCGGCCACTCAGCTGCAGCAGCCCTTGCTCACATGCCCATGAGCACAGCGCCGAGGCGCTGTGCCAATCGCACCTTGTGCGCAATGGCCTGCCCCTCGGGCCGCTGCATCACGGACCTGCCGTACTCAGAGATGTCCAGCAGGTCCGCCTCCGTCAGCGCCTCGCCCTGTCCAAGGTAACACAGGGGGGCGTTGGGCCTGTGGGGTGGGGTACGATTAAGGTAGGGTTCGGAGAGGAGCAGAGGCCCAGGCACGCGGCAGGAGCGCATGCCCGCGCCGGCGGCGCGACCCGCAGCAACAGCCGCCGGGGCTTTGCAGGGTGTCACCTGCCCGCCCTGCGACTCGGCGCTGCGCTGGTCGTAGGTCACGCAGGCGGTGCGCTCCAGGCCCGGGATCTCCGTGCCGTTGTCCATGAACATCTGCGCGGCGCCCGCTGCCCCAGCTCAGGAGCACTACACCCCCCGCTCGGCCGCGCCGTCGCACCATGCATGCTCAGCCTGTTACAAGGGCGACAACACACTGGCGCATGCTGGCCCTCCTCAGGCGACACCGGTGCCTTTGCGCCGCCTTGGGGAAGGAATACACAGTGACAGAAGGTTCTGATGACATGCAGGGTGCACGCCGGCAGCTACTAGCACTCAGCCTCGCACCTGCTCACGGCAAACCAGCGTGTCACTGCGCCATGCGGGCTGGGCCATGTGACGCCGCAGGTCCAGGCGCGCCATCCGGGTGCACATGCAGTCAAAGCACTCTACCCCGCAGCTCCGCACAGTGTGCCGGCGCCCACAGCGCCCGCGCCGCGCGCCCGGCGGCAGCAGGGCGGCCGCGCCAGGCGCGCCGGCCGCGCATGCGCTCGCCGCAGCCTGCCCCGCGCCGGCCCACAGCAACGCAGGCGCCCGCGCCGCCCGCGCCGCGCGCCTGCCCGAAGTAGACCAGCTGCACCAGGCGCGCCAGCAGCGGCGCCACGCGCTCCTCGCGCGGTGGCGCGGCCTCCGCGGCGGCCTGCGCGCCGCGCGCGGCCGCCAGCGCGTCCGCCGCCTCGGCCGCCTCGGCCTCCGCCTTAGCCGCAGCTGCTGCGGCCGCCTCCTGCGCGGCCTCCTTCGCCTGCGGTGCAGCGGCCGGTCTCAACCGAGGCGCGTGTGCGTGCGAGCGCCTCCCAGCGTCCCTGCGGCGTCACTATCGGCCCTGCCGGCCACCCGCCACGCTCGCCTGCCGCAGGGCCGGCAGACGCAGCGCGGGAACGGGGAGCGGGCAGCGGCGCGCTCGGCCGGGGCATATGTGGCCTGAGGGGGCGCAGGGCGGCAGCCGCGCGGGCCGCGCGCCTCGCGCAGCTCGCGCAGCTCGGCCTCCTTGGCCGCCACGGCCGCGTCGACCAGCTTGCCGGCGTCCGCCGCGGCGGCCTTGGCGGCGCGCTCGGCCGCCGCCTTCTGGTCCTCCTCCAGCGCCTGCGCGCCGCGCGCGTGCGCCCGCTCGGGAACCCTGGAAAACCCTAGAGTATCTGCTCAGCCAGCAGTGCTCTGGGCGGCCGCCTTCTGGTCCTCCTCCAGCGCCTGCGCGCCGCGTGCATGCGCCTGCTTGAAAACCTGAGTAACCCTAGCTTACCTGCTCAAATTACATTGTGCTGTTGGGTGACGGGCTGTGACCAGTCGGACAGCCCTGCATCTGGGCTGCATGCTCACGACAGCAGGCCGCGGGCGGGAAGGCGCCGTCGCGGCCAGGGCATTCAACTTTCCAGTGGTGCACAGTGGCGGACGCTGGCCGGCGAATGCACCGCCGAGAGCGCAGGCACACGCTGCAGCAGACAGGCCCGCGGGCGGACTGATGGGCAAGCCGGGGCAGCGTGTGCCTGCGGTCTTGACGGCGCGCTCGCCGGCCAGCGTCCGCCTGTGCACCACTGGAGAGGCGGACGCCTGGCCGCAACCGCGCCTTCCTGCTGGCGGGCAGGCCAGAGCGGGGCGCGCGCCTCCTTCAGCAGCGGCGTCAGGCGCTCCAGCTCCTCCACGTTCGCCAGCGCCTTGGCCTTGCCCTGCAGCGTCTCCTCCTGCGCGCCGGCGGGGCCCCCCCAAGTCAGGCAACGCTTGGGCCACTCACCGCTGACGCCAGGCGCTCTGGCTGAAAAAGTGCATCCTCCTGCGCCCCCACAGGTCCCCGCGTCACTTGCCGCTCTGGTCACTGCAGCAGCCGGCACGACAGGACGGTGCGCTGGCTCAGCGCTACGGCCCCGTGCAGTCCAACCTCCCTGAGCAGCCTCCACGGGAAGCCAAGGAAGGGGCCGCAGCACAATAAATCCAGACTTACTTGCTGCCGCTTGAGCCGCCAGCGGCGGCCACCCTGCATACAAGGGCCGAGTACGCCCTGACCAGACTACCCAGGGCTGTGGCGGTTGGGGAGGACAGGCTGCTGACCTGGCAACCCACAGCGGCGTGCGCTCGCCGGCGTTGCGGCTATTGCACCTGGCCCTTGTTCGGACTTGAACGTGCTGCCGAGGCTCACAGGACACAGTGTGAAAAAACAGACCCTCAGCGCAAACGAGGCGGCGCATCCCCAACACCGCCTGGCAAGCCGTCGCGCGGACCGTGCCCCTTCACAGCATGAACGTCCCCGCTGCCACTCCAGGCTGTGAAAGTGGGAAACGCGGATCACGACTGTGCCTCCCCAAAGGGCCGCACCAGCGTGGTGCTGCTGCGTGCTTGCCTCACACGCACGCGCTGTCACGCGTCTTGCCGCAAGCCACATTACGGCAACTTTGCAAGGTTTCCGCTATCCTGAACGGCCCTTACCCTCTAGTGCTGCAGGCAAGGATTGCAATGCGCAATGCGCATCGCGACACACTGCGGCGCCGTCTGTCAACCAGAGGCTGCGTAAGGGCCAGCGTGCTCCCTGCAGCCCTAGGCACGCAGAGAGCTGGAGGGCAGGCACTTCCCACACAGACTGTCCCATGCCCAGCCACCCAGCCGTCTGAGCTGCTGCCCGGCCCACCTGCTGGTCGTTGATCTCTTTGCCCTCCGCCCGGGCCTGCTCGATCTCCTCGCAACGCTTTATCTTCTTGTTCGCGGCTCGCAGCCGCTTGCTGATCACTGTCAGCACGCTCCCCTCCCTCGCCTCCTCGATGTCCCTCGACTCGGCCTTCTCCATGATGAGCCCCTCCTTCCCCGGTCCAGCCTCGGCCTTCTTGGCCTTGTCCCCCCTCCTCCTGGGCTTAGTCGCAGCCGCGGCAGGCGCGCTGTCGTCCGCCATGTGCGCGAGCTCCCTGCGCAGACCCAGAAAACGCTGAGACTCCCCGCCTGGCCCCGAGCACTGTACCTGCTAGCCTGCCCTTGGCCCCAGGCATCGCTCGAGTGAGCGCAGCCAGAGCGAAAATAACCCTGCAGCAGGGTTGCTTCAGGAGCTGTTTCTTGTTGGAGCAGCAAGAGCAGGGGGCAGGCCCAGGAACAACAGAGCACCTAGGCTGGCTTCGGACCTCTTTGTACGCGTGTATGCGCGAGACATCTCTGGCACACTGCTTGGCTAGGCTGGGCCACTCTGCGCTCCGATGCTGCCTCTGCTGCTGCTGAAGACCGCGCAGAAGCACCCCGTGGTGTGCTGCCTCCCCGGGCTTCACCTGCGCAGGCCTGGCTGTAGCGTGGCTGCTGAGTGCGGCGTCTGTCCGCAGCTTGTGGAACTGAAGAACGGCGAGACATACAATGGCCACATGGTGCAGTGCGACAGCTGGATGAACGTGCACCTGCGCGAGGTGATCTGCACGTCAAAGGTGCGCGCGCCGCAGCTTAGCTGCAGGTCGCCCTGCCGCTGCGTGCGTCTGCACGGACTGAGCTGCGGCCTTGACGGGCGTCAGGACGGCGACCGCTTCTGGCGCATCCCAGAGACGTACATTCGCGGAAACACCATAAAGTACCTGCGGGTGCCCGACGAAGTGCGCGCGCTGGCTGAAGCTGCACCTATCATGCTGTGCCTTGCTGCGCTCCAGAAACCCGCGGCCTCCTCCTGCACGCTGAGCTGTGGGGTAAATTGGCGGCAGGTGATTGACAAGGTAAAAGAGGAGGCGTACAAACGCGATGGTGCGCCCTGCTGTCACACGTAACCGGCAGCAAGAGGGCTGTCTGGAGTGCGCTCGCGTCCCTCGCGCACGTCCGGTAGTGCTTCTGTCCACAGTAGCGCTCCCCTGAGACGCATGGTTGTCGTGCAGAGAAGCGGCCAAACGTGTTCAACCGCGGGCGTGGCATGCGCGGACGCGGCGGTCGTGGGGAGGGTCGCGGGGACGGCGGCGGGCGTGGCGAGGGCGGACGCGGCGGCGGCGGCCGAGGTGAGGGGCGGCTCTCGAGCACGAAGTATATGCGCTGACCCAGTGTCAGTGAGGACATGTGTTGGCGGGCGTGTTTGTGCCGAGTAACGTGCTACAAGCCCAGAGAACTGCTGCGGCAATGCCAGCAGACGTGCCAGCAGAAGGGAGGCCGTGCAAGAGCTGCAGAGCAGTGACACCCACGCTGACCCGGGATGAGTCCAAAAGTTGGCGGCGCAGGGGGCCGGGGTGGCCGCGGAGTGCACTAGCAGTCGTGAAGCGCTGCTTGCCGAGCGGCGCTGGCGCACCGCTGCACGCTGCCGGGCACACCTGCGCCGGCAGCTGCCCTGCTGCGCACCGCAGGGCTCCGGCTGCAGCCTGCAAGCGCTTTGGACGGTCGCCCGCGTCAGCGCCGAGCTGATGAGCTTCCGTGCTGTTGTGCGTTGTCACCCTGGTTGTCATGGCTTGTGTTTGACAGCGCTGCGCTACACGCTATTTGCAACGCCGCCATGCGCGCGCGCAAATATGGCGCTGCCTCCCTGCCTCCTGCTGGCAGGCCCGAGTTGAGTGGGCTTGTGCAGAGGCAGCCTGCTGGTGGCGTCCATGAACTGCCACAAACTGGAGGGAACCTTTGGGAACCTGAGCAGAGAGGGGCTGCTGGTGTGGAGCACCTCACCTGTCTATGCGTAGCACGTTGTCAGCTGTACGTCCGGTGTTGTGTGGCAGACTGGCGCGGGGTGGGCTTTTTGACAGGACGACGCATTGTGCTGTAGCGCCTGTGCTGCCTACCAAGTGCGCTGTCGGAGCCTTGGACTTACTAGTGCCAAACTTGCAAGTTGCAACCGTTGGCTGGCCAGGCAGCTAAAGCTCTCCTCTTCCTTTTCTTCCTTTGCTATACACCCCAGGCCCGGTTTGCAGTCGCAGCAGGCCCCAGAGCAAAGTACCAGGCCCTTGCAGAAAAAAAATTGAAGCCCGGCTGCTCCGGTCACTTACTCAGGCGGCACGCAGTAGGGGCGGCGGCTGCACCGGCCACCATGGCGAAAGCCGCTGACCGACGCAGGCCAAAGCGCGGCGCGGCAGGAGCTGCCAGTGGTAAGCCCAAGCGCAGGAAAGCCAATGACCGTTTGACAGAGGACGGCAGCAAAGATGAGTTCTTTGTCGACGAGGCAGCGCAGCCTGGCGGCACCGACAGCGAGCCAGACGCCGACGCTGAAGAGGCGGAGACTGCTGAGGCCAAGCGCTTGCGGCTTGGTGCGGCGGCCTGCCTGGTTTTTTGCCAACATGTTTGCAGGCGGGCAAGAAGTGTGCAGCTTTGTGGATTCAGTTTCCTTGCTAGAGTGTCTGCAGGCAAGAACCGCGTGACTGCGTTATAAGACAGGTGGTGACTGCTGTGGCATTGACTGAAAGCAACTATTCGGCGCGCAGCCAAGGCGTACCTGCAGCAGCTGCGGGAGGCGAGGGCGGAGGACCGCGGCGACGTCAGCGGTGCGTGTGCCGCACCCTCACAGCCTCCGCTCGCCTGGCTTGTACATGCCTTTTTCTTTGGACGCGAGCGGCCAAGCTGTTGCAGGCGCACACGGCTGCCGGCGGGCGCGCAGGCGACGACGAAGAAGCGGACGAGGCGCTGGCGGAGCACCTGCGCGAGCAGGCGGCGGAGGTGCGTCGCGCGTGGGGTTCTGCCCCTTTTCGGAGCTGCTGTCCTGGACTGTAAGCCCTCGTCTCAAGGAGCAGGACACAGCTGGGAAGATAGCAAGCTTCGTTTGGGAAACCACTAGCGACAGGCGCTGTTGGGCACAGCCTGGTGTGCCACGCTTGCCTGGAGGAGGGTGTTGGCACAGTGAAACACGCCGTGGCGCCCGACTGCCGCAGGCGGCCGGCCGGCTTCACCGGCAGCTGGCGGCGCGAGTGCGCCTGCCTGAAGCCGCCGCCGGCGGCGCGGCAGCCTCGACCTCCGCCGGCCACTTCATGCGCTGTCACAGGTGCCGCCACCTGCGTGTCAGGCTCGCACCGAGCATAGCAGCCTCCTGCCTGCCGCCCGCGCCCGTGCGGGAAGGGGCGCCGGTCCTGCCTCAGCCTCTGCGTAGCCTGCGTGCCACACACATGCTGCACCATGCTCCTGCTTCAATGCACGTCGTTCGGCGCGCTGGCTCATTGACGACGCTGGTGCGCTGACGACGCGCCGCTGCGCCAAGCATGCCGCTCAGCCAGCGTGCTACATCCCCGAGCTCTGGCGTGCGGCTGGCCGGCGGCGAGGCAGCGCCCTGCGGGTCAGGCGGGCGTGTGCCGCTGGGGCGCAGGCGCTCGGTGACGGCGCTGGCGCTGTCTGCGGACGATAGGACCGCATTCTCCGTCGCCAAGGATGGCTCCATCTGCCAGCTGGACATCGAGACGTGCAAGCGGTGCGCCGCGCCCGCGCCTCTGCAACCCCCGAGCAACAGGCGCCCTGTATCCCTATGGCAGCAGGCGTCCTACATCCTTGCGCCAGCAGGCGCCATTACCACAACCCGGACCTGGAGACGTGCAAGCGGTGCGTTGCGGCCGCGGGCGCCCGGCACCCCTGCGGCAGCAGGCGCCCTGTAGCCCTGCGCGAGCGGGCGCCCCACACCCCTGCGCCCGCAGGCGCCCTGCATCCCTGGCACAGCAGGCGCTACGCGCCTGCGGCGCCGGGCGCCTGCCCATGCCTGGCCGCGGCGCGCAGGACGCCGTTCGGCGCGCGGGGCGGCGGCGGCGCGCCCGCGGACGCGCCCGAGCCCGCGGCGGCCGCCGACTGGGTGCGCCGCCTGCCGCGTGGGCAGGTGCGCCCGGGGCCCGCAGCGCAACAGCCTCTCATGGGAGGTTCCAACCTCTTCACGCCAGTGGGCGCAGCCTGGAGGCCGTCCTTCATTTCGATATGTATGGTCCTGCACGCGCTCTGTTTCAAGGGCTCAAGGGCTGACACTTGAGGGCTTGGTAGGCTGCCTGCTAGCGGCGTGCGGGGCCGATGCTCGTCAACTAGCCAGGACCTCACCCGCCTTGGCCGAAGGTTGATTGCATGCCCAAGTCGGGGATGGAGCGTTCAAGTGTATGTAGGTGTGCCGGACACCCAATGCAGCCCGGATGGCCTGACAGTTCCCTGCCTGGGCGGCGCGGCGCCGGCTGACGCAGCGACACAGGCGCCGCGCCGGGCGCTGCCTCCGCCAGGCTGTGAGCGCTCGTGTGCGCGCGCAAGGCCCGCGGCGCGCTGCTGGCGGTGGCCGTCAGCGACGACGCGCGGCTGCTGGCCGTGGGCGGCGGCGACCGCGTCGTGCACGTGTGGGACGCGCGCAGCCGCGAGTACATCCAGGTGCGGGGCCCCGGTGTGTGTTGCGCCCCCGAGCAGGTTAGGGTAGGGTAGGGTTACCTTGGTTGCTTGAAGACCCTGTCGGGCTGGTGGCAGGCACATCCTGATGAAGCAGTTAAAGCTCGGCACCGCCGGCTGCCGCACGGCGCCCCGGTCTGCGCGCTGCGCGCCGCGGCCTTGCCTGCCGGCCTGTACGCGTGTGGGGCGGGCGCCCTGACAGGCAGCAGAGGCGCGCTGCTGTGACACGCAGCGCGCGGGTCGCACGGAGCGGGGCTCTGTCCGCGAGCGGGCGCGGGCCGAGGGGCCGCCCGCCTGGGTTTTGCCTGGTCCTTTAAAGCTGTACGTCTTAGTGGCGGGTGTTGCTTCCCAGAGACGGCTGTCCGGCAAGGGTCCGCGGGGCTGCACCGCGCTTAGGTCCACACTAAGCGCCCGCGCGCGCGGCAGGGTTTCCCGGGGCACAAGGACGCGGTCACGGGGCTGGCGTTCCGGGAGGGCACGCAGGAGCTGTTCAGCGCGTCGCTGGACCGCACCGTCAAGCTCTGGTCGCTCGCGGAGCGCGCATACGTGGACACGCTGTACGGGCACCAGGCCGGCGTGCTGGCCGTGGACCTCCTGCGCCAGGCGCGCAGGGCCCCGCGCGCTCTAGGTTCCCGCGCGCTTGTGCATGAGGTGTTCCCGCTGCAGGCAGCAGCGCGGCGCAGCGCAGCCAGGCTAGCGGCCTGCCGCCCCCTGCTGGCCCCCACGGGGGAGCCTCGGCGCGGCGCGGTGCGTATGCCTATCCTTGCCGGGCGGCGGCGCTGGGCGCCCGCGAGCGCTGCCGTCGTCGCGCAGTCGAGTGCAAGCCGGCAGGGCTGCGTAAGCCGGGGCACTCCGTGTCTCTGTACCCCCGCCCAATAGGCGTCGGCAAGCGTGCCACCCCCGCCGAAACCCTTGACGAAGCGCACCCTGGTCGTACAGAGGTATAGGCCCTGCGAGCGCCGCGCGGCCGCGGCGCGCAGGAGCGCGCGGTGACGGCCGGGCACGACCACACCTGCCGCGTCTGGAAGGTGCCGGAGGAGAGCCAGCTGATCTTCCGCGCGCGCGCGCCCGCGCTCGACGCCGTGCGCTACGTCACCGGCACCGAGTGGCTGTCCGGCGGCGCCGACGGCGCGCTCGCGCTGTGGAGGCGCGCCTCCCGCTCGCCCGCCGCGCGCGGCCGCCGCACACGGCGCCAGGGGCGCCTGGGGATGCGTCCGCTGGCCGGCCTGCAGTGCGCGCCGTGCGTGCCTGACGCAGGCCGGAGCCTGAAACTCGCTGGCCGGAGCCTCAAGCTCGCCGGCTGCCACAGTGCGGGCTGGCAGCCCGCTCGCCCTGCGGGCATGCTGGCTGGCTTGTCGGGGCTGCAGCGTGTTGTTATGAGCGGCGTGCAGTGCTGGTCATGGTGGCGCTGGCTCGCATGCGATGTTGTCGGCCCCTGCCTCGGCATCTGGTAGCACGTTCCTGTTGCAGGCGATCCGTATGTGTCCTGCGACACGGGTGGCGGCACAGCAGCGAGCCCGTGCCTCGCTTGCTTTGCCCGCCTCACAGGCGTCGACGGGTCCGGCTCAGTAGCAGCCAGAACCGCCCTCAAAGGGGGTGTATGGGGGGGCGCGCTGCAGCCAAATGAAGAAGCGCCCGGTCTGCGTGGTGCGCGGCGCGCACGCGGGCGGCGCGGGCGCGGCAGCCGAGGGCGACGACCCTGCGGCGGGCGCCGAGGCGAGCGCGTGGGTGCAGTCGGTGGCCGTGTGCCGCGGCTCCGACCTCGTGGTGCGCCCCAGCCCCGCCCGCTCCCGTGCTCGGAAGCATTGGGCGGCGGGCCGGCAGCGTGCATGCGTGCATGCTGAGGCAGCTGCTGTTTGTACGCACGTCGCAACCATGCTCACCGCCCCAGTGTGGCCTCTCCATTACCTTAAACAGGGTGCAGGTGGCGTGCCCTGCCCGCAAGCCCCGCTCTGTGGCCACCTGTGTGCGGGGCAGAGCGCGGGCTGCCCGTGCGAGCAGCGCCTGCTGCACGGGGCGGCCGCCACCCATGCAGGCCCTCGCTCCGCCCGACAGGCGCCCGCCCCCGCGCAGGCCAGCGGCGCGGGCGACGGCGCGGTGCGCCTGTGGGCGGTGGAGGGCGCGCCGGGGAAGCGGGCGCTGCGCGCGCTGGGCGGCCTGCGCGCGCCAGGCTTTGTCAACGGGCTAGCGCTGGCGCGCAGCGGGCGCTTTGCGCTGGCGGGCCTGGGCGCGGAGCCGCGCCTGGGGCGCTGGGCGGTCGCGCGCGGCGTGCGCAGCGGCCTGCTGCTGCACCGCCTGAGCCTGGCGGACGAAGCGTGAGGAGCTGTGCCTGGGCTTGCTGTAGCAGTCCCCGTGTTCCTTTCCTTCTATGTGTGTAATTACTAATTTGTACGTAAGTGCGGGTTTAGACCCCTGCCAGGGTCCAGGGGCAGCCTCTACTTGAGAATTGAGGAGCCAGAGGCCGGTGATCCATCGCTCGGACTTCAGCAGGCGCATCGACATGCAGAATGCGTGATACGCCTCGAGCCGCTCTGCTCGGCGAGCGCCACGGCTAGCATGCAAAGCTGCTAACCGGGGCGTGCCGGCCATGGCCGGCCTCAGCCCGCAGGACCAGGCGCTGGCACGCCTGCTGGCTGCGACGGAGGCCCTGACCACCAACTTCTCGGCCTCCGTGAACGAGAGCCTGGCGCACCTGGTGACCAGTGCCCTGGCTGCCAGCGACGAGCCCTGGCTGGGCGAGCTCCTCGCGTCCTTCGGCTGGGAGGCCGGCCGCTTCACGCGGGCCGTGGATGTACGTGAGCTGGGCAGCCGGCTCAAGGCATTGACGCTGGAGGGCTTGCAGGAGAAGGGCCGCGGCGCGTATGCGGTGGTGTACAAGGTAACCCCGGCCCCCTGATCCCCAGCGCGCCCCGGGCAATCAGCCTGCCTGCCATGTCCGCCGGCGGCGCAGCGGCCGCGCTTGATTGGTGCAATCAGGCGCGGCGCTGCTCGCGCTCGCAGGCGCGCGACCGGCTCACAGGCGACGTGGTCACGCTGAAGAAGCTGCGGCTGGAGCGCAAGGATGAGGGCATTCCCAGCTCGGCCATCCGGGAGGTGTCGCTGCTGCGGGAGCTGCAGCATCCCCACATTGTCCGGTGCTGCCCCGCATGCCGCCCCGCAACGTTCAAGAGTGCTGGCCCGGTTGCTGTGCGACTCGGGTGTGCTCGTGCTCCGCGTGGGCTGCAGCACTTGATCGCTTCTGCGCCTCTGCGCACCCAAGTGTATCACAGGGTGGCCTGCATGACACAACAGCTGTGCTGGTGCTCAAGCTGCTGGGCAAGCACTAGGATTGCGGCCGGGGCCCGGGTTGCGCATTAACCCATGTTCTAGCATGTCCGGGCACACAGTCTGGGGCACCCCCCAGGGCCCACTCATGCCGCAGATGCACAACACACCGCTGCATTTCCTAGGCACGGTGAGTGGGGACTTCACAGCTTGCGGCGCGCGGGCTCCTGCCAGTGCAATGCGCCGCCGCCCCTACCAGCAAGTATGCACGGAGAGGACAGCTCTGGCCAGGCTGCGCAACAAGCTGTGACCGCACCACCCGCTTACTTGTTCAAGTGCCTGGGTGCGTTCTGCGCAAACATCTCTGCGCAAGGCGTGCGCCGCCGGGTGCGCTGCCACAGCAGCTTGCGCTGAACCGGCGCTCGGCGGCGGCTGATGGACTGATGCGCCCGGTGGGCTGACGCGCCGGCTGACGCGCCGGCGACAGGCGGGCTGACGCGCGCGGGGCCCGGCGCAGGCTGCGCGACGTGCTCTGGGACCACAGCCGCCTGTACCTCATCATGGACTACCTCGATGTCGACCTGCGCGAGCACTTGGACACAGACCCCTCCGCGCGCGACCTCGCCAACGTGAAGGCGCGCGCCGCCCGCCACGGCCGCACCGCTGGCCGGCACATCGGGGCGTCGCGGCGGCGCGTCTGCTGTCGGCTCGCGTGCCTGTGCGTGCAGCCCTGCCGCCGTGAGGGCGCGCCAGCCACGCAGCCGCAGGCGCCGGCCGGTCGCGCCAGCCCGGCGCGCGAGCCTTCAGCGGAGCCTGAACTGGCCGACAACCGGTACTTTGGCACGATAATGACATCACGGGCAGCGCGGGCCCGACGTGCGTGCACCGGCGCGCGCAGCTGTACATGTACCAAATGCTCAAGGCGGTCGCGTTTGCGCACGCGCGCCGCGTCATCCACCGCGACCTGAAGCCGCAGAACATCCTGGTGGACCGCGCGCGCAACGCGCTCAAGGTCGCCGACTTTGGCCTCGCGCGCTGCTTCACGCCGCCCATACGGCCCTACACGCACGAGGCGCGCGGCGCGCGCTCATGCTGGCCCGGAACCCGCGGGGCCCGGCTGCCTGCCCCTGCGTGCACAGCACGGCAAGCCGCGCCGGTGGCCTTAGCCTGTACCTGGCTGTCCACGCTGCTGTGGTGGTGCCGGGCTCCCTGCTCCTCCCCTCCCCAGCGCATTGCCGGTGACCTGGCGAGGCCGCGCGCCTGGCACACGGCGTGTGCCGCCGCGTCCTGCTGACGGACCTGAACATCCCTTGCCGCGTCAGGCTGGGTTCTTTTCGAGCTTGATGTAGCTGTGTTAGGTGTTACAAGGAAAAGTCTTCAGCATCACAGGCACAGCCCTTGCATTGAGGCCCAGGTGCATGGCGCACATGCTGAGGTTTTGGCTGGGCCCCCACGCACGGAGCCGCGCCGGCGCCAGGTGGTGACGCTGCTGTACCGCGCGCCGGAGATCCTGCTCGGCTCGCCGCTGTACAGCACGCCGGTGGACATGTGGTCGCTCGGCTGCATCTTTGCCGAGCTGGTCAACGGCCAGCCGCTGTTCCTGGGCGACTCGGAGGCGCGCCTCGCCCGCCGCGCCGCTGTTGTGCTGGGCAGGGTCGGGGTTAGGTCTGTGGCAGGGGGTTAGGGTCGCCGAGCTGGTCAACAGCCAGCCGCTGTTCCTGGGCGACTTGGAGGCGCGCGCCGCCCGCCGCGCCGCTGCCGCGGCGCGCGTGCCGTGCCGGACTGTGGCAGGGTTCAGGGGTCTCGCACGTCTGAGCCGACGCCGGCAGCCACCCTGCCGGCGCGGACAGGGCTGCAGCAAGACTGTGCCCGGGTGGTGTGGTGGCGCAGTGAGCAGGGGTGACTACTGCAGGTGACCTCTCTGGTCCGGCGCGAGCGCGCAGATCGGGCAGCTGCTGGCCATCTTCCAGGTGATGGGCACGCCGACGGAGGCGCACTGGCCCGGCGTCAGCGGCCTGCCGCACTGGCAGGCACTCTTCCCGCAGTGGCCGCCGCTGGGGCTCGCGCAGGCGCGCGCCCGCCTCCGGCAGCGCGGGCTCGGGCCGCGTGCTGCGGCCTCCCCTGCGGCGGCGCGGGGGACAGGCTTGTTTAATGCAGGCCTGAACATGCCAGCAGGCTGCAGCACCTATTGTCACGCTGCAACGCCCCCTGGCCTGCCAAGTGCGCAGCGAGGTTCCGCTCCCTGGTGGACAGAAAGAGGTCAGCGCGCACGTATGTGACCAAACACACACCGAGGCCCCAGTCTATCCGCGTTGTGCTGCGACCGGGAGGGCGCGGGTGCGTGCCTGCTGCCGCAACACCAGTTCGACGAGCCTGCGCCCACGCCACCGCTGTTGCCCCGCACAGAATGGGCGTGGGGCAAACCTGTTGCCTCATAACCTAACTCCGGTCTTGTTGCCCTGCGCAGCGCGTCGTCCCGCGCCTGGAGGCTGCGGGCGTGAGCCTGCTCGCGCAGCTGCTCGCGTTCGACCCCGCGCAGCGCATCTCCGCGCGCCGCGCGCTGCAGCACCCCTACTTTGCCGCCCTGCGCGCGGCCGAGGCCGCGGCGCCGGCGGGGCTGGGCTGCGAATCGGGGCTCGCGGCGGGCGCGAATGCGGGGGCGGGCCCCGCCGCGGCGGCGGCGAGCTGCGCGGCGGCGGGCGCGCGCATGTCAGCGGCCGACGGGCAGCCGCGCATGAGGGACTGTATGCATGAGGCACCCGTGCCGGGGCCCGCGATGGACGCCAGGGGCCCAGGGCCGGCGAGCGCATTGAACGGCGCCAGCACGTGGTGCCCGCCGAGCCCCGCGGCTGCACACGCCGCCGACGTGGACATGGCGGCCGCATCGCCAGCGCTGCTGCTGTGCGGCGAGGCGCCTGATGCTGAGGCAGGCTTATGTTTAGGTTTAGGGCAGAGCGCTGACGCTGGCGCACGAGGCGCCAGTGCTCACGGCCGCGCATTCCCCAGCGGCGACGGTGGTGCGCGTGCGAGCGGCAACATAGTCGCCCGCGACCCCTGCGGCGGCGGCGGCGGCGGCGGCGGCGGCGGCGGCGGCGGCGGCGGCACATGCGCGCGCGCGGGCTCCTGCGGGCAGCTGCGCGGCTGCGCGCCGCAGCGCCGGCCCCTGGCGACGCTGTCGGCGCCCGCGGCGGCGCAGCGTGCCAATGGCGCGGGGTTGGGCCTGCGCGCGCTCGGCGGCGCGTGCCACCGCCTGGATGCCGCGTTGCAGGCGGGCGGGTGCGGGCGTGCTCCCGCCCGGCCTGCTCCCTCGCCCTCCCTGGCCGCGTCTGTGAGGCCTGCGGAGCTCAGCGAGTCGCTGCGGGCCTGTAAAAGCGGACCGCGCCGGCATCTCACTGTCGACGTGGGACCCCATCGACCATTGCCTGCTTACCTACCAGTCCCAGCGCCAAAGCAGACCTGGCTGGCTGCACCGCGCTTGTGTTGCTCATCGCTGCCGGCGGAGGCACGTGCCCCGCCGCAGTGCTGCCTGCAGAGAGGTGCCGCCTGCCGTCTGGCAACAGGCTGCCAGGTGGCCATGCGGGGATGGGCACCTCTGGAAATGAAGCCGCTGCGCAAACAGGTGCCGAAGCGGCACCGATGCGTAGATAGCAGCGAGCCACAGAAGGCCTGAGGCGGGGGGCTGCCGCGCAGGGTCGCCGCAGCGGTGGGGCCGCGCTCGGTGTGGGACACCACGTGATGCGCGGCCGTGGCGCGCGGCGGGCTGCGCGGCGCGCTGCCTGCGCCGGGCCTTGGTGGCAAGGCGCTGCCGCCGCTGCCGACGACGGGCACCTCAGCGTGCGGCGGGCCCCTGCTGCCAGGACCGCAGAGCTTGGACTGCTTCTCGCCACGGTGCAGGGCATGGCGCCTTGGCGCGCAGTAAAGGGGCACAGGGGTGCCGGTCATGTTGATGGGGCGGGCGCGGGGTGCCACTGGCGGCTGAATGCACCACAACAGCGCTCTCTTGCAGCCGCCAAGCTGCCCTGCACCGCCCCGGAGCCGGCCTGTTCCACCTCTGTCGCCCCGCTCGCGCGTCCTGGGATGCCGAGAGCGCCAGAGGCGCGTGCGCCAGCAAATGTGGCCGCGCCGTCTTGGCATGCGCGCATCTTGAGCAGCCAGTCGGCGGAGCGAGGCTGCGCGCAGCGCGCCTGGCACAGCGGCATCCTCCGCTGCGCATGTTTCTATTGCAGCCTGCACGGCCGGGGCCTGGCTACCCTCCCTTCCGGACTGCCCTCGGATGGGCGCGCGCACAGAGGGTTTTTTTCGCGACACCATATTAGACATGCAGACGCCGCCGGCTCTGCCCTTCAAGCCCTGCTTGTGCTTGCGGGGCTTGCCGATTCGGGCGTGTGTCGGCGCCCGCGGCTCGTTATTAGCAGAGGCAGCGTCGCGCCCGGAGTACCTCAGCCAGAGTAGATCTAGATAGCCGGCCGCGCCAGGCGCATGTGCCACCCTGATTCCAGCAGCACGACCCCTCATGCTTTCAGCTCCACGCGCCGCCTCTGCGGGGCGCAGCACATAGCGTGTCCCAGCCCAGCACTGTCATGTGCGCGTCTTTCTGCCGTTATTAGCTGCGTTGATGCAGTGCCCGTCTTGAGTTTGGGGCGGGCGGCAGCACGAGGGGGGGCCGCCGCGCCGGGGCGTTTAATTACAGGAGCTGGGAGATTGCGCGTGGCTGGCCCCCCGGAGCCAGAAAGTTTGTCAAGCAGCGCCCCATGCGACGACAGCGGTGCTGCAGGCCAGTTTTCGAAGTGACAGCTGCCAAAAGGGGGAGTGCTTTGGGTCCGCTTGGCTTGGTTGCCTTGGCCAGTGACGGGGTTGGTGGGTAGATGAGGTGGAAGAGTGTCCAGCAGGCGACCATACTCGTGCGGAAAGGACGTTGCTGCAAGGATAGGAGGCTGTCCCTGTCATTCCTGCAACGTGAAGATGCGGCGCTTGCGCTGAGAGCGTACAAGGGTGTCCCATATTCTGGCCTGGTATCATGGGTGCAGCTGACATGGATGGCTGCTGGGCAGCTGCTGACGCCATGCGCCGTGCCTTCGGCGCGCCTCGGCATGGGCAGCCGCTAACACCTAATGTGATGCAGCAATCCAGAACTCTGCTGGGCCTGGGGATACAGACGAGGCGGTTTTGCGCCGGACTGAGAGTGGCAGCTGGGTTGCATACGGGGGTTAGCAGCGGGCGCTGGAGAGCTTGATGCGCGCGGGTGCCTGTCCTTGCCGGGAACAGGTCTTCCCCGGCTGCTCTGTCGCGCAGTGCTTGGGGTGATGCACTGGGGGCGATGCTACAGTTTGATTCATACCTGGGCTCAGTGCGGCAGCCTGGGGTGGAATCGGTGTGCTGTGCTTTCACTGTGTGCATCCATTCGGGCCTTTGAGTGCAGAGCGGGGGTGCAAGCACATTTGGGCTGAGGGCCCAAACCTGAACAGGACGTGATCAGACGTGATCCGGCAAAGGAGTGGCTGTGAGCTAAGCAATGTGACCCAATGTTTCCGACACAAGCGTACGATTGCATGCGTTCCGTTCGAGTGCTATATTATGCACATGCACAAGCGCACTGTGTGAAATCTACAGCCGTACGGCCAGTGCGTCTCTAATGGAACTGCTTAATGTATGACTCGCTGGCACAGCGGCCTGCACGGCGCCGGCGCGCGCGGGGTGATGATGCGGTGGGCCCCTCTGCTCAGGAGGAAGATGCAGAAAAGGAGACAGGAAGCAGCGAGCGCACAAAACCAGCAGCTAGGTCCGCGGATGCAGCCGCAGAGGAGCGCGGCCCGCCGCGAGCAGAGCCCGCTCCGGGCAGGTGCGGGACGGCGCCCGGCGGCATGGAGGTGAGGAGCCCTTGCCGGCGTGGCTGGAGGCCAGCGCGCTCCGGCAGGCCCGCTCGCCGAAGGCCGGGAAACCTGCGCTGCGGTGCATTGAACCGGTGTCCGTGGGCCATGGTGCAGGCTGCCAGCGGCGCACCGCGCGGCCTGGACCTGGCCGAGTACAGGAGCGGCGCCGAGGCGGGCTGCAGATACGAGTGTGCGCCGATCCTCCCCGCTCATGGTGCTCATGGTGCTCCGGCCGCGGCGCGCTTCATCCTGAGGCTGTGCGGCGCCGTTGCAGACTTGGACCACACCGCGGACATCCAGCTGCACGCATGTGAGCGCCTGAATAGCCACACACGCCCTCTGTCTGGCTTGAGCAGTTCTCGCGCGCCGCTGTTGCATACGTCGCGCGAGCCACAGAGCGCGCGCCTAGGGGGCGAGAGCTTGGAGGAAGCGTTTGCGAACGTGGCGCTGGCCATGTTCAACTACATGACTGTGCGTGCGTGGGCGCCCTGCCCTCCTGCCGGCCTCTGCCGCGATGTTTGCTGCAGCGCTGGGCCTGCCTTCGCCCGCTCCTCTCCCAGCCCCTGAAGCCAGCTCGTCGGGGTGCGAGGCGCAGCCGCTCGAGGGCATCGCGGTGGACGAGAGCTTGTCACGGTGCGGTCCATGTCTGCGCGCGCCATATCGCGCCCGGCCACGAGTGACGTGCTGGTGGTGGGAGCTCCCACGGCCGCCAATGCCCTGTTCACGGGCCTTAGTGCGCGATGAGCAGCCGGCTGACATGCATTGTGACGTGCCGTGCAAGCCCCGCCACGCTCCAGGAGCTAACACATCGCGCGCAGGAGCGCAGGGCGGTGCGCGCGCAGGAGCGCGCGCGGCGCTGCGCCTTGCCCGGAGTGACGCTCTGGCAAGGGTGCCGGGCGCACCGCTCGCGGCGCGCCTCGCACAGGCAGGGGTCGTAAGCAGCGACCGTGTGTCGCGCCTGCGAGCACGGCGCTCTGGAGAGCAGCCTGGCTCGCACAGGACGTGCATGGCGCCCGTCCAGCCGCGTCGCCCCGCGCCGCGCGCAGGCGCTTCGAGGTCGCGGCGGGCGCCGCGCACGACCTGGACACGCTGCTGTTCGCATTCCTGGACGAGCTGCTCTTCTGCTTCCTGACCGACCTGTTCGTGTGCAAGGAGCTGGTCGTGTCGCGCCTCGCGCGCGCGCCGCACTGGACGCTGACCGCGTCAGGGCGCGCCGGCCCGCCCTCTGCAACATCCTCTTGTACATCCTGTGCCGCTGTTCGAAAGCAACCATGCTCGGGACCCACCGCGAGGGCCGCCGTGCGCGCGCCCAGGCGCGGCGAGCGCTTCGACCGCGGCCGGCACGTGAGCGGCACAGAGGTGAAAGCCATTACCTACAGCGCCATGCAGATCCGCGAGGCGCCCGGCGACGCCGAGGTGTTTGTCATCGTGGACATCTAGCCCCGCGTCTGCACGCGACTCGCGCAGGGTTTTCATGCGCGGCTTGCATATGATGCACTGTGCTTCCTCGCTTGTATGCCTGCTTGGCAGTGTGCGGACATGCGTGTTTGCTCTGTCCGCGCTGTAGAGCAAGCAAGCCTGCATAGCTGAGCGCCCGGGCCAACTCCCAGGCTGCACTCCCGCTGCGCCGGCCAGCGGCCCAGAACCAATCCCACTCGCCAGACATGGCCAAATGCACCCAAAAAGCCTGCCAGCTGACGCCCGGGAGAGCGCGCGGCGGCGGCCGGCACCAGGACAGCACCTCACCCATGTCGGCCGCCCAAAACGCGAACAATGTGCGCTCGTCCAGTACACCCAAAAAGCCTGCCAGCTAGAGCCCAGCTAGAGCCCAGCAGGACACGCGGCGGCGGCCGTCACCAGGACAGCACCTCGCCCGTGTCAGCCGCCCAGAACGTGCCGGAGGTGCTCGCGTCCAGGCGCTCTATGTGGGCGGCGACGCGGCCGGCGCTGTCGTCGGCCGCCAGCAGGCCCTTGCCGCGGTTGGCCTCCGGCACGCCCATCGCCGCGCGGATGCTGCGGCACATGTCGGTGTCCACCTGCGCGCGCCGCGCGCGCCGGCGGCGGCGTCGGCGGCGGCCGGGCGGGGGGCGCGCCAATTGCCTGTCCGCACCCGGGCTGGTGATGGGTCCACGAGGACGGACAGCACTGGTGGCATGCTCGCGCTGTTCAGTTCCCAATGCACGTCACTGAGGAGTGCGAGGGCGCCGCCGGCGGAACTGTCTGCGCGTCTTGACAGCGGCAGGATTGCGGCAGCCGCACCGCTTCGCGGGCACCGACAGCCATGTGGCAACAAGGTGTTTAAGGGGGGTGCCAAGCGCGCTGTAGCAAATTTGTCTGCACACGCAGCATGTCGGGGGCGGCCGCACCGCCCCGGGGTGGATGATGGCGACGTGAATGTCGTCGGCGCGCAGGTCCCGCGCCAGCGTGGCGCCCGCCGAGTTCAGCGCCGCCTTGCTCATGCGGTAGCCGTACTGCCGCAGCCGCAGCCCCCCCCATTCATTTTCAGGGCATGGCTGTCCGCTGCACACCCAATGGACAGATACCTGCCGTGTGCAACAGCTGAGGAATCGCGCACGCCCTGCTGCTCACAGCCATGGCCAAGAGCATGTCAAGCAGCGCAGACACTAGATGGCGCTTACCAACCCGCATGCCTCCCTGCATCCTGTCAAGCACTACGTGCTGGTCACCAATCACCCGGCGGCCCAGCCTGCGGTTGGCAGGGGGCGGGTCACGCACCAGCCCGCCGCCAGTGCGCCCGTCCCCGATGGACCCCATCTTGCTGCCCAGCAGCACGATCTGCGCACCCGCAACGGACAGGCCAATTTCAGCCTCATGTAGAACATGCTTGCACAACTTTATGCGTGCTCAGCATTACATGCAGGGCACACTCAAACAACAGTATACTCTGTGCAAGCTGAAGCAGTACTGCCGCTGGTGCCACGCTTGCATCGCCTGCCGCGCCGCCCAAGCGCTGCTTGCACATTCCTGCAGCACGGGCAGCCCAGCCTTGAAACTGTTGACGCAGAAGGGCGGGCTGCTGGCGCGCAGCACCGGCCGGCGCGCGCCTTTGAGGCGGCGGCCAGCCACGGCCGCAGCGCTTGCACGGCCATCAGCGGGCCGATGGCGTTGACCTCAAAGTGCTGCCGCAGGCCCGCCGCATCCACGTCCGCCAGCGAGTCCAGGTGCTGGTAGCCGGCCACTACCAGCAGCAGCGCCACCTGCGCATACCCACTCACAATCCTCACAAACGGGGGTGAACCCCTGTCGCCAGCGTGTCCAGGGGCTGGTAGCCGGCAACCACCAGCAGCAGCGCCACCTGCGGAATCCCTCTCAACACCCTCGCCCACACGAGCGTGCTCCCCTGTGGCCAGCGAGTCCCAGGTGTACATAGCGCGCCCACCGCAGGAGCAGCGCCGCCTGCCCACAGCTCCACTGCAGCGACCGCGCACAGCGACGACCCCTTGTGTCCAGCGCTGTGGGTGGAGCGCAAGGTGTCACGCACCACGCCCGGCCCAGCCCCTCGCACGGCGTAGAGACGCAGGTGCATGCGGGGGAGGGCAGGGGGGAGGGAGGGGGGCAGGCGGTGTGCGCGCACCTTCTGGTCTTCCAGCGCGCGTACGACCGGCTTGAGCCCGCCCGGTACGCATATGTCCACGCCTGGGCGTCGCAAGTGGCGGGAGTCAGTCACGGGCACTCTACAACCCAACCAAGCACACTGAGAGTGAACCAAACTGAGTGAACAAAACTGACAAAAGCACACGGCTCTCATAAAGTACAACATTGACATTTAGTCCCTCCAATGCGCATGCTCATAACGCTGCAGCACCATGCTTGCACCTTCCAGCACGCAGTGCACGCCCAGCTCGTTCAGCGCCGCGCTCGACTTCCGGCACGCCGCATACACCGTGTACCCCTGCTTGTGCAGCACTTTGCACAGCTGCGCGCCGTTGCGGCCATAAGCTTAGCAGTGGCCCTCTGCCCAACAGGCGCGCGCCCCAGCAGGCAGGCAGCTGCACACAGTCATACTGCACGGGCTGTGATACACACTGACAAGTGCCAGGAAGACTCGGGAGCTGTGCATGCGCATTTGCATGCGACTGCCGGCATGCGCATTACACTGGCAAGCCTCTGCAGCAGTGGGTAAAGCGCGGTACGCGCGTGAAGGCAGGTCTGCAAGTTTTAAGGCACCTGTAAACCGATCCCACGGTTGGCGCCCAAGACCACCGCGACGCCAGTGTTTGGTGTGACTGCCATCTTACAGCCAAGAACACGCTCCGGCACAAGAGGCGCTCCACGGAGTCAGTTCGTGCAACAACTTTATGCTTTCCGGAATTTACTGTTTTGCCAGACCGCCATGACTTGCCATCGGGCGTGGCGTGGCCTTGCACTGTACCAGTGCCCGTGTAGCTCTCATGTGCCAGACGTGCATTGCGCTTACACAGCGGTTGCCCGATGGCACAGGAGCACGCGCATGCGCGCGCGCGCACAGCCCACTCCCAGCTCAGCAGCACTATGTGCGGTTGTTGGCATTGCCAGTGGGCCAGGTCACATCCATATGCGGCTTCAACAGCTGGCTGACCTCCCGCATGGCTTTTTCCTCCTGCGCTGCGTGCGGGGCCTCGGCCAGCTTCAGCGCCTCCAGCACCGTCCGCACATCCATGCGCACCTGCGCCAAGCGCGCCATAGTGTTCACTAGATTGAGAGCGGTCCCGCAGCACAGGCAGACCTCTATGGTCCGTCACATCACGGGGAAGACTTGCCCATCAAATACCTTATTTCCATCGTCCATCTCCTTCTGTATAGACACTGGACTGTCTGCGCGTCCATGCCCCCCTGCCCACATGAGTCTTGGGCCAAGACAGCGCCCGACAAACAGGACACGCCGCCCGATGAGAAAGGCAGCGCAGAGGCGGGCCGCCCACCTCCTCGACCGTCTTCATGCCCATGAGGTGCACGGCCACGCCGGGCGCCGAAACCGACTCCTTGATGGCGAGCGTGCCGATATCGACGCCGTACGACTCCGCCGCGCGCCGCGCCGCGGCGGCCGCCTCCAGCACCGGCTTGGGCGCCGGGTGCCAGTCCGCGGCGCCCTGCGAACGGTCAACCGCGGTCCAACATGAGGTGTTGTGAGGACCCACTCCGTTCAGCGCTCGACCACTGCCCCTCCGCTCGGCACTGGCGCCAGTTACGCAAAGCGCTGACACACTGCTCACCAAGCAACACTCTAAAATACAAAATGCAAATGCAAATGCACATCACAAACCACACTCCAATACTGTTCCAGTCACACGCTCTGCATGCCGCGACAGTGGCGTCGGCCAATCGCATGTTGTCAGTGGCGCCCGCCAAACCGCGTGTTGTCGGTATTGTTGCCAAATACGCCTGTATTCCGGCCGCACACACGCGCCTGCTCCATGACCATGCCCATAGCGGAGGCAGCTGCCAGCCCTACCAGCGCGGGCGCGCCTGCTTGGTGAACATGCCCATGGAGGAGAAGGACGCGCTGATGACGCCCACGCCCTTGCTCTTGAAGTAGGGCAGCAGCGGCAGCAGCGTGCGGTCGTTCAGGCACTTGTGGCAGTACGACAGCACCACGTCCACCAGCCCGGCCGGCGCCCTGCCAGGGTCCACCAAGACGGTTAGGGTTGTCCGCACCGCGCGGGAATGCGCGCATTGCGCCCACTGCATCAGCCTGCTGCACTGCATCGACGCCCCTGGCTCAGCCTGGGAGCGGCTAAGCGGTGGCTCCGCCTCGCTCGGAGCCCGCACCCTTGCAATGCTGGTGTTGATGCGCCGGCACCAGCGCGGGCGCCGGGGGCGCGCCTGTCCAGGATGTATTTAAAGGCGTCCAGCGGCAGGCCCGAGAAGCCGACGTAGCGCACGGTGCCCTCCTTGCGCAGCTTGGCCAGCGCGGGCAGGGTCTCGTTGATAATCTGCCGGCGCGCGGCGCCCCACGCGTCAGGTGCTGCCGCCTCTCTGTGGCGCTGCAGCCACCAAGACGCGCACGCCGCTTGCCACTGATCCCCACACGCACAGAGCACCACACCATGGTGCGGCTCCGCCAGCCGCTCCGAGCTGCTCACGGTGGCCGGCCCCACGCGCAGGCCGGCGGGGGCGCGCCAACATGCGCCCGCCGCTCCGGGGCACACGCGCGCGGTCACTCAGCCGACCCGACTCAAGAAGCAGTAATAGTGAAGCGGGCGCGCGCCAGCTGCAGGTCGTCCGCGTATTCGACGTCGTGCACCTGGATGATGTCAATGTACTCCATTCCCAACCGCTCCAGCGACTCGGACACGCTGCGCGCGGCCCGCATATGCGCTTGTGGGCCCCGACCGCCAATGGGGCTGCAGACCTGGAAGGTCCATAGCCCCGGCAAGGCCGGCGTGTGGCACGCTGGCGCCGCACGCCGCAGCCAGGCTTGGGCTCTGCACTTTTGGAGCTTGGGCTTTGTACTTCTGGGACTAATAAGAGGGTACGGCGGCGCGCCTGCGCGTCACGCGCGCCGCGCTGAAGTCCGCCGGCTGCCCCGGCCCATACTTGCCCACCTTGGTGGAAACGACCACACGCTCGCGCGGGAAGCCGCGCAGGCCGCGCCCGAGCAGCTGCGCGGATGCGCGCAGGCCGGCGGTGAGCGCTTGGCGCGGGGCCGAAGCGGCCTTCGTCTGGCCGCTCAGGCGCGGTGGCCTGCCAGCCGCGCTTTGCTGGCAGGCAACAAGCCAGCCAGCCCAACCCCTACTGAAATTATGAGGTAAGTGCGACAGCGGGTAAGCCCAGCAGCCGAAGCAAGAGTGACGCGGTGACGCCCGCCATGCACCTCGCGCCTTGCAACAGGAGCGGGGCTGCAGGCTTGCAGGCCGGGCAATCCTCAGCAGCTCCTTCCAACCTGTCAGGCCAATGCGCGTGGGGTGGCGGGGGGCGCGACGCGCTCCCTTGGCAGGGGCGAGGCGGCGGGCGGCACCCGCTCGGCGCTGCCGCCGCCGTAGAAGGGCGCGACGTCCCAGAAGTTGATGCCCAGGTCGTACGCCTCCTTGATGGCTGCTAGCGCCTCCTTCTCATCCGGCGTCTGGCCACGCGCGCACACACAGCGGCATTGCTCCGCGTGCACTGACATGCGGGCGCGGAGGCTGGGCGCTGGAAAGATACTCTGCGGGTGCGCTCCCTTGCGCTCCCAACAGCCGACGGCTGCAGGCCAAGCTGTGCACGCAGGTGTGCACCATCGACCGTGCAGCAGGCTTGATGTCGATGCATGCCCAGTGCCTTCCTCAACAGAGCCCAGTCAAGTGACGGTGGACACCACACGTGCGCTGTGGAGCCTGGCTCACCCCGTACGCGTGCCCCAGCGGACTGCAGCCGAAGCCGAGCACGGACACTGGCACGGAGTCGGGCCGGCCCGGCACCAGCGGGTGCTTTGGCAGCAGGACGGGCGCCATAGCAGATCACTTGTGCACGCAGGAATCTGTTAGTGGCTCTCAGTCGGGGGCGGCAGGCAGCTCGGTACCTCCAAGGTGGAACAAAACACTAGTCGTGGACGAGTGACAGCTGCGCTGGGCTTTTGAGCACCGGGAGGAGCAAAATTCCTAGCGCGTTTATCTGGAGTCCTGCCGCCGGCAACCTGGAGCTCTCTGGGTCACCTTATGAGCGATGGGAGGCCGCGGATGCAGCCACTGGAGACTAGTATAGATAGCGCCGCAGGCGTGGCGGGCGCGGCGCCTGCGCGCGCTGAGCCAGGGCAAGCAGCACAGGCCCTCGAAACCTCCGCGCCCGCGCCGGCGCGGCAGCCCCGGAGCAAGGTGCTTGCGTCCCCCGGGCATGCCCGCCATGCGCCATCAAGCTCGCGCCCAGGGCGCGCGGCAGCGGCCACCCCGGAGTGCCAGATGCACCCTGCGCGCCCTGCGACCCGCCTTGGAGCGCAGTTGCCGACCGCGCGCGTTGGGCTGCAGGGCGGCGCGGGCGGGAGCAGCCAGGGCCAGGCCGCGCCGGTCGCAGCCACGCAGTCGCGGCGGCGCGCGGCCGCGCCCGACGCCATGGTGGCCGGCGCGGCGGGCGGCGGCGTCGGCGGCCACCCCGCGGCGCCCGTCTCCAAAAAGTCGCACCTGTTTGGGCAGGTGCGCGCGCCCCGTCGGGCCTCTAGGTCGCGCCCGGGTGGCGACTGGCGGCTTAGTGACTGGTGCAGGGCCTAGGCGCCGGCAGCTTCTGTGCATCGCAGCATGTGCTGTTGAGTCGCGCCAGCCTGGTCCGTGATGCAGGCGGACGCTGTTTGCACGCGTGCCTGTGCCAACGCCTGACATGGCGCTGACGATCTGTGTGCTGGCGCGCTGCTGCGGCGCCTTAGTTCTGGCCGCGCCGCAGGCGCTCATGCTGTACGCTGCAGTGGTGTCCGCGTCGACGCCGGTCGCGATGCGCTACCTGTACCGCACGGCGCAGCCGCCGCAGCCGGCGGTGCTGGCGGCCGTGCAGACCGGGCTTGCGGCGGCGATCCTGTGCGTGCTGTGCGGCACATGGTACATGATCAGCGGCCTGCACCGGCAGCTGAAGGCCGGCGAGGGCCGCAGCGGCCGGCGCGCGCTCAGCGACGCGGAGGCCGCGCAGCGCGGCGACAGCGCGCTCAACATGAAGCTGCACGAGGTGCGCGCGGCGGCGGGCGCAGGGTCCCAAGCAGCCGCGCCCGTGTGTCAGCGAGCACTGGTGGCTTCGACCCCAGAGCCGGCCTGCTTCTGCGCTGCGCTGCGCCTTGTCTCTCTCGGGGAGTTCACGGGCGATTTTCTCAGGGAGTTCATAGGCAACGCACTGGGCGGCTCAGGCGTCTGGCGGGCATCGCCCGACTCGTGCAGGCCCGAGGCTCGCGCAGCCGAGCTGCGCGTGCGGTGCGTGGGGGGCGAGGCGGCCCGGCGCTGGCGCGGCACGGCGCGGGCTCATGGGGGTCGTGCCCTGACAGCTTCACGGGCAGCTTGAGCTGCGCACGTGGCGCGGCAGGGCCGCTGCCCCAGCGCACAAGCCGCCGGGCGCGGTCCCGCACGAGGCGCGCGTGGGCGGCGCGCGAGCGCCGGCGCGCCGCTGAGCGGGGCGCGTGGCGCGGCGCAGGCGGGCAGCCCGGGCCTGGCAAAGCACGGGCCGGGCGCGCTGGAGGCGCGCGCGGACAGCGTCAGCCTGCTGGAGCGCGGCGGCAGCGCGTTCTCGGTGGAGAGCGACTTCCTGCCCGAGCAGCGGCGCTCCGGCCTCCAGGCGCGCGGTTTTTGCCTCCTTTTCTTTCCCTTTTTTTAAAGAGCAACTACCTGCTCGAGCAGCGGCGCTCAAATCTTCAGTAGCGCAGTTATCTCTCTTTCTTTCTTCTGGGCTGCCGCGCCCGGGGCCCCTGCTTGGCCAAACATGGAGCCCGACGTGCCGCACCTGCGCGCGCGCGTGCGCACCAGAGCGGCGCGTTTCGCTGCAAATTAGGCCGTATGGCAGGGCAATGAGCGAGCGAGCTGGGCGCGGCACTGCGGCGCGGCGTGCCTGGGGCCAGAGCTGCCCCAGTGCAGTGGCCCGGCTCGCAGAGGGTTGGGGCGGGCACTGCGGTGTGTGAGTACGCGCGCATGTGAGGAGGCTGCTGCGCATGCTCCGCGCACTCACGCGCGCGCATCGGGCGCTATTTTGCTGGTGCTGCCGAACGGCCGACCTGATGCCAGCACGCCTGCGCGCGCGCAGCTGCCGGACGCCGAAGTGCTGGAGGGGGGCGCGCGGCCCGCGGCGGGGCGGAGGCGTGCCGCAGTGCGGTCGTGCCTGGCGGCCGTGCGGCGGCCGCTCGCGCGCGGGCTTAACATGACCACGCGCAACGTGTACATTGCCGGCGCCGAGCTGGGCGCCTGGGCGTTCACTGCAAACGCAATCATGGTGCGCCGCGCGCCCGGCCGCTCGGCCCCGCGCGCACCCGGCATTGACCGATGAGGCAGTTGGACAGCCGCCGGCGCTGCCCGAGGCGCTGTGCGCGCTGCGGGCTCGCGCACTGGACGGAGCCGCGTGCCTGCTTGCGCACCGGGCGGCGCAAGCGCAGGAGGCGGCTACGTGGCCGGGCGCGCCAGGCCAAAGCAATCGTACCATAGCAGCGGTGCAGCGTCCAGTGCCCTTGCGCGAACGCGCCGGCGGGGCAGGCCGCGCCACGCGCCTTGGGGATGCCTAGCGAGCGTGCGCGTTGTGGGCGCGCAGGTGTATGGCCTGCAGCTGACCACCATAGCGAAGGGCGCCTTCCTGATCCGCGCGTCCATTGTCTTCACGCCCATCTTGAGCACGATTGCGGGCGACGTGGTGCCCCGCGGGCTGTGGGCGGGCGCGCTGCTCGGCTTTGCAGGCGCGCGGCTGCCTCGCCGCGGGCGCCGCTCGTCGCAGGCGGCGCTGCCAGCGGCTTTCTGAGCGCGGCGTGTCCGGCCTTGCGTGTCTGGCGGTGCAGGGAGCCGGCGGGCGCAGCGATGGAGTCGGCCCATGCGTTCCTGCTTCCAAGTGTGCCTCGAGTCCACTTAGTATGCTGCGCTCTCCGCTGCTATGTGCGCCTCTGCTGAGCATGCTGCGGCGGCATGCACCGCGCCGTACGCTGTGCTGCCACACACGCGCGTCTCTAGTTGGGGCGCCACACCGCTCCAGGCATGAACAGACCGGATGATGAGGCATCCCCCCCTCCCCTCCCAATGAGGATTCAAAGTGTGCAGAAGTGGATTTTTTGTGCACCTGCCGACGGCCGCGCGTGGACGGGCGCGCAGGCAGCATCTTGATCAGCGTGGACCCGGTGAAGGGCGACGTCAACGCCGGCGACCCCGCCGGCGCCGCCGCGATTGGCGGCGATGCCATCCTGATCGCCTCGGCCTCGCTCTGGTCGATGGTCATGGTGCGGCAGAGCAAGCACGCGCCGCACTTCTCGCCCGTGACGCTCGCGACCGTGAAGGTGCGCCCTGTCGCAATTTAGGGCTAGGATATAGGGGTAGCCGGCAGCCCTGCTTTCAAACCTAAGAGCTCAGGCCCGGGCGTCACCGAGCGCTGCGCGTCATAGGCTGGCGTCCAGTGCCTGTTCTGGCATGACCCTCGGTGCTCGGCACCGCGCTGACGCTGACGGCTGCACGCGTGGGGTGCAGCTGATCGTCATGGCGCTGTGCTCGGCGACGTGGCTGGCCATCACGATCGCGGTGTTCGTCGGCAACCACCAGCGGCCGACCGCGGTCTGGGAGGGCTACCGCGACCCCATCGCCTGGGCGGTCCTGCTGTGGCCGGCGATTGGTGCGCACCTGCGACGGGTGCCAAGCATGGGCTGCCTGCGTTGCAGCACGGGCTGTCTGCAGAGCCAGGGGTCAACCGGGCTGCTGCAGCCTCGCCTGGACTGCTGCAATGCTGTGCACGGCTGTCCATGCACATGCACGTCCCACTGTCTGTGCAAAGGGCTGCAAGTGGCGCTGCTGCTGCGTTATGTGTAGGTCAAGGGTAGGGTGCAGCGCTGCGGCCTAGCGCGCTCGGTTGCGTGCCCGCTGTCCTGAGCCGGGCGGCGCGCGGCGCAGGGCCCTTCAGTACGGGCGAAATCGCGCAGCTGGCCGCGCAGGCCCGCATCAGCGCGACCGCGGGGCAGGCACGCCCCGCCTGGGGCTCGTAAGTGGTGTGTGCCGCCAGGCTGTTTGGCGCCCGGTCTCGTGGCAGGCACGCGAGCAGCGGGCTGTAATAGTTTATATGCAGGCGTAGGTGTGCAGGCCTGGCCTTTAGGGGCTGCCGGCCCTTTGCTGTGCTGCGGGCTGCCCCCGTGTCTCAGCGACCTGCCAAGACAAGGCCAAGCTGCACACAGGTAGGGTTGGTTAGGAAACCCAATAGACAGGCGGCCAGCCGCACTGCCGAGCATGAAGCCGCTGGCAAAGCGAAAGCGAGAGGCACGCGAGCAAGGCGCGGGGGCGCGCGCGACGCTCTCAGGCGCGCTCGGCCGCGGCGGCTGACAGGGCCTTCGCGCGCGCGGCAGGTGATCCTGGCGATTGATCCGCTGTTCTCCATCCTGCTGGGCCTGGCGGTGGACCGCAGCGAGACCAAGCTGGGCCCCCTCGGGTGGACCGGCGGCGGCATCTTGATCGGCGCCTGCCTCATCGCCAGCCGCTTCGCGCGCGCGCACTGACCCGCGCGCCCTCACCCGCCGCGGCATCCTGATCGGCGCCTGCCTGATCGCCAGCCGCTTCGCGCGCGCACACTGAACCAGGGCGGCCCCACCCGCCGCGCCCGCGCGAGGATGCGCGCGTGTGCGCGCCGAGGAGGCGCGGGCCGCGAGCTCGGGGAACCTGCGGATGGAATGTCGACCAGCAGCGCAGGCGCGGCGATGCTCGGGAGGATGCTGGCGCCACCGCGGCCGGCGTGCGCGCGCTTGCCGGCCGCCGCATGCGTGCTCGCGGCGGTTTTGGTTCGTTTGCACTTGTTTGCCGCCATTCTTTTCGTGTGTGTGTGCATACTAGGCGACTTTGCAGCCACTTGTGCGTGCAGCGCGTTGCAGCACGTGATATATAGAAAGCCCGAGTCGACCCGCACGGCCGCCCCGGGGTTGACGTGGTTGCGCACGACCGCGCGCCTGCCAGCACCCTTTGTGCACCCAAGCGTGACCCTGGAAGGGGGTTAGCCACGCCCTCTGCTCTGGCATGATCGTGCACGCACATCCACAGCAACAAGGCATCCACGTTGAGCGAGGCGTGGTAGCGTGGTGATTCCTTGGCAGCCGAGGGAGGGGGTGCTGTTGTAGAGGTCTCTTGCAAGGGCCGCAAACAGCGACGCGTCTCTTGGAACCGCAAGTGATGACGTAGCTCAGTGCTAACACGGCCTCTCCAATCGCATCCAGCGTTTGGGCTCTTTGGTTGCGTTGGTTAGCGCAGAGGAAGTCGGGGCAGTTTTAACAGCCTTTCCTTTGAGTGCTGTGCACCTGCTGCATCTGCAGAGTGTGCGGCGCGTTATAGTCCGGCTCTGGACAGTGAAGCTTAGACGATCAAGAGTGGGCGTATCGTTTGCACCATGGGTGATAAGATAGCGCTGGGTGGGACTCCACCTAGCTGCCTGGGACCCAGCGCATGTAGCGTTGTACCCTTAGCATACGGATGCTGGTATGATGGGGTGCACTGTTGCTGGCATGCCCGCTGTAGGAATACATGTATATTGTGGGGAGGGGACCGGCGGCCGTAGTGAGCACCGGGCCATGTTGGCGCCTGCTGTGGGGTGCCAAGTGTGTTGGCTCCTGCTGTGGTGGTGTGCAGGGGTGTGTGCAGGGGTGGTTATGAAGAGTGCGACGCTGTGCTAGGTCTGTTCGAGCTGCTGCGTCTCTCGGCTTGTGCAGTGTGGTGTCAGCATTCATGTAACCTGTTAAAAGAGTGCGCCACCACAGCATCCATCAGCTTGTGTTGCAAATCCAGCACTGTTGGCAGCGAGTCATCTGACCCTTGCCAGTTGCGTATATATGTATGCACCAACCAATCCCACCACAGCATGTGGTGCCTAACAGCATGACCTCTGATGAAGGCGCACACAGCAGCAACAGCAGTCCTGCAAAATCGTGTACCCTGCAAATCGTGTACCCTGCAAAACAAGTGCGTCTCAGCAGTTCTTCCCCAAACTCTCCATCGCCTATTGCGAGTACCAATAATGTAGGCCAGGCGCCATGCCGTCTGGCATGCTGCGCAACCGCAGCCCGCACACACACGAGCAGCCTCCCGCGGCAGGCCGCGCGCCACGGCTCACCAATGAACGCCAGGATTGTGTGGTTTCCCTTCACGCGCTTGCTGTACGGAGGAGCGCCTGAAGGGCCAGCACGCTCCTCCTCACACTCCCTGTAACTAGGACTCGACAGTTTCTGGGGTCACCAGAGCGTGTGGCCGCCGTCCAGCACCAGGTTGTGCCCGGTCATGTAGGACGCCGCGTCGGAGGCCATGAGCACGAGCGCGGCCTGCAGGTCTGTGACCTCTGCCAGGCGCGCCGCTGGGATCTGGCCCAGCCACTCCTTGCACAGCGGCCGCAGCGCCTCCGACTCCTGCGCAACGACGCCGTCAGGCGCGCTGGCCTCATCGTGTGGTCGCACACGCCAGCGGGGCGGCGGCCTGCTAAGAGGAAAAGCATGCCCAGCCGGGTACATGCCGGCAGGCGATGCTCAGTGAGAGAGGATGCCGGCAGGCAATGCTCAGTGAGAGAGGAGGACGCATGCAGATGCATCTGATTTAATCAAGCTCTGTCAGTCGCAAGCAGGGGCGCATGCTGCCCGCACGTGCACATGCCCTGCCACGGGCGTGCTGCGCACACCCTACAAAACAGGGTTCTGAGGACCAGGGCGCCCTGGCATGCGCGCCTGGATGAGCGCGGTGTTGACGATGCCGGGCGACATGCAGTTGACGGTCACGCCGCGGTCCGCCCACTCGCAGCCCAGCGTCTGCGTGATCTTCACCACCGCCGCCTTGGACGCGTTGTACGCGATCTGCGCACGGTGCCCCAGTCCCCGGCTCACCAAGAAAGTAATGCTTTGCGTGCTGCCGTGCCGGGCGCGGTGCAGGCAATGCGCATGCTCTGCAGCTGCTGGCTTGGAGTGACAAGGTTGTGGACAAGCCAGGACACACTTTCAGCAGCCAGGAACCAAGCACGATGCAGATTGGCAGAGGTCAGTGCACGTGGACACGCAGCTCATCGCAGCAGCGCACAGCATGACCCCGCGCTTGCAACAGCGTGTGCGAGTCTGCGCGCATCCCAGCAGGCCTGTGCTGCGAGGCAGGTGCTCCCCAGCGACAGCACACACACGCTGCGCCTGCAGACGCCCGCTCCTTCCAGCATACCCCCGCTGCCCCCAAGTGGGCGGCCCGCGCGCGCCTGCTTCTGCGGGTGCGGCACCAGCAGGGAGGCCATGCTGGCGGTGTTGATGATGCGCCCAGCCCCGGCCGCCAGCATGTGCCGCCCCTCCGCCTGCGCGCCCCCGGCCGCGCTGCATCGCAGGAGGACGGCGCCGGCGCAGCAGCCGCGCTCTCACCCGAGAGGACGTGGCCAAGCGGTGGCGAGTGTGTGCAAGCCGCCACAAGCACAGGGCATCTCACTGCAGCGTTGCCATAGTGACCCTCGCCGCGATGTTGCCACCGGCTCAACTCTTCCCACACCGCCGGCGCTACATGCCACAGCCCCAGCCACTCTCAACACATGCCGCCGTGACCCTGAAGACCTAAGAAGACCCTTGAGATCAGGTTTTGCGGCGAGCGGAGCCGTGCCCCGGGCGCGCGCCTGGCAGCAGAGGAAGAGGCCCTTGGTGTTGACGCCGAACGTGAGGTCCCACTCGTGCTCCGGCGTGTCCTCGGCCGCGTTGTTCTTGTTCACGCCCGCGTTGTTTACCGCGATGTCCAGCCGGCCCAGGCCTGCCACAGTCTCCGCCACCATCCTGGGTTGCCATGCGGGCCAGACTTGTTAATGGATCGGTCCACCATTGCATGCCGCCAGCACTGCGCTCGTCGCATGGATGCCGAAGCTATATGCTGCACTGCAGTGGGCTGCCGGCTTGGCCCGCTTGCATGTGCCTTGTGCTTGCAAAAAAATCAGACAGCGGCACGGCAGGCCTCAGAGGCATCAGGGCGTTGGGCGCACCGCTCGCAGTCGGCGGCGCGCGTGATGTCGGCCACCACGGCCAGGCTGCGCACGCCCTTGGCCGCCAGCTCGGCCGCGGTCGCCTCGGCCGTGGCGCGCACCACATCCACAACCGCCACCGCCGCGCCGGCCTCGCCCAGCGCGTGCGCGAACGCGCGCCCGATGCCCTGGCCGCCGCCTGGTATGCGCGCACGCGCTGCAGCTCAGCGGCGGGCTGCAAGAGCCGGGGCTCATGCACGAGGGCAGTCTGTGCGCACCGGTGGCTGGTGGATGGCTGACAAGCATGGCATGCGCACTGCTGCTCATGCTTGCAAGCCAACCCCTTGCTACCTTTCTCTGATCAAGTCTGGTCTTGACACATTCCCTTGGCTGGCCTGTCACCGGTGAGAGCCACTGCGTGCAAGCGCGGGCTGGCCGCGCCTGTCACCAGCGCGACGCGGCTGTTCAGCTTCAGGCGCTGCGTGATGAGGTTGCCGTGCAGGCCCGTAGCAACATCGTCCTTCGCATCCGCGAGTGGCCTGCGGCGCACGGCGAGCGCAATCCGTCCCTTATGACATGTGGCAAGGGAAACTACAGCCCTGGCTCCACTCCTGGCACGGCTTGCCACGCATGCTTGCGCTGCATGATGGCCACACCAGAGCCGCCGCGAAGGCCTGTGAGAGCCTTTGCAGCAGCATGCGCACGCCTGCAGCCCATGGCTTCCACGCTGGTTGCGGGGCGCACCGGCGCGTGACGATGCTGACGCCGTCGCGGAAGGGCAGCACGACGACGTCCACGCGCGAGTCCTTGCGCACGAAGTCGTTGAACTTGCGGATGGCGTCCGCGGACTCGTCCTTCATGCCGCCGGGCTCGTACGTGCGGCCCTGCCGGCACAAGATACATGGCCTCGGCTGCGCGCCGTGCAGCCCGCACGGGGCGAGGCACGACTGCATCCACGCACATGCTGGACACACGCAGCTGCCCATTATTCGGAATGCCCGAGCAGGACGCGCAGCAGGGCGGGCGCGGGCGCGGCACCTTCATCAGCGAATTGTCCACGATGATGGCGCCGCCCGGCGTGATGAGGTTGTGGTCCATCAGCTGCGCGCGGCGCCGGCTCCGCATCAGCATTGCGATGTGGTCGCACACCATGCAGACGGCCATGTGTCAATCCACGTCGCATTTGCAGGTACCCCGCCATTCCTTTCTTCTGACTCTCCTGACTCTCTTCTGATTATGAACATAGAGTGACTAGCTGGTGAGGTCACACCAGCGCAGTATGCAGAGCTGGTGCCAGCCGCTGCCAACCCCTCACCGCCTGCTGCGAGTCGAGCAACCTTCATGTCACACTGCCTCTCGAGCTGCGGCACGCCATCAAACGCGGGCAGGCAGGCGTCGTGTCGGGTCGGGGTGGTGCAGGCGCGCCGCCGCGCCTGCTGGTAGTAGCCCAGGTAGCCGCCCTTGTCCGCGTCCAGGAAGGCGAGGTCGAAGCGCACGCCGCGCGCCGCCAGCTTCTCAATCGACTCGCTCGCCGGCCCCAGGACCACCTCCACCTGGCCGCGGAACCAGCGAGGAAAGCTTGCTTGTGGAGCTAAACCCAACTCACGCATGCTGTACGGCATGCACGCCATGCATGGCACACACAGGCGCCGCCGCCCAACGATGGCTGCTGGCGCGCCCCGCGCAGGGCGACAGCGCCGCGCCCGCGCGCGCGCGCGCG
>JAABUU010000618.1_pt1 | contig 77394 bp, 77 predicted proteins | sample 5559301 | NCBI WGS metagenome assembly JAABUU01 (sample SAMN10711884, study PRJNA513360) | rock metagenome | isolation source: Antarctica rocks | place: Antarctica: Victoria Land, Richard Nunatak white
CTTCTGCGTTGATTTTTGCGAATTTTGCATGACTTGCGACGTTTGCAAAATCTGCATCTTCTGCAAGATTTGCAACTTCTCTGTCATTTGCTTTGCATTGATTTTCTTTTTGATGTCTTCAGCATTTTGTTAAATCAATTGTAGAATGATCTTCAATTTGTTGTTTGTTTGACTTTGAAGTCGATCTATTTGCTTCTGAATTGAGTTTTCTATGCTTTTGTTGCATGCTCTTCAAATGTAGATTAAGCTATGACTTATAGTTTCTTTTTGTTCTGATATTGCTTGTCTTAGCTGATTGACTGCGAATTCAATTCTTTCGCGCAGTCTCTTTATCTGCATCTTTTTAAAGATGACATCGTAGCACTTGCTAGTACTAACTTCAACGCTAGCTTCTTTTTGCGAACTTTTCATTGCTTTTCGCTTTTTCATTTCTTTGACTTTCACAATCGCTCATGTTTGCTCTTTTTGCTGCGAATTTGCATTTCACAAATTGATTGTATTCTTGTTATTGTGCGCATTTGCATGTGAATTTAGCATTCATGCATCGAGTGAACTGAACATGTATTGCGTTTTTCTATTTGCTGATGTGAGCGATTTTTGTTGACTGCAAAATAGATCGATAATGTTGTTTTGCAGTTGTTTGCTTGTTGATGAACTCATGCTAAGTTCATCTTATAGATTTATTTCAATCTCTAATGTTAATTTTTTGATTTCTATTGTTAACATTTTGAATTCTGACTCTGAGCTATTGCTTCTGCTGAGTTTCGCGTTACTATTCGCGAAACGGGGCGAGAAAGAGCGCATAAAGCGACTCTTTATATTTCTTTTCATAGAGAGTTTTTTTCAAGTTTCAAGCTTTGAACTTCTAGAAAATTTACTTGACATCACTTAAATATCTCTTTAATCTCTTACTCAGAGCGTTTCACGTAGACAGTAACTTTAGTGTAGAGATTTTTCAATTTCTATCTTGAAATTTGCAATAGATTGTCTTTTATTATCAACTTATGTCAGATGAAAATGATATAAATCTAGTCTGCAAGAATCTAGATTACTCTTTTTGATAGAAAATGCTTGATGCAATTGCTTTATATTTTGTGTATCAAAGTAGTTGCATTATCTCGCTCAGAATAGTAACGACTTATCTTAGCTTATTGTCTTGCACATCAAGAAAAGATAAAACAGATAGTGATTTGATAAGAAACGTTGTACTTCTCTGAAACAACATTGTTTTCTGTGCAATCTTTGAACACAAAAGAGTTCAATTTCGATTTTTGTATCAGTACGCAGTCTTCTGTGCTGTTTTAAAGTCGATTGATGACTTGTTCTTTTCATGTGAGTTTGCTCTTCAATTTGTCAATCAAATTACTGTCTGAATTGATGATTCTTTCTTCTGCGTTGATGAACTCTCGTTTCGCCGTCGATTTTGATCTGCGTGAGCGCGAAAAATTTCGATTTTCGATTTTTGACTTGCAATGCAGTCAGTCATCTGTGAAGTTATTGAGTTGAATGAGAGCTTGTTTTGATCATAAGATTGTGCTCTGTAACTTGTTGATTGATTTGATATATCATATGCTTCGATAGATTGCTGTTGTCAGTTGCTTTGTATGAGCTTATTTTTGCATCAAGTGAACTAAACATGTATTGCGTTTTTCTATTTACTGATGTAAGCGATTTTTGTTGACTGCAAAATAAATCAACAATGTTGTTCTGCAGTTGTTTGCTTGTTGATGAACTCATGCTAAGTTCATTTCATAAATTTATTTCAATCTCTAATGTTGACTTTTTGATTTCTATCGTCGACGTTTTGAATTCTGACGCTGAACTATTGCTTCTACTGAGTTTCACGTTACTATTCGCGAAACGAAACGAGAAAGAGCGCATAAAGCGACTCTTTATATTTCTTTTCATAGAGAGTTTTTTCGAGTTTTGAGCTTCAAACTTCTAGAAAATTCACTTGACATCACTTAAATATCTTTTTAATCTCTTACTCAAAGCGTTTCACGTAGACAATAACTCTAGTATAGAGATTTCTCAATTTCTATTTTGAAATCTGCAATAAATCGTCTTCTATTATCAACTTATGTCAGACGAAAATGATATAAATCTAGTTTGCAAGAGTCTGAATTACTCTTTTTGATAGAAAATGCTTGACACAATTGCTTTATATTTCAGATATCGAAGTAGTCATGTTATCTCGCTCAGAATAGTAATGACTGATCTCGACTTATTGTCTTGCACATCAAGAAAAGATAAAACAGATAGTGATTTGATAAGAAACGCTGTACTTCTCTGAAACAACATTGTTCTCTGTGTAATCTTCAAGCGCAAAAGAGTTCGATTTCAATTTTTGCATCAGTACGCAGTCTTTTATGCTGTTCTAAAGTCGATTGACGACTTGTTCTTTTCATGTGAGTTTGCTCTTCGATTTATCAATCAAATTACTGTCTGAATTGATGATTCTTTCTTCTACGTTGATGAACTCTCGTTTCGCCGTCGATTTTGATCTGCATGAGCATGAAAAATTTCGATTTTCGATTTTTGACTTGCAATGCAGTCATCTGTGAAGCTATTGAGTCGAATGAAGACTTGTTTTGATTGTACGATTGTGCTCTATAACTTGTCGATTGATTTGATATATCATATGCTTCAATAGATCGCTGTCGTCAGTTGATGATTTAGTTTTGCAGTATATGTGTATATGATGTATATGAGTTGCAATGTGTGCATAAAGACGTTGCTGTTGTTCTGTATATATGAGCAAAGTTTGTGTTATGTCTTCACAATGTATATAATTGCGATGCATGTACATCAATCTGATAAAGCGAAAAATCGATTGATTTACTGCATCATGCAAGCATGTAGATGTGCAAAAGCTGAGTCGTGTCTTTGCAATGTATATGTGTATGATGTATATGAGTTGCAACATGTGCGCAAAGACGTTGCTATCATTCTGTGTATATAAACAAAGACTATGTTGTGTTTTCACAATGTATGTATTTGCAATGTATATAAATTGATCAGAAAATTGAAATTGATTGATTTACTGCGTTGCACAGATGTGTATGTGCGCAAAAGCTGAATCATATTTTTGCAATAACTGTGTGAATGTTGCATATTAGTTGCAGCGTATGCGCAGAGACGTTGCTGTCATTTTGTGTATATGAGCAAAGACTGTATTGTGTCTTTGCAATGTATGTGCTTGCGATGCATGTAAATCAATCTGATAATGCGAAAAATCGATTGATTTACTGCATCATGCAAGCATGTAAATGCATAAAAGCTGAGTTGTGTCTTCGCAGTATGTATGTGTATGTGATGTATATGAGTTGCAGCATGTGCGCAAAGACGTTGCTGTTGTTCTGTGTATATAAGCAAAGACTATGTCATGTTTTTGCAATGTATGTATTTACGATGTATGTAAATTGATCAGAAAATCAAAATTGATTAATTTACTGCGTTGCACAGATGTGTATGTGCACAAAAGCTGAATTATGTCTTCGCAGTATATGTGTATATATTGTATATGAGTTCAACATGTGAATAAAGTGCTGTTACTGCTCTGTGTGTGATTACGCTGCGTGTAAATTAATCTGAAAATGCGAAAAACTGATTGATTTACTGCATCACATTTGTCTGTATATATGCAAAAGCTGAATCATGTCTTCATAATATATATGTATATGTTATATATGAGTTGCAGCATATATGCAAAGATGTTGCTGTTCTTCTGTGTATATGTGAGCTTCAACGCATTGATGATCATGTTGTTATTGTCTCACTTTTCAACTGTGTATAAGCTCAACATGTGAATAAAGCGCTGTTACTGCTTTGTTGATGTTAATGAAATTGTTCAACTTTTCTGACAAGCATAGCTTGCAGAAGATTCGTAGTCAGCATCTCATACAGCATTTTGCATTGTTCTTTAATAATCTTTTGATGATTATTTTCTGATTGCTTGTGTTCAATGTAATGCATACATCATGTGCTAGTATTGCAAAGCTTTTACACACTACATGCGCTGAGCTTACAATTCTCTTCACTCATGTTTGAATTTTTTCTAAAGCTGCTTGAGCTTCTGAACTCATCACATAAAGTGCAATGTCTTCACTTTCAAGCTTGCAAAGCAACATTATTAAATTTTGTTGTATCATCAATACATTTGCAATTTCTTGAAAGATTTGATCAAATAATCTTTTTTGTATCTCTTTCATCTTTTTTCTTTTCACTATTTTCACTAAAATCTTGCATCTTTTGCAAAGCAATGACAGATCATCTCTGAGTCACTGCTTTCTCATTATTGCTTCTTCTTTTACTACATTGATTTATGATGTTGTTTTGAATGTGAAATGCATATTTTTTTATGTTTGTAGTTGTTTATTAAGAAGTTGAATGAATGTCTTCAACTTTTGTACATTCTTTGCAATAAATGTGTCTTGACTTTTAATCTTTCTTTCTGAAATGTTTTAAAAATGTTCAATCAGCTCTGAAATCACTTCTTTTCATAAGTGATTTTTGCTTTTCTCTTTCTTTAACATCAATGTCTGTGTTAGTAAATTAATGATGCTGATAACTTTCATTTCATCATTGTGTAAGTGTTTAAATCTTGCGTTGCTGTCTCTTTGCAATGAGTTAACGCTGCTTGCAATCATCATTAAATCAGCATAGACTGATCATCAAGTCAAGTTTCGATATCAATCTTCTGATTCAACTCGAGTACTCGATATCAATTCTCTGACTCAACTCGAATACTCGATTTCAACATTCTGACTCGACCTGATATCAATCTCAAGTCAATATCAGATTTGAGTTTTCGACTCGACTCATTAAGAAATCGAAAATGACATCAAATGTCAAGATTTACTATTTTTGAATCTATTACGTCATTATATTTGAAAGACTTACGTGAAACAAATGAATCTATTTCTCTTCTCGTTGTTTGCATTACCTTGTTGCATTATCAATAAAATATATTGCAAGATGTCTGATTCTGATAAGACATACGAATTATCAAGATCTTCGATCGAGAAAGAATCTAATTTCTCGATCGTTCATTCATCTACTTTCAGTAGTCTTCATTCTAATAAATTTGCAAGTCAAGATTCATGAAACATCAATCAGAATTTCGTTGAAAAGAAATGAACTCTTCAAGAAGCAATGAATAGAATTTATCGCGATACTTCTCTTCTAATATTAAGAGAGAATAATCAGTATGTTGAGTGAAGTGCTGATATCAATGCTCAATTTCAACAATGATGACTACAGATGTCTGTTGACGAAAGTGTCATCAACAAGACTCAAAGAAAGATAGATAATTCACTTTGAGCTAAGAAGATCGAAGTAAATAAACAATTCAACATCTGAAACAAGTTTATTCAAATGATCTTGACGTTGAAAGAATATTCTAAGATTTCATACAAGAATTGTCTTAAAATTCTAGATCATTCTACAACTATTGATGAATCTAGTACGTTCAATATGATCAAGCATCTCAAGTCAAATGCTTGTCAGAAATGAAAACAACTCAACTCTCTTTCACAGCTTGAGATATCTTTCAATCGTGTAAGTTCAATATAATAATGCAAATAGATAATGCAAAGTTGATGTATTTATAGAATAAAAGTCATATCAACTTATCATCTCAATTCAATCAACAGAATTGGGAAAAGATATTGTGTCAGATCTTCGTTGCACTGAATTTGCCTTTTCAAATCATTGAAAACAAGTATTTTCGACAGTTACTACAAATGCTTCGTTCAGAGATTATCTTTGTGCATTGCACTAAATTGTCAAACATGATTTTCTTGAAATATGATGAAATTCGAACAAAGATAAAGCAAGACTTAAAAGAGTCATGACAGATTTTTATTGCGTTGAATGCATGATCTAGTTCTCAGAAAGTCGCTTATCTGAAAGTTTTGATATATTGAATGAATGCTACATTTCAATATCATGAACATCTTATTGAATTTACGTTTCTTCAAGTTGAGCATACTGATCATCATTTAATGCAAAAGCTGTTCAAGATTTTGAATACATACAACATTAAGAACAAGCTTTTTGATGTTGTTATCAATAATGCAAGCAACAATGACACTCTAAAGAAGAAGCTTGAAAGAGCGCTCAGTCAACGCGACATTTCATGAAATAGAGCACAAAACTCAATATCTTGTATGACTCATATCATCAATTTAGTGACTCAAGAATTTATCAGAGCTATTGAATCAGAGACTTTGAATGACAATTTCGCTGTGTCATTAGATGACGATCAAGTTGAGAATGTAATCACAAGCAATGATCTTTGCATTGTTGTCAAGAAGATATTTATCAAGTTGATAATGCAAAAAAATAATGCATTTACTAATCAGTGAAACAGATTCGCGCTCTTACTATTGTCATCAACAGTTTTTCTCAACGAAAGCTTTGCTTTTTAAAGCTTCAAGTCACAAGATTTTGAAAATTGATACAAGACACTTGCATTCGCTGAAACTCTATTTATTTGATGCTTCAACGTGCATATCAACTGCGTGATACAATCAATATATGAGTTGAGAAATTCTTGACAGATGCAAAGATTCAAGCTATTTGATTAAAGAAGAATGAATGATCACTAGTATTGCTTATTGACAATATGTTAAATTCTTTCTATGAGCTAACTCTGATTGTGTCTAGAATTATTAATGTTGACATACATTTAAAATTTCAAATGTTTGATGCTCTTTTCAATCATCTCAATGTTATTAAGACGATAGTACGTGATAATGCATGTACTTCACAAGCACTTGTTCTTCGAGCTTGCAAACTAGCTTTTAACAAGCTTGCAAAGTACTATTTCAAGACGAAGAACAAAGATGAACTGATATACAATCTTACTATGATTTTAGATTCTATTCAAAAGCTGAATTTGTATCAAGATTGAGATGCAAATGAGAACGATTCTCATTTTTATTACAACAAGTACAGAAAAGAGTTCAAGAACTATTTTCATCGTCATTATGAAGAGAAAACTACAACTGCAGAAGTTAAAGCGCAAGTGACTAGTGATGTTGATCAGGTAATGCAATATGATAATGCAATTGATCATTTGTTAACAATGCTATAGTCTGTTGTGATGATTACATGAACTCTTCTTCAAAGAACTCAACGTCGCTCTGTATCTGTTAGTGAAGATAATTGATATCTTTGCATTGACGCTATTGTTGAGAATTTTTCAACATAAGAGTATTGAAGAGACAACGTCTCAAACTATTCAAGATTGACTCAAATGACTAAGAATGTTCTTTCATGTTCAATATTCTTTATAGATATTGAATGAACATTCAGTCTTGCAAGAAGAGTTTGTTGATAAAATTAATCACAAATGACTTCAGAATCAGTTGAACAGATAATGCTTCTCAAGTATTATAATCGTATCATGAACTTGAATTCTGAAAAGACTATCATTGAAGCATGAGATATTTATCGCAGAGAAGAAGATGAAAATAACGCGATTGATGAATTTGATGATTCTTTTAAGACAGATTTGCAGAATGTTTTACGTTCTATTAATGTTTAGATGTTCAATATCATTTCATTTTATGTTGCTTTTGCATTGTCAATGTATGTAGTATGATAACACACTTACAAGATAATGCAAAGAGATAATGCAGTTCATAGAGTGTATTGCTATGCTAGATAGCTTGATTTGATCAAGTTATCACGAATGCTATTTCTATTCATGACTCAACTGAATTTCAAGATTGCGCATCAAAGTCTTCATGAGTATCAAATCTCTCTGCTGAATGATTACTCACTTAGCATGAATAGCAAGAAGATTGCTATCTGCATATGTAAAGCATGATATCAGTAAGTGTTGTAAAACATCAAGAATAATGCAAATGAGTAATGCACTTACTGACAAGAAATTCACATAGAAATGCTTCTGTGATCTTCTGAAGAGTAAGCAGAGTCAAAGCTTGAATTCTGTAATTTTCATCGCTCATTTTCGAACTAAGTTGATTCATATCAATCTTATTCTGAAGAATTTCTCGTACTAGTCTTTTGAATGAGATCTTAAATATTAACAAATTCGCAGCTTTCTGATAACGATGAATTTCTCGAAGAGTGATGATTTCTGACTTTCATTTTCTCTTTATCTGTCGCAATAGATTAGCTATTGATTGCTTGATGCATTATCTGTTTGCATTATCTTCTCAATTCTATTTATCTTGTCTTCAAGCAAGATCTTGCTTTCAGACACAATTTTATGATCTTGTCTTGATTCTTTCTCAATTCAATCTAACAAATATTTATTATCATGAGTTGACTTTCTCAAATCATCACATGATGCGTCTTCGCTCAACTTTCGTTCTAAATCAAGTCTGTCAGCAATGCGCAACAAGAAATGCATTATCTAAATGCATTATCTGTCTGCTTGCAACGCGTCATGAATATGATGTAGATTATTTGACCACAATTTGAAAAGTTGCAATAATTGAGTAGAGTGAAAGCAAAGTGAAGTATGATGTCAACAAGAGATGATGACTGAATAAACTGTGTTAATAGTATCACTTTTATGATGAATGTATTGATTGTATCACTATTATGATGAATGTGTTGATTGCATCACTGAGATGATGATTGTGATGATCGCAGCTCTAAAATAATAAATGAATTTCAAAATTCAGCTCTAACTTTAATTTATCTACATCTCACATCTGTTCTAACACTAACTTTATCTACGCTTCATGTTTATTTTAACTTTAACTTTATCTACGTTTCACATCTATTCTAACTCTAACGTTGTTCAACATCACTATCAGATAAGAAGATTGTTATGCATTATTTATATACATTATCATTGAGACTAATTAAGATTGCAGAATGTTCAATTTATTTATTAAGTTGCAATTCATTGCGAGTAGAAATTGAGTCGTTGAATGAAATGAAGATCAAAAAACTCTTTATATCAAGCAGAATGCAAATCGAATCACTTTTCATAAGAAACTGACAAAGCTGAGAGTCATCAGCGTATATCAGAAAGTCTTGAAAGAGAAGTAGATAAACATGAAGAACAATATGTGAAATACAATCACAGATGATTGAGTGAGAAAGAGTTTGCATAATAATGCATTGAATAATGCATATGTGTTTCAAAAGCTGATTGTATAATAGCTCAATGCTTTGAGACAAATTTGATGAAGAAGACGAGAAAGAAGAAGACTGCGAAGCGAGCGAAGCTCAAAGCAATAGTCATAAAGATGACGTTCAATACTACTTCTACTGTCAATGTATGTACTGTGTTTGATGTGAAAGACAAGACTAACGTATGCATTAAACTATTGCATAACAAGATGAACTTGGAAAAAACATGTCAAGATACATGATATCTACTATTGAACTAATTCAGCAACGCATTTTACATCACGAAGAATTGAATGAATTGAAGATGACGAACGATTCAGATGTCATACAAGAATTCAACAAATTCATGAGCGCATTTTCGAAAAAAAAATGCGGTTGATTGAAAGATAGTTAATTCACTAGATTCATCAAATGATGAATCTGATGATATCATCGAGATTGATGATGATAACAAGAAGATGAAATTTAGCAAGAGAGATGACGATGCAGATATGATTGAGAACGAGAATGAGTACAAGAAGAAGTACGAGAAGAAGAAGAAGAATAATGAGATAATAGTGATCTCAGATTAGCAGTAGTAAATGAACAAGCATGAATTTTCTTTCATCAATTGCATTACTCTGTTGCATTATCAGACATTCAGATAGATATTAGTAGTACTTCGCTTCATGTCTTGACGAGTCGAGTCGAAAATTTCAAATCAATACTCGATCTCAATCTTCTGACTCGACTTAAATACTCAAGTCAAGAATTCTGACTCAAATCAAGTCTTGACGAGCTGAGTACTTGACTTGACGCAATCAGTCTAAATCAGCATTACTGCTGCTCATGCAATTTGTCATTGTTTATTCATCTACTTAATCTTTTCTCTCTCATTTATAATGCTCTTTTCAAAAGTTCATTTTGCATGCGTTGTGATTGTTTTTAATAACATCATATTTATGAAGAAAGATATCATGTTGAACTAAATGCAACTTCATCATTAATCATAAGTCAATTGTTGAAGTTTGCACTTATTATTTACTTACGTGAATATTGAGCAATTATATTAATAGCAATAGCAATTCATGATTAGACTTCAAAAAAAGATGACTTAATGATAGACTGATCATCGAGTTGAGTTTTGAGTTGACATTTTGAACTCAAATCAAGATTGAGTTGAATTGCTCACATTTTCAACTCGACTTGAGTTGAGTTGCTCATATTTTCAACTTGACACAACTCAACTCGACTGAGAATTGAGTCAACTTGACTCAACTCGTCAAGAACTTGAGCTTGACATCAAAAGAACTAAATATAGAAATTTTTTCAACTTTTGCATTATCTTTTTGATAGAAAGTCATGACGAAAAACATAAAGAGAAACATAAAGATTGTTTGATAGAAGATTATGACGAGAAACATGAAGAGAAACACGACGAGAAACATGACGAAAAACACGACGAGAAACATGAAGATCGTTTGATAGAAGATCATGACGAGAAACATGAAGAAAAACATGAAGATCATTTGACTTTGATAGAGAGTCATGACGAGAAAACATGGTAGAAAGTTATGAAGAAAATCATGAAGACTGTTCAATCAAGCTATTTACATTTATCTAATATCTTGTCGAGTTGAGTCGAGTTTTCAAGTCAAGTTGTTGAGTTAAGCTTCTCAACTCAACTCGAGTGCTTGAGTTCAACTTCTCAACTCGACTCGACACTTACACATAGCATAGAGTTTCTCATGAATCGATCTAATTGATGTCACAAGAGTGTATGAATTTATTATTATTATTATTATTATTAATTCTTTTAATGTAATTAAATTTATTAAACAATTAAATTCAAAGCTGAAAGGTTTTTAAAAAGAAAAAGAGTTCAATCATTGTTTTTATGACAGTTCTTTTACTTTTTGCAGCAGTTGATTAAGCTATCTCAATTATGTTCTTTGAAAATGTATTAATAGTGATTATGTTATCATTTTGATTTATGACTGTAAATCAGTCAAACATCTGAGCAGAATTTAAAAATATATACTGATTAATAAAAGTAATTCAGCACTGATTTTTCTTATTCTTACATGTTTTATCATGATATAAAAGCTTCTTCATAAGCATCTTGACTTAATTATATTCAGAATCTTGTAAGTTTTTTCTTTCAACTTTCTTCTTTTCTAGTTTAATCATTTAAGTTATTAATATTTTCATGACAGTAGAAATTGACTTTACAGAAATCTCATCGCTTTGAGTTCTTTCATATTAATATACTAAATGTATGCTCAGATTCTTCTTGTCAGCATTAAATTTGACATGAATGATAAAAGTTACTTCTTGTCATGTATTCAACAGAATGAAATAAGTTACAAATTTCTTCTTCTTCTTCATATTAACTCAAATAACAAAGACGATGACAGAAATTCTGAAGCAAGTCAAATCTTTATCATTTATTCAATTCTTTACATGTATTTTCTGTTTGAAGCTTAAGATTTCAAGATTTAAATTGCTGATGAGATCATCATTAATACATTGCAAAACTTCATCATGTATGCTTAAAAATCTCTAAAGAAACTGACAGTTTATTGAATATGAAATTATCTTTGAAATAGAAAACTTTGAAGCAGAAAACTCTGAAGCAGAAAACTTTAAGATAGCAAGCTTTAAGACAAAAAACTTTGAGAATATAATAATGAGAATGATGATAATGATGATGAGAATAATGACAGCTTTAAAAGCTTTGCTTTCTCATTTCTTCTTTAACTTCTGAACTGATTGAGAAACTGACAAAGAAATTGATGAAGAAATTGATGAAAAGATTGATGAAGAAACTAATGAAAAAAACTGATGAAAAAGCTTCATTATTTAATTAAGTATTTAAATTAATCTTTATGATTAACAAAGTCTTTGAATGCAACTGATATCATTAATAAATTACATCAAAAGTTTAAGTCTCATTATATGAAACTTACACATTGTTATGAGTTTGCATAGAGCGAATTATATGAGTGTATTCTAACTAGAAGTTCAAAGCTGAAGAAGAAAGAAGATGCAACACGTTGTGAGTTTTACTCACGAAGACACGCTAGATCACTAACGTGTCAACATCAGCTTTATACTAGTCTATGATAGTCTGACATGATCTATGTTAGACTAACTTGAAGTGCATGATTGCAACATTACTCTTCTTCTTCATTTAGCAATGTTCTCATTGCTGCAGTTCGATCAATCTTTCTTAAGTTGATTTCTATCTTGACTTGTTTGAACATTATTCATGAAAGTCATTTACAATCTTCTGACATTCTTCAAATTCACTTTCATCAACGTTGTATCAATGTAGATTGACGTCATATTCTTTTCAATTGACACGATATTATAGTCATTTATCTCGTTCGTAGTGTCTGAAGTTCAGTATGTTCTTCATCTTTCATTCATCTTCGTCATCAATCACTATAGAGTCAGACGATTCATTTCGTTGTTTATTCAGAGAATTCTTTGAATCTAGTTGCAGCAGATTTGATGTGAACTTCGAATGTATCTTCATAGTCAATGATAGTTTCAGTCAATAAGCATGTTCAATCTCAATCAGAATCTTGAAGAATTCTAGCATCTTATTGTCTAGCTTCTTTAATGATCGTGAGATCATTATGTTTCTAGAATTCAGAAACATCATGTCATTTATCTGATAGATCAATTTCTTTCAATGCTTGTCAATCTGTTTCTTCATTGTGATTCTGACTCTTGTCAAGACTTGCTTGATCAATGCTAGTGATCATTTCATGTGTTCAAATATATTCTCGACTTTGTCTGCTTTGATTCTAGCTCAAGTGATCTCATATTCGATTGAGTTCGAATCGAAGCTCATATGAGAATGAAAGCTCTTATTCAGAAAGAACGTCAACTGTTCAATTGACGACGAAATAGCATTGTTATCGACGAATTCGATCATGAATAATCAGACGAATCAATCATCTTGCATATATGAGCAGTAGCTTCGTAGATATCATTCTACATTCTGATTCACTCTTTCTGTCTGATCATTGATCTAAGAATGATAATCAATGAATAGTTTCACCTTGATGTTTAGTCTCAGACATAAAGACTTTCAGACAATTGATATGAATTGTGAATCACGATCGAACACTATTGATCTTGATAGTTCATGAGTTCTGAAGACTCATATCAACAGTAGCTTGACTGTTTATTCTTCAAAGATTTCTTCGTCATCTGATCAACACAATATATAGTGTTGCTTCTTAGATAATCGATCTATGACTGTCAGAATCGCGTTGCTTTCATCACTTTCTGATAGATCAATAATAAAGTCTAATGATATGTTCTGTCATCGCTGCTTGAGTATGAACAATGACTTCAGCAGTTCATTGATTCAATCTCTCGATGCTTTTGATCTACAATAAACGTAACAGTTTTGAATGTAACGCTTGATCATCATTCTCATCTTCGATCAGCAATATGATCATCTCAGCAAGTTCAACGTTCAATTCATGTCAGAATGATCACTGATCGAAAGATCATATGCTTCTTTTATCAATAGAATAATCATTGACTGAAAAACTCATAGTCTATCATCTTTTCAAAGTACTTCATTAAGTATCTTGCAATTGTTTAAATCAATATCTTGACAAGTCTTTCTGTTCTGTTTCATGACTATTTGAATATCAAAGCACAGTTGATTCATTTGATTTTTGACTATAATCTGATTCTGAATAAAAATCATCTCTTCAATCGAATTTTGATTAGCTTTTAATTTGAGTTTTGAATCTGAGTCAGATTCTGAGTCAGATTCTGAGTCAGATTCTGAATCAAATCTGAACAAGGTTTGAGTCAGATCTTGATCAGCTTTCTGATCATCTTCTATTGATTAAAGTTCAAATCTGTCTTCTGACAGTAGCATCTGATGCTGATATAGCTTACAATCATCATTTGCTTCAACTGACTTGATATCTGACATTCTGATCAGCGCGTCGACTTTCAGATTCTGTTTTCCCGACTGATATATGATCTTGAAGTTATATTCAGATAACTTCTCAGCTCATCTAGCTTGTCATCTGATCAGTTCTTTGATGATCATGAAGTACTTCAAATTCAGATGATCGATGAAGATCTTGATTGAAATATTCGTACATTTCAATTTGAATCGTCAATGCTTCAAGCAGCGAATGATGATCAGCAGTTTCTTGTCATAGATCTCGTAGTTACATTCTGCAAGAATCATGTTCTTGCTATAGAAAATCATCGAATGTAGAATGTCTTCATCGTCATATTGAGACAATACTTTGTCGTTGACATAGTTCAAGAAGTCAATTTTCAGAATAGCTTCTCTGATTGAGTCAAAATGCTTCAGAATAAGAACTGTCATCACTTGTTGCTTCAGTTCTTCAAAGATCGTCTGACAGATCTTTGTTCATTCAAAGAAATGATCTTTTCAAGTTAGCTTTATCATGAATTAAGCGATCTTTGAAAAGTTCTTTATGAATCATTGATAGAAATTACAGAAATCAATGAAGATCTGCACATGAGTCAACGATCAAGATACTTCTCAATCTCGAATCACATCTACTTTTCGAGAATTCATTCGCAGATCATTGATAAATATCAGTAGTTCAAGAAATGAGATTTTCTGAATCTTGAATTCACACTTGTCAATGTTTATCTGTAGATCGACTTCACGAAGCTTTTCTAGCACTTCTTTCACATGAGTTCTATGTTCTTTCAATGTTTTACTGTAGATGAGAATATCATTCAAGTATATCTGACAGAATTTATGTAGACAGTTGAACAACACATCGTTGATATAGTGCTGAAAGAAAGCAGATTCATTGATCAATTCAAAGAGCATTATTCTATACTTATAAACGTTGAAGAAAGTAATAAAAGTAGTTAAATCTTCGCTTTCTGAACTCATGCGCAGTTTATTGAACGTGATGATAATGTTGAGTTGAGTCAGATACTTACTGTCTTAAATTCAAGCTAGTACTTCGTCTATCAAGAGTATTGAATAATGATCTCTTTTGATCAGAGCATTCAGTTTTCAATAGTTTACGCAAAAGTAAAGACTATCATCTTTCTTTTTGACAAACAGTATTGACGAAGCAAAAGAAGCTTTGCTGAATGTGATAAACTTCTTCTTCAAATTTTCTTCTAAATACTCTTTGATCTTCTGCAACTTGTAGCTCGACATGAGATACAATCAACTTCTAGAAAGTTGACTCTCTTCTTCTAATTCAATCATATGATCATATGATTGATGTGAAGACAACTGCGTTATCTTTTCTCTATCAAAAACATTCAGAAAGTTGTGATAAACTATCAAAAGCTTCTTCTTCAGTTCATTTAATGACATGACAGAGATCATTTCATTCAGTTTCGCGAAATCTTCAACTGAGCTAAGTGCTTTATTGATTTCACTAATGATCAAGAAGAAGATCTTGATCTTCTTATTCTGAGCTAGAGTTCAATATACAACGACTTCGATCATGATAATATTGACGAGTTTCTTTGTCTCAGTTGACTGAAATGAGCGAAGTTGATTGAGATCAACTTGAGTGCTTTGCTTTGCTATGAGAGCAGATTCAATGAATCTATTCACTGATTTCTGATTCATGAGTCTCTTCAAGATGATTGTTGATGTAACAATCAAGTTCAAGTTCTTTCGTTTCATTTCACAGATCTCGTTTGATTCAAATCTGTAAAATGCTGATTGACTGCTTACTTTTGAAACGACAGATTTTGATGTTTGAATCTTCAATGATGATATTAATTGATTGTTTGCAGAATCTATCAACATTTGATTTCTTTTCAATCAAAGATTTTCAATGATTATCTTGTGTTGATCTAGACGAGTTATCAATAAAGACATCATTTCATTTCTGTGTTCTTGTATCATGATCAATGTATACAAAGCGTGTGTAATCGACTTTCAATCAGAAATTTCATCATACGATTGAATCAACTTTGATTTTAACAGTGATATTGACTGAATATCAAAGCGTTCACATAGCTTTGACATCAAAGATTCATCAATGAAAGTCATGTCAATGACTTCAGTATCTATCAGAGCAAAAGATCTGAATATCTTTTCTAGACTACTCAAGATGACATCAACAATAAACGACTTGAAATCAAATGAATCATCAGACATGCTGATAAAGCAGAATATGAGTATATTGTTCTCAGTCACTACTTTGAGAAAAGCAAGTCGTTTTTCAAATTCATTGCAATTTCATGCATCTGAGCTGATTTAAAACAGTCACATGCTTTATGTTCTGACTTCTTGCATTTGAAGCAGAGTTTTTTTAAACAACTTCTCTTTAGCAGAATCAACGTTTAATATTCTGAGTTTCTTTTATGCAAAGATTGAAGCTGAGATCGCAGTAGTGATTATCATCAAGATGCTAGCAATAGAGCGAGTAACTTGAGTTGTTGATGTCTTGAGAGCTGATCGAGAATTCAATTTTGTCAATCGAACGTTGACTTGCATGCAGATGTCGACGAATTCATTCAAATTCATAGTTCGTTCATTGATCATGACTCGCTGAAGATCTGAGCTAATCTTATGCTGAAGATTATCTAGTAGAGTTTCGTTATTATACTTTAGTTTCACACTAAGTCTCTGAAATTTCATTCAAAATTCATGAAAGAAGATCTTGTTTTGATACAGCTTCAAGAACTGTTGTTGAGTTGTGTGATGTTGATTGAGATCATCATACATCTTATTTATGATCAACAGTATCTCTTTTGCTTCAAGAAATGAGTTCGTGATCATGTTTCTCATTCTGAATGCTATGTGTTTGATTATCATTTCACTGACTCGACTTTTCACATATGCAATCTTCATTTCTTCAATAGAAAAATGATTCTTGTTCATTTTCAGCTTGTTTCACATTCAAGACAATCAATTATTCACATTCTGTCTTGAATCTTCAAACAGAAGTGAGACAGATAGCTTGATTGACTTCAAGAATCAATCTTTCGAAATTGAAGTGCTTAGTCGACTTGATGTCGCTTTTAAATGACATATAATCACGTTCTTTTTCTTTATCTCTTTTTATAAATGCGTTCAAACAGCGTTCAACGTTGTCTGTGTAACTTTCAACTTGATGTTGATAGCTTTCAATTCGATGTTGATCTTGTTGATGTCATTTAACATCTGAATCATGTCATTGTGAATCTTGATTTCAATGTCATGCTGTTGACATATGTACTTGATAAACGCAACGAGATCGTCTGCTTCATGAGTGCTTATTCAAGCATTCAGTTCAATGCTGATGCTGATCTTGATCATTTTGTGATCAAAAAGCAACATGTTCATGTTCTTTTCTTTGATATTCAACGACGCATTCGTGTTTTCTTCTTCTGATGCTGTTCAATTCTGTGATAGAAGTGATTCTCTTTCAGCATCTTGAGTTTCATAGTGAGTCGTGCTCACTGATTTTGATTCTAATTCTGTGCTTTTAGTCATTGTGTGAGTAGAAAATTGCTGATCGAGATTCAACTGAAATTTCTGATTTCAGTTCTAGAACAACGCATTCATGTTCTTCTGTTCTTCTGTTCTGATGACAAGCTCAGTAAAAAGTTAGTCTAGAGTAACACGTTCATGTTTTTCTGTTCTGTTCTAGAAATTTCTTGATTTCTAATGAGTTTTCTGAGCTCAATTTTCTGATTTCAATTCTGATTCAAGTTTGAGTGATGTAGCTTGTTTTTATATCATCTACATGTCAATAGCAAGATTAATGAGCTTTGAACTAATGTTATGAATCTGCATAGAGCGAATCATATGAGTGTATTCTAACTAGAAGTTCAAAGCTGAAGAAGAAAGAAGATGCAACACGTCATGAGTTTTACTCATGATGACACGCTAGGTCGCTAGCGTGTCAACATTAGCTCTATACTATTCTATGATAGTCTGACACAATCTATGTTAGACTAACTTGAAGTGCACAATTGCAACACACATTACAATAAAACTTCTGAGTCTTTGAATCATTTGAATTGATTGATTATTGAAATTATTTAAAAGAAGAAAATGATGATGATGATGATGAAAATGATGATGAGAAGATTATAATTACGACGATAGTAGCAGTAACAAGAATAGAAAAAGCACTTTTATTAATTTCTGAAACTTCAAATGATTCAAATGATTTAAAAGTCAATTTGAGCTTATTGAGTAACTTAAATGTTGCTTTTTTCTAAAATGAGTGATAGCAGAAGAAGAAACAATGAATCTTCTGAAAGTTATGACAGATGAGTATAACTTCAATTTCTAATGCTATGACATGAGAAAAACAGTAAGATTAATTTTACAATTTCTGTTTTCTTATTTTGCACTTTTGAAAATTTATCACTAATTTTGATGAAACTTTTAATAAATTCTAAAAAATGTACAAGATTTTGCATACAATAATATTTCTTTAACTGTTATTTATCTTTAATTAATTTTTAAGATGCAATAGCACAGTATTACAGAAGTCAGTAAAAGCAACAATGAAAAAAATATAGAAAATGCATTGCAGATATTCACATCATCTCAACACAAAGATTGCATCTGTTCAACAAGATAATAAAGATGTGAAACAATCTTTGAAAGATTAAAAACATTCTCATCACTCACATCAGAATTAAACGCATAGATCTGAATGTTTATTTGCACTTCAGAAATGTTTCAGACGCAGATAGTGTGTGATGCAACTGCAATTGAAATCATCAGATGACAAAATATGTACTTATGCATTGCTTAAACTGATTGCATCTGCAATCAAGAATGCTACAAAATATCAACTTCTTGAATTACTGAATAATCATCACTATCATGAAGAATCTCAGAGCAGCTGCAAGAATGATGATGAAAATGAAGCTTTTGAAGTAATTTAAAGTGATTGAATCACTCATTTTCTAACATGCAATCAACGCGAACTAATTTAATACAAAGTCTCATAATGATAGTTTTAACTGCATGAAGCAATCGTATAAACAGCGAGTAATTTTCTATTTCAGAGAGTTTTGTTCACTCAATATAAATAGCATAAAGTCTCTCATGAGTTGACTTAATTGATGTCACAAGAATGTATGAATTGATTATTATTATTAATTTTTAAGATTGACTTTAACAAAATATGATAAAATTCAATCAAAAAGATTATTTTTTATAAATAGAAATAATATTAACAAATATCATGATAAATTAACATATAAAAACTAGATTAAAGACTAGAATCAAAGATTAAATTAAAGATCAGATTTGAATTAACTTTGTAACTTTGTTAAGAAATAGTCTAGACTAGATTGATCACGTCAAGTCGAGTACTTAAGTTCAAGTCAAGTACTCAACTCAAAAAGTGTTGAGTTGAATTGAATTTTTTTTGAAAAAGTGTTGAGTTGAGTTGAGAAGTTGAACTCAAGAACTCAGGTTGAGTTGAGAAGCTTGACTCGACAACTCGACTCAAAAACTTGACTTGACTCGACAAGATATTAAATAGATGTAAATAGCTTGATTGAACAGTCTACATGATTTTTCTTCATGACTTTCTACCATGTTTTTCCGTCATGACTTTCTATCAAAGTCAAACGATCTTCATGTTTTCTCTCTATGTTTCTCTCTATGTTTCTCTCTATGTTTCTCGTCATGACTTTCTTCATGTTTTTCTTCATGTTTCTCGTCATGACTCTCTATCAAACACTCTTCATGTTTTTCTTCATGACTTTCTATTAAAAGATAATGCAAAAAGGTAATGCAAAAGTCAAAAACCGAAAAAATTTCTATATTTAGTTCTCTTGACATCAAGCTTGAGTTCTTGACGAGTTGAGTCAAGTTGACTCAATTCTCAGTCGAGTCAAGTCGCGTCAAGTTGAAAATATGAGCAACTTGACTCGATCTCAGTTTAAGTTCAAAATGTCAACTCAAAACTCAACTTGATGATCAGTCTAGTCTAGACTACGTCATGTTTTCAACTTAATATATTATAAGATGTGCTGTGTTCAAATTAATAATACTTAACAAACTCTTTATAATTGATTACTTTTCTTAAGTTATTGAGAAATTCTTAATAATTAACTTTACTATAATATATATTTATACTATGTTTGCTTAGAATATTACATTGTTATAAATCAGCAATAAAACTCATCTGTACATAATGCTGACTACAAATTTACTGTTTAGTTACAGTAAAATCTAAAGATTATCAAAAGTTTGAATGACATCAAAACGTTGCATGATGATGAAGTGTTATGCATTGATCACATGCAGAGTTTTCGCGATTGCACAAACTTTGATAATCTCAATGCACATGCTATAAGCAATTTGCATGCAGATGAGAAAGTTAAATAGAACATAAAACTACAAGAGAAATCGCTTATGAAAATTATTTGATTCAGTATCTTGTCATTGTGATGACAAGAATTGAGATAAAACACTCTTGTGTTTAATCTGTTGAAGATGATTAGCAGAAAAAACTTGAATCATGAACATTTTTTAAATTTACATGCTAACTACGTATAAATCTTGTTAAGACTGCATGTCTGTTACTATAACATGAGCAACTCACAAGACTTGTTAAGTTCAATATGAGTAAACTCAAGAGTCTCATTAATATCATTTAATAAATATTCAGATACAAACATTTTATACATGAGTGATACATTGATGAAAAGACTTTGTTAAAAGAAGAGAAATACAAGCGAATTAGTAAAAAATGATTAAACTACACTATTTGATTAAAAGTGTAGCATATAAACATCTTTGCAAAACATGATCAATCTGCATAAGAAAGATTTCTACAGATAACATGAAACAGATGAGTTGCATATTTTACAAGTGAAGTGAATGTCTGTGAAACATAATATACAATGATGATGATTGTTGATTTCAAGAATTTTATTTCTTCACTGAGTTCTGACTTTTAAATGTCTTGATGATAAAGTCAACTTTTAGTCAAAGATATCATCTGTATAACTTGAGAAAACAGTAGCATGTATCAATGTGATTAAAGAAGAAATCAACTGCAATATGCATGCATAATGCAGATGAAACATCTGCAACTCATGCTTAAGAAGTAAACTGTTGAAATTTAAGCAATGAGAAATTTCGTTCATTTTGAACTGTAAATCTGCTGCAAGAAACTACTTCTTACTAAGAAAGAAATCAGCATAGAGATTGTGTCTTATGTATGTTGCATGCAATGTATGCAACATATTTTCAATAAAGTTTAGATGTGAACAACTTAATTTTTTAATGATGATTCAAGCAAGTGAACATGCAATTGCACAGTTTCACAAAAGTCAATGAAATCTTCAATAAAAAAACTACAAAAAACGCATTACAAACATTAATACATTCTTCATTCAAAAATCTTATTTATTCAAGAAGTCAGTAAAGATGCATGATAATTTTCAGAAAATTAAAAGCATTCTTACAACTCACATCAGAATTGAACGCATAGAGCTGAAGATTTATCTACATTCAAGAAACGTGTCAAGCATGAATAGTTCTTGATGCAACTGCGAATGAAGTCATCAGACAGTCAAGTATATTCTGATGCATTGCTTGAATTGAATGCATCTTCAATTAAATATGCTACAAAACATCAACTTCACAAACTATTAAATCATCATTTCAATCATGAAGAGTTTTAAGGCAACAGTAAGAATGATGATGAAAACGAAACTGCTGAAGCAGTTTAAAGTAACAAGAACATTTATTCTTTAACATGTAATCATCATGAACAAATTTGATACATAGTCTCAGTTTTATCATCTCAACTGCATGCAGCAATCATATAAACAGTGAGCGATTTTCTATCTCAGAGAGTTTTGTTCACTCAACATACATAGCATAAAGTTTCTCATGAGTCAATTTAATCAATGTTACAAGAATGTATGAATTTATTATTATTATTACATTGTTATATTATTTTTATAAATCTCATTTATTCTTTTAGTTTGATTTGATTTGAATTTATACATTCTTGTGACATTGATTTAAATTCAACTCATGAAGAAAACTATGCTATTTATATGAATGAACAAAACTCTCTGAGAAATAAAATCGCTCATCAACTATACAATGACTTCAACGTTGTTAAGACAGTGAGTTTTGAGACTATGTATCATGTTTGAATTTATAGTTTCTATTCAGCGCGTGATGCTTTAGTAAATTCTTGATAAGAATGTTTATGCTGTTTGATTATGTCACATCATTCTTGCTCTGCTCTTCATAGATAGTATTCTTTACAAATGATGTTTCAATTCAATTCTTGATTCAAAGACAAAGATGTTTTCTTTGCACTTGTGATGCTTGTAATTGTAGTTGATAACTGTGTTCTCTCACTCAATGATTGTCATTCATTGAGCAGAGAAATATATGATGAAAGAGAGATGCACATGATGAGAAGATAGAATGTGATTGTATTGAATAATTCTTTTCTTCTCTTGATTTGACTTATGTCACATAGACGTTGAATAAATTGTTAGTATAAACATGCAATTGCAATCATTAAATGATTTGACTCTGATTAATAAAGAAGAATGCGTTCTGATCATTCTTCTGCGCTCTCAATTTTTCACGTAGATAAATATATGACTTGACATCAAGTAAAGAAGATGAGTTCAAGTTCTTTCAATATATCAGCATGATCAACAAGTCACTACTTCTTCAAGCATTGTAATCACAACTCTCAGACTGAAATCAACTATTTTATCTGATATCTTTTCATTAATTACTTGATGATACTGTTGATGTGATAAAGACGTTTCAATATATTGACATGATTGATGAATTGCAAATTCTTCAATCACTTGTAATCACGACTTTCATACTGAGATCAACTTTTTCACTAAATATCTTTTCATCTTTTACTGACATTGACATGTCATTAATCTTCTTCGTAGATCGATTGTGACTGTTAGAAGAGATGTTGTCACATGAGTGAAAACTCTGCATAACAACTTTTCTGATCATGCAACGTTTTAACATCATTTGAACTGCGTTGAGTTGAGATCTTTTGACTTTTCTGACTTCTATTCGAACACAGAATAGAATTAAAAGATTCATAATCAACATCATGTACAGATGAATCTTGTTATCAATCTTATTCTTTTAGTTTTAATAAATTTAATTCTAACAGTTTTAATTATTTTAAATTCTTTTTAATATTATAAATGTATTAAAATTGAATAAAATTAAACTTTAATTAATTCATAATTAACGCTAGTGAGTTAATTACATATTGATTAAAGCAAGTTTCAGATTTGACTTAAATATGACTCAGCACATTGAAAGTTTGTAAAGAGTGACAGAAACAAATTTTAGTTCTTTTAATGATTAATATTTCAAATATTCATTTAATCTTATGTTTCAGATTTGCGTCACTTTTAACTGATATATATTCATAAAAGCATCAACATTTCTAGAACTTTTAAAAACGCAGTATGTTTATTTATCATTGATAATAGTTAAATCACAACACATGCATAACAAATCTTGAAAAAGAGCATTACATGTAAGATAGAGTGAATCTAAAGAATGATCAAATGACAATGAATTGCATGAGTTGTAGTAATGCAAGTTCAAAGATGATTGCAAGCGACGTTGACATATTGCAAGAAAACAGTGACGCAAGATCACAATGCTTACGCAATAATAAAGAGAAGATAGCTGACATTATCAATCTACTAATAAAGACATCAATGTTAAAGAAAGAGATAAGCAAAGATTATTCATGAAAAGAAATAGCATTGAAGCTGATGCATCATTTTCAACTTGACTCAGAAGAAAAACATCATACGACTCAGAATGCATTCATCACGAAGAACATACAGAAACTGAAAACATCAGTTCAACTGCTAAGCAAGTAGTTACAAATGCAGAAAAATACGCATTTCTCATTGAAAATTATGTCATAAGCAAACGTGACAAGAGAAGAATTATCAATGAAGAAACAACATTTCAGAAAGAAATTATCATCACTTTGCAAGAAACATGAAATCATGATAAAGATAGCAAACAAAGAAGAAATAAAAAAGATGCAGAAGAAGATCATCAAGCAGATTCTTCAAAGAATAGCAAACATGTCAATAAGTTAATGAAATTTGATCATGTCTTTTTGCAAGCTGAGTAGCAAAGACATTTTTCTTCACGCAGTCAGCTCAGATGCTTGAGCAAATCTGAAAAAGACTCAAGAATGAGCAAAAGAAATTACAAACTTAACATGCATATTGCAACGAATCTTTGCAATGTTGACACATGAAGTGCATATTACAATCAACATGAATAATTAGAAGAAAATCATTAGAAAGTTGATAAAGAATAACGTAAGACTTCATGAAAATCTGAAGATTCTAAGAATAATCTGACTCAAGAAAGTAGTAGAAAGTGAAAAGATTCATTCATTGCTTATCATAAAGATAGCAATCAAAGCAATGATGAATCAACTGTGTTAAATGCATATCATGAATGTGCATGTAAGCTGTTCAAGAAGAACTGTCACATCACATAGTGCTTCAGATGTCAAGAATTTGATCACATGATCAAATTTTGCAGAAAGAATCAATGCTGTGTCAAGTGCATAGATAAACATCACATTGAAAAGTGTATGATGTTTTCAAATAAAAGACGTTGTGCTAACTGCAACGAAAATCACAAACTTTGAAGACACATCTGTTTCAAATGACAACAGCAGATGAAACAAGTGTTTGAAATTTATAGAAACAGATTGTTCAGATATTCAGAAACATTTAAATACAATTGCACATTCTTGCAATTCTTGAACTCTTTATTGTTTTCAAGCTTTGCAGATTTAATAAACTCTTCGAAGTTCACAAATTCTTTTAGTTCAGTAAACTCGTTGAACTCAACGACAGTTGTGCTGAAAACACGCAGTTTAGTCACTCATGAATTAACATGACAGATGATAAAAGTCAAGAAAAGACGCGTTGATCATTTCTTTTGCGTGAGTAGCGACTCAAATGAGACGTCGCTTGAGCAGAGTCAAAAATGATAAATTTGAAAATGAAATAAACTCTTGATGACTGAAAGCATTCAAAGAGTCTTTTCTTTGCAGAGTCAATAACAGTTATAAATAACTTTATAACAAAACAATCTTTTCTATGAATACTGCAGTACAACATCAGAAAATCATTGAAAATTCAGAAATCATTTCTAATCAACAGAGAAGTTTGTGATTTCAACATTGTAATCATACAGAAGCAGAGTTGCAACATTAATGATATTCAATCATTTAACTCAACTCACAACTTCTTTTATCTAGTGAAAAACATATCATCACAGTCAAGAACATGCATATATGTGAACAAATGCTTAAGATTCAATCAATAAATGATAGAAACAGTTGAGTCAAACATCTGCTTAATCAGAATATTAACTTACAACATAAATAATGAACGCAGACGTTGCAACTTATAAACATTTACAATTCATGTTTATTGTTCTCTACATTTACAAAAAGATTTTCAATCATTTCTCACTTAAGTGAGTTATTCAAAGATGATTGCAAACAATTGATCATAAGAGATTTCAATCTACATCATTCTTACTGAAAGAAATGAAAATGCTTCACTTAACATGCAACAATCAACAATTTACTTAACATCATTACTAATGTTAAGCTGAAATTATTGCTGAAATCAGACATTATTACTTGCAAAACTCATAATCAGTTTACAACTATTAATCTAGTTTTTAGCAGCAAGAAAATACAGTTCATGACATGTAAGTGCAAAATACATATTGATCTGCATCAAGAATTGAATCATTTTTCAATTGTTACAGAACTTTGTTTATAAACAACTTTAGTACAGTCTTTAACTTAATGACTATGAAAGAAAATGAACACAGAAACATTGAGTGCATATCTGCATATGCATCTTTTGTTGAATCATTCTTTGAACAGCAAGATGATGATGAATGAAAGAGTGTGCAAAGTTATCAAGATGTTACAGAAAATTATTGAGAAATTTACTTTCTTGACAAAGTCATCAAATTGAGCAAAGAACTTCTGAAATTTGAACTGCTCAAAGATAATAACGAAATCAAGACAATTGCAAATCATATAAAAAATACAGAGCACATTAAATGCGTGAAATAAATATCTGAAACACAATGATCATAAAAACAAGATCATTCAACAAGCAAAGCGCGCATATTTCAGATCATAAATACATAAGCTGAGCAACATACTTAAATCAATATGATGCTTCGCAAAATGAATCAAAATTGAAAGTTAACTATTTAAAAAACTTTCTCAGTTTTCATCATTAAAGTAAAGTGACATTGATCAAATGATAACAACGTTCAATAAAAAATTCAAAATATTGCAAGAAAAATTCTTTCTCTCATTTTCTCGAACAGATATCAATGACATTGCAAACTCATTTATACTCTTAACAATGTCATTTGACTTATGCATTTCAGAAGATGAAGTGAGACAAACAATCAAAAGAATAAAAGTAAGCAAAGCATTAAATATCTTAAACATTTCAAACAGAGTGCAGCAAATAAATCTTGCAAAACTGATTTTGATATTGATGAGTTTATTCAACATATGTGTAATACATAAATATTATTTAAAGCAGTTCAAAAAGACTCAAATGATAGTACTATGCAAATCAAAGAAGAGTAATTATATTAATTCAAAAACATATCAATTCATTACTTTGCTTAATATCATAAGAAAAACTTTGAAGTCAATCATGATTAAAAAACTGAATGATATAACTGAGATTCATTACATGCTATCTGAAGCTCAAATGAAAGTGAGATGCAAATGATTCATGATTTCAACATTAAATTTATTAATAGATTAAGTTCACATAGTATGAGACTGTGAAATCAAATATGTAGCATTCATGCTAAGTTTAAACATCATTGAAGCATTTAATCAAGTCTCACACATCAGACTTCTGCATACTTTGAAAAAAAAAAACTTCAAACTACATAGTTGAATAAGCATGCAGCTTTCTTGAGAATTGAGAAACATTACTGAGATTCAATGAGCAAACAAGTGATATGTGCAAGATAAATGCAGATATATTGCAAAAATTTCTCATTTCATTGATTTTCTTTCTATTTTTCAACGCAAGTCTGATTGAAAAGTGCAAAGCATTGAGAATTAAGATTAAAGTGTTTAACTTTGTAAATGATATTAACATTCTAGCATATGATAGATTTATTGAAGAAATTTGCAGAATACTGAGCAAAGCACATGATGTTTACACAAAATGAGTTCACACTCATGATACAACATTTACATCAGAAAAGTATGAATTTATGCACTTTATCAGAAAATCAAAGAAATTTGACATGATGACTAGCATATAAATAGAAAGCTCAGTTATTAAGTTGAAATCAAATGTGCAAGTTTTGAAAGTATAACTGAACATGAAATTGCAATGAAACGCGCATCTTTGTCAAATTGAAGTGAATCACGTCACATGAATGCTAGCACTTAGTTAACTTAAAGTCTTTACATGAGAGATAATCTTCACAAAAGCAAAACATATATACTCAGCAGTAATAAGATCAGAAATTGCATTTGAAGCATCAGTTTGATATCAGCGAGAAAAAGAGAAAAAACTGTCAAACATACTTGTATAAACAAAGTTCTTGCACAAACAAGATTTCTGCGCACGCTAACTAAAACTATTTATATTAGTGTCATTTTTATCACGCTAAACTCAATACTATCTGTTATTAATCTTTCTAGATTAGAGTGCGCAGAAACTTTGTTTGCGTGAGAATCTTGTTTATACAAGTAGAATGCAGACTTGAAATACTATAGAATCAGACTCTGTGTCACGTTGCAAAAATATTCAAAAGAGTAAGCATTGAAACTCTGAAAGCAGAAACATTCACAAGCTTGCTGCATGTTCATCTGAACATGCTGCAAGATAAGATCACGTTACGCAGTTAAGTTAATGATCATATGCAGAAAATCAGACAAGCATGCAAACTGATACATGCTCATCTGATAAGTATTAATCACATCATTTTTTGCTTTTTCATCATTAAGAAAGTGACACTTCTGAACAACTTAATTTAAGAAGATGCAAAAATACAGTTGAGACATAAGCAATTAACTCTCGCTGCGACGATTTTGACTAGTGACAGCATTGCAATAACACAATATCACAGAAGTCAGTGAAAGCAATGATAAGAAAAATATAGAAAATGCATTGCAGATGTTTACATCATCTTGATACAAAGATTGCATTTATTCAACAAGATGATAAAGATGCAAAATGATCTTCAGAAGATCAAAAGCATTCTTGTCATTCACATCAGAATCAAATGTATAGATTTGAATGTTTATATTAAAGATTGATTTAAAGTGAGTCATAAAAGTATCATTTAACTAATAAATAAATGCTAAGAAAGAAAAGTATTTACAGAAAAGAACTTGATTCTTATGTGTGTGTTTCTCAACTTTGTGCTAAACTCGATTAAGTTGATGTTTTACACATATGATGCAGAGTTTCAATGACATCATCTTTAGATCAAATTCTCGCTAGATTCAATTAGAATGAAATCAGATGAAGATTAGAATCGTAACATTATTTTCTTTTCTTGACTATTCATGTTCATATGAATGTTGTTTCTTAATGCGCTTTTCTTGAATATTTAATATGAAAGTCATCAATCATCTCTTGAGCGTTCATAAACTCGTTGTTGTCAGCATTATATCAGTTGAGATCGTTGTCATAACTTTTTCATTTGACTCAATATTAAAATTGTCTTTGATATCATTGAAAGTTTAATATATTGTTGATTTTTCATTCGTCTTCATCGTTTATCACTATTGATCTCGAGAGTTCATTCTTCTGATCAGACAAAGAATCATCAACGACAGAATGAAGAAGCTCTGAATGAAATACATCATGTATATGCATAGTTTCTGATAGTTTCAACTTATAAAATGAGTCAACAGACTCAGTGATCTGAAATGAGCTGAGCATCTTATCATTCAATTTTTTGAAAGATTTCGCTGTAATGATATTTCATTCATTCAGAAACATCTTTGATTTGATTTTGTAATTAATCTTCTTTCTATGTTTATTAGTCTGATTCATCATTTGCTCTCATGTTTTGATCAAAGCTTCGCGGAAAAAGATCAATGTCTTATTTATGTGATTAAATATATCTTTGACTCAAGCAATCTGCAGACGTTCGCGAGTGCTTTCATACTTGATGATGTCAGAGTTGAAGCTCATATGAGAATGAAAGCTCTTGTTCATGAAGAAGAGAATCAAGAAGATAACTGAAAACAAGACATTATTGTTGACAAACTCAATCATAAGTAATCATTTGAATTAGTCATTTTGCATGTATGAACAGAAGAAACGAAGATATCGCTTGACATTCTGATTGACTCATTCACTTTGATCATTAATCTGAAAGTGATAAATGATGAACAATCGAAGAGAAATGCTCAGTCGTTTGCAAAGAAACTTTCAAAGAATGAAGATGAACTGAGAATCTCGATCAAATACAATGAAGCTTAATAAATCATGAGTTTAATATACTCATTGAAGCAACATTTCAGCTGTCTTTTTGACTGTGATATCTTTATCATCAATGATGCAAGAAATATAATGTCTTTCTTTTAACAATCTGCAAATGACAGTCAGAATAGCATTGTAATCATACAAATCAGATAAATTAATAATGAAGTTCATGACTATATTCTGTCATCGCTGTTCAGATATAAATAGAGATTGAAGCAAGTTGTTTGATTTATTTCTTGATGTCTTTGAACGTTGACATACATAGCAGTTTCAAATATATCGATTTATCGTTTTTCGCATAGAAGATCAATAGTAATTTCGCTTTATGATTTTCACTGTTCTAAGAATTTCGGAATGATCAATTGATGACTGATCATGTACTTCACAAATCAGATTCATTTGTAGAAGTTTATTGAATGAAACTTATAACTGATTATCATGATACAAGATTTTATTCTAAGTTCAACAATTCTTCAATTTGATATCTTCATATTATGTCTCGTCTCTTGCTATTACTTCGCGAAGTAGCATACAATTCTCGTCGATTTCATTAGTTTCAAGAATCTGCTTATAGATTGATTCACTGATGTTCTTCTTTAAGTCAGCAATTTTCATTCAATTCAAAGTCAGAATAGTAGTTCTTTGATATTAAATGCATTCATCATTGAAATTTTTAAACACGAAGTCAGCTCAACAAGTTAATGCATTGATCTTAATGTTCTGTTTATCAGATCAATATATTATCTTGAAGTTGAAATCAGCTAGCTTCTAAACTCAATGCATTTATTATTGACTTAGCTTCTTGTCTTTCATCAATGAGATGAGCGCTTAATGATTAATAAACATCTTGATAAAAATGTTGATCAGCTTCAGTTCAAGTCATCAATGTTCAAAAGCTCAAATTATGATCAGCAGTTTCTTATTGTATATTTCATAGTTGCATTCAGCAAAAGACATGTTCTTGCTATAGAAGACAATTAAATGTAAAACATTTTTATCATCATATTGAGACAGAACTTCATCATTGACGTAGTTAAATGAGTTGATTTCAAGAATGAAATCGCAAGTCTGATCAAAGTGACGAAGTATAAAAGTCTCAGTCATACATTTCTTTATGTGATTGAATGCAGTTTAACAAACTTTGTTTCATTCAAATATGATTTTCTTTTGAGTGAGTTAAATCATTGAATGAATAATCTTCGAAAAGTTCTTGATGAAGCGTTGATAGAAATTGCAGAAGTTAATGAAGAATTGCATCTGAGTGAGATTATTGAGTGTAGATTAATTAACTACTGCTTGTATCTTTCGTGAATTCATTTTAAGTCTCTTGATTAACATCAAAAGTTCTAAAAAGATAATTTTCTGAACATGAAACTTACATTTATTAATGTTTATCTGTAAATCAGCTTCTTGTAGTTTATTCAAGATTAATCGTACATGTTGCTTATGTTTCTTCAAGATCTTGCTGTAAATGATAATGTCATTTAGATAAATTTGACAAAACTGATGAAGATATTTAAACAGCACGTCGTTCATATAATGTTAATAAAACGTTGATTTGTTGATTAATTCAAAGAGTATTACATAATATTTGTATGAGTTGAAGAAGATGATAAAGATAGTCAGATCTTTGTTATCTGAGTGCATTTGCAATTTATTGAACGTGACAATGATGTTTAATCAAATCAGATATTTGCTTTCTTGTATACAAGCAAAAGTCTCGTCTATCAAGAGCAAATAGTAGTGATTTCATTTGATCAAAGCATTGAGCTTTCTGTAGTTAATACAGAAACGCAGACTTTCGTCTTTCTTTTCAGCGAACAAGATGAGCGAGATGTATGATGCAAAGCTGAAGAAAATGAATTCTTTGTTCAGATGTTTAATCAAATACTTCTTTATTTTCTGAAGCTTGTAATTAAACATTTGATATAATCTGCTTCGCGAAAACATTTTCTTGTCAATCAACTCAATCTTGTGATCATAAATACGATGAGATGATAGCTGATTGATCATTGCTCAATCGAAGATGTCTAGATAGTCATGATATTCAGAGAAAAGCTTGATCTTGACTTGCTTAAGAGTCTTGACGTATGAAAGCTCATGTAGATTCACTTCTTTAAGCTTATTCTCAGCTGTAGTTATGAGTTGATTGATTTTCAAGATGATAACAGCAAAGATCTTGATATCTGATCATTTGACTAACATTTTATATGTTGCTGTCTTTATCATTGCTATATTCATTGAATTTGATATTAATTTAGAAAATTTGACGTTAGTTAAAGTCGCGTCATGCGATTTTAACTGTTCAATTAGTTTAACTGACTTCTCATTGAACTGACTGAAAGAGAGTGATTTTAGACTGAGTTGAAAGATAGTGAAAGATCTCTTTAATATATGAGTAGAAGTTAAACTTTTTTGCTTCGTGATTATCTTGTTGCTTGTAAGTAAAACAATTGATTTCAAATTGAGAGTGAAATTCGAAAATCAAAGAAAATCAATTTGCATATCAATTACTAGATTGATTTTGTTCATTCATGTTTTTTCAAGAATCATTTGATGTTAATTTAATTGAGTGATCAACATAGAAGCTGTGTCAATCATATGATCTTGAACAGTCAGATTTGAATAAATGACATGAGTAATGAGTTTTTTTAGCATAATCATCATCAAATTCTTGAATTGACTTCGCTTTGATCAAAGTTAAAGACTCAATTTGCAACTGATTATAAATAATCTGCATAATCACTTCATCAATGAATGAATAGTCAGCAGCTTCGATGTCAATCAATGACTTCAATGAGTAACTAATTTCATTGCTAGAAAGTACACATTCAATAGTCAAAGATTCAGAAGTAAAAGAGTCATCTAACATGTTTATTGTTGAAGAAATTAACATTTTTTTCATTGCATCTTTGATGAAAGTCTCTAGTTTTTTGTCTCGCTATTCTTGAAAGACATTTTCTCATTCTCTTTATTCTTTGAAATGATGATTTCATGTAAATGAAAGATGAAAGCTTGAGAAGCAGAAGTATCAATCTTGTTCTGAGAGCAGTTCTTTAACAAGTGACTCAAAGTCTTGCAAGTATAGCAAATGATAAATGATCTTGCTGACTTAAAGATAAAGAAGATGATAGACTTAACATAATCAATTATTGAAGTCATCATTGACAATGAATTAGCAGTGCATTTTTCAGATACAACAGTGACTTTGATGATGACAGTGTGAAGCTGACTGCATAGCTGATAGTTGACTCGCTGTTTATTATTCACTTCTTGAAGAAAGCTTTTAAGATGATGAAGTGAAGCGAAGTCTTCAAAGCATACTAATAGAGCATTTTGCAAGCAATTGTTGATTTTATTCTGAAGATCATTCATCAGAATGCAATCATTGTAGTTTAGATAGCTGAATAGCTTCATAAAGTCAAAGTAAAAGATATTGAAGAGCTTATTTGCTTTTTTCAAAGCGTTGTACTTGCAACGACACTTTTGATTCTTATTCTGATTCTTGTAAATTTCTTCTAGATGCTTGAGTAGCTTGTAGATTGAGATGTAAGAATGCAAAGCATTATAATAATGTTAAGCAAAGATATGTTCAGCAGCATCATCTTCTAGTCTAGATATCACATAAATAATGCAGATAATCTCATCAACAAAGTGATTGACATTTGTTTGAAGCTTGTCATCTATCTTAATTCTTTAACTATCTCATGTTAATTCATCTTCATTAATGAATACAGATGAGTTCAAAAACTTGAAAGACTTGTGATGATCATTATTGAATAAAGTGAATGACTTACGTTGAGTATGATTCTTGATAGATTGACGAGATAAAGATTTTGTAGAAACTTAAGATTCAGTAAACTGATGAGATTGAGACTGATTCATTGAATGCAATACTTCTTTAAGTTTATTCTTGAAATTCAACATCTCTTTTTAATAGCATTTGTTTATCTCTTCTAAAGTGTTTATGATCATCTGTTTGATCTCTAGTTGATTCAATCTCTTGTCATGTTCAACTTAAACAATGATTCACTGCTTGTTGAGTTTCAAAGTCATGTCTTGTTGAGATTTAAGCTCATTCAACATATTGATGATCTCATTTGACTGATCATAAGCTCATTGACGAAGCTGTTCTTCTGTCTTGATGTTTCATGAAGTATCAGCGTTTTTGACATTGACTGAAGCATCAAAAGAAATAAGAAAAACTCATTTACTAGCAATGCTTCTAAGCAGATGAGCTATTCATGACTTGACTGATTTGAAGTTGCACGTCATTGTAAGAAAGATAAGATAGATTTAATTAAGTGATTGATTTAATAAATTTTGATAAATTTGAGTAAATTTGTCTGTATGTTTTTTGATGAAAGTAATTCAAAGAATTTCTTGCGAATTTTTTGAATAAACGAAGTAGATTATTTCATATCGTCTACACGTTGATAGCAGAGTAGTTAATTAGCATTTATCTACTGTTAGAAGTTAATTTAAAGCGAGTCATAAAAGTGTCATTTAACTAATAGATAAATGCTAAGAAAAAAAAGTATCTACAGAAAAGAACTCAATTCTTATATGTATGTTTCTCAGCTCTATGCTAGACTCGATTGAGTTAACATTTTACACATATGATGCAAAGTTTCAATAACATTATCTTTAGATCAGATTCTTGTTAAACTCGATTAGAATGAAATCAGACGAAGACTAGATGAAGAATAAACGAAGACTAGAATTGTAACAGTTTATTTGCACTTCAGAAACATTTCAGACGTAAATAGCATGCAATGCAACTGTGATTGAAATCATCAAACAACGAAATATGTACTCATGCATTGCTTGAACTGATTGTATCTGCAATCAAGAATGCTATGAAACGTTAACTTCTTGAACTATTGAATAATCATTACTATCACAAAGAGTCTCAAAGCAGCTGCAAGAATGATGATGAAAATGAAGCTTTTGAAGCAATTTAAAGTGATTGAATCACTCATTCTTTAACATGCAATCAACGTGAACTAATTTGATACATAGTCTCATAATGATAGTTTCAACTGCATAAAGCAGTTGTATAAACAGCGAGTGATTTTCTATCTCAGAGAGTTTTGTTCACTTGATATAAATAGCATAAAGTTTTTCATGAGTTGACTTAATCAATGTCATAAGAATGTATGAATTTATTATTATTTATTTATCATTTAATTCAATAAATACAATCTTAACATTTGTAGCAATTAAAGTTGCAATGTTGAATAATATCATTGAAGCATGTAATTCACTGTTATCTTTGCATGATCTTTCTTCATTAAAATCATCATCAATGATCAAGCTATCAACTGCATAATTATCATACATTGCAAACATAGCTTTAATGTTACACAGACTGTTTAAAGTGTTCAATGTATCTTTTGTCTTTTAATAATCAATATTATCATAAACGTTTTAATCATTCTTTTTAATATTATCACTTTTTTCTTATTATGCATTTACATCACTTCTAGCACTATGTTCTTTCATGATAGCATCTGTGACATAAGTGCTTGCACATTCTTAAGCAAAATGTTTGAAGTGTTCAATCAATGCATTTGCATCACTATTAATATCATGTTTTCTTATGTAAGCATATGTGACAGAAGTGCTTTTGCTATATGAAGCAAAATATTTGCTTTGTTTAAATCATTTGATTATAATGATTATTGTGCTTAAGTTTTATTCTTCTTTAATTTCTTTCTTTTTGCAAGTTACATTCATGATGCTTTTCTTTCTTATCTTGCACATGAAGCTTTCATATTTCTTCTCATCACTTAGAATCTTATCTATCTTGTCTGCTTTATATCACAAATATTCATTCTTCTTCATGTTTAAAGCATTTTACAAGTTATTAAACTTTCATTCTCAGCTAATTTTAATTATTATTAATTTAACATCATTTTGTTGTATTATTACAAACTTATATTCATTACTTTGCAATATGATACATGATTAATCTTTAGTTTATGATGTAAAGTGAAATCTTTTGCTAAAAGTTTACTTCTTGCTGACTTGAACATCATCAGTCAATGATTCATTCTTTGTGTTCAATTCAATCAATTTCTTCTACATAACATCAATGATTAAAGATTTAAATCATTTAATAACAAGTTGCAATATATACAACTTTATTTAATAACAATGTAAAGTGAAATTTCTTGCTAAAAGTTTACTTTTTACTGACTTAAACATCATCAGTCAATGATTTATTTTCTGTGTTCAATTCAATCAATCTTGTTTACACAGTATTAATGATTAAAGCTTTAGTTATGAATTGCAATATTTACAACTTCATCTGATAATATTACATCAAAGATAAGCAATATTAGTTTTAAAGATTAAAAGATAAAAATACTTTCTGAACTTAAGAATGTTTTCTTATAACTTGCGTTTAAATCAAGTTGCACGTCATTTTCTAACTTGTATAATGAGAGATCATCAAGACAATAAATGTATACATTGAATATAGCTTAAGTGTGCATAGTCACTTTGATATCATCATTATCAATCTAGCAGAATCTTCAATATTAATTATTGACGTTTGTGAATTTATTGATTTCATGTCACATTGACGTGCATTCATGTCACTGCATGTTATTAAGTTCAGCTTCGCTTCAATCACTTTAGTCATTGATATATGCAAATGCTCACTTACTCTTCATGTTTAATTTCTTAAACTTGTTTAATCTGTGCTTTTCTGATTCATATTTTCATATACAATAAGTAATCATTGTCACTGCAATGAAAACAACATTAGTAAAAAGTAAATCAAAGAATATCTTCAAGTATTCTTGATAAGCAATCTTATTTCTGACTTTGCAGTAAATCTTCTGAATCAATACATTTGCTATTATTCTTACGCAGAATTTATCTTGAAAAGTCTTTTCACATTAAATGATGTTACAATCTTTGATTAATACATATTTTTTCACATGCAAAGTCATTATTATTTAGTAAACTTTTTATTAAATTCTTTTGCTTTTTTCTTGTGAATTGCTTCTATCAATCATATTCACTTTAAACTATGATTCATACTTGACTCAGTATATTAAATTGTCACGTCTCAAAGATGTTATACATTTATTTATTATGAGTTTTATTTGCAATAAAAAATCTGAGCATATTATTTTTTAAGTCTTTTTCGTCATTGAAATGTTTTTTACTTCAAAACGTTTGTGATTTGACTTTTTATTTAAATGATTTACAATATTCTTTCATGCTTCTCTCATTTTCTCATTAAGTTAAATCAGTAATGAAACTCATCTGTATACAATGTTGATTACAAATTTACTGTTTAGCTACAGTAAAGTTTAAGATTATCAAAAGTTTGAATGATATTAAAATGCTGCATGATGATGAAGCATTGTGTATTGATTGCATGCAAAGTTTTCGCGATTGCATAGACTTTAATAATCTCAATGCGCATGTTATAAGCAATCTGCATGCAAATGAGAAAGTCAAATAAAATGCAAAACTATGAGAAAAATTGTTTATGAAAATCATTCAATTCAGTATCTTGTCATCATGATAATGAGAATTGAGATAAAACACTCTTGCATTTGATTTATTAAAGATGATTAGTAGAAAAAACTCAAATCATGAATATTCTTTAAATTTACATGCTAACTATGTATAAATTTTGTTAAGACTGCATGTCTGTTACTACAATATGAACAACTCATGAAATTCATTAAATTTAACATGAGCAAACTCAAGAGTTTCATTAATATCATTTAATAAATGTTTAAACACAGATATTTTATACATGAATAATACGCTGATGAAAAGACTTCATTAAAAGAAGAGAAACATAAGTGAGTTAGTAAAGAATGATCAAACTATGCTGTCTGATTAAAAATGTAACATATGAACATTTTTGCAAAACATGATCAATCTGCATGAGAAAAATCTTTACAGATAATGCAAAACAAATAAGTTGCATATTTTACAAGCAAAGTAAGTATCTGCAAAATGTAATATACAATGATGATGACTATTAATCTTGAGAATCTTACTTCTTTACTGAGTTCTGACTTTTGAATGTTTTAATAATAAAGTTAACTTCTAATTGAAAACATTATCTGTATAACTTGAAAGAACAGTAGTGTATATCAATGTAATTAAAGAAGAAATCGACTGTGATATGCATGCATATCACTGATGAAACATCTGCAACTCATGCTTAAGAAGTAAATTCTTGAAATTTAAGTAGTGAAAGATTTCACTTGTCTTGAACTGTGAATCTGCTGCGAGAGAAAAGACTATCTCTCACTAAGAAAAAAATCAGCATAAAAGTTATGTCTTATGTATGTTGCATGCAACATATGCAACATATTTTCAATAAACATCATCAATAAATGCTATGCAAATAGAAGTTGAAATCTCATCAATGAAGATGCAACTAAATCAAAAGTGCAAGAACTATGCAATTTGAATAGTTGAATTATTGAAAAAACACTCTATCAGAAAAAGAACATTTATTTCATACTCATCTTAATACTTTATTGAATTGAATGTAGATCTGAATGCATCAAAATATCTGAACTGAAACAAGATGAAGATGAACTTATCTTGAAAAGTCAAGAAGTGCAAAGACAGACTCATGCAAATATATTGAATATTGAACAAAGTGCAAAAAACTTTGAATTCAATAAAAGAAATCAAAATTTCTCACTTCAAGAAATCATGAGATCAAGAAATTGAGCATTTAGCAAGAATTCAAATCGAATTTGCAAAAAGCGAAACTTGTGAAATGATCAATTCACACTACAAAGAATTAGAAAGAATTATCAAAAAGACGAAAAACATAGTGATGTACATCAATACATCGCAAATTCAAAAAAAATTGCAGAAATCGAAACAGAAATGAGAATGACAGTGATATTCACGCATGAATTCGTCAAATACAGCAAAGCGACAAGCGTTTCTGATAAAATAATCACAACGAAAGCGAAACTAATAGCTATTAGCGACGCAATCACAATATGCAGCGAAAAAGCACTCAAAAACAGCGAAATTTGAGTATACATGAACAGTCAAATGACTTTGCAAAGACTAAACATAAAGAGCAACATCAATGTGAAGTTATTTGATGACATACGACAAGACTTGATCAATTTACGTCAGAATCAGTGTTAAATTTGCATACAGTGAATATCAAGTTGCAAGAGCATTATTAAGAATGAAAAAGCAGATCAATTAATCAAAAGCGCTGCTCAAGAATTATCAGTTATTGACAACATGAAAGCAATCATCATAAGCTTCATCATAAGCTTCATCAAAAAGCAAATTTGCAAAAAGACGAAATTACAATAATTAAATGTTTGAAAAAGCAGCATCAAGAAGGAAAATCAGTATCAAAAGCACATATCAAATGTGAATTTAAGTCATAAATCATTAAAAGAAATGAGAAAAATCAATAGATTAACGTTTTCAATCTTTATTCAGCTGAAAATGAGACATGACTATTTCAAGAGCTATTTGCATCGATTATCAAAGAATAATTCAAACAAATGCTATGAAATATGCAATGCAAGACAAACGTTGAAGCATTTACTGCTGAACTGCAGACATTATAGAGCAAAGCAGATAAAGCTTAAGAAAAAAGCTCAGCTCAAAAACACAGACATTATATTAACACTGTTCATCATCAAGATTGAAAGAATCACAACACTAAAGTATTTGAAAAATACTCAAATTACGATGAGAAAATGACTATTAGAAATGAAAGAGTAAAACACAAAAAGTACGAAGAAATAAAAGTATGATGATGAGAATTGAGTGAAAGCGCTTGTATATGCAAACTATCGATGTGATTGATCAACAAGAAGATATAAAGCAGTGACTTTGATCAGATTACATGTAACTTAGCATACATACAGCGTTTAAACAGTGTCATAGTCATATACTGCTTGCACTTAATGAAGAAAGAAAAAATCTCATTAAGTAGACTGATCGCGTCAAGTCAAGTACTCAATTTGAAAAGTGATGAGTCGAGTAGAATTTCAGATTTGATTGAAAATAACTATCATTTAAAGATATGATGTGAAGACACAAGAATTATTCTAAAAAAATCAGACAAGTTAAATTATTCAATTTCAAAGATATACAGAATTATTATGCTGTTAAATTGTTTAGACAAAGTAGCAGAAAAAATAATAGCAATGCAACTGTCTTACACAGCTGAAATTAATGATAAGCTGCTGAATTTTGATCAAATGAAAGACAGAAAACAAAGATCAGTTATAAACACAGTACTAAATTTAGTACATGATGCGTAAATGATGAAAAGTTAAGAAAACATGTTTATCTGTTTACTTCTAAATATCAAAAAAGTCTTTAATCATGTTACATTGAAACAGCTGATCAAAATATTGATTAGATTGAAAATATCAGTCAATTTAATTTTTATTTTATTTTTGATTTTGAATTCATACACTCTTGTGACATTGATTGCTCAACTCATGAAGAACTCTATGCTATTTATATCGAGTGAACAAAACTTTCTGGAAAAAAAATCACTTGTCATCTATACAACAACTTCGCGTCATCAAAACAATGATCATGAGACTATGTATCAAGTTTGCATTTATAGCTTTCATTCAGCGCATAATACTCAAGTAAACTCTTAATAAGTGTCTGTGTTGTTCATTTATGACGCATCGTCTTTGCTCTGCTCTTCATTGATGATATTTTATACAACGATGTTTCAATTCGATTTTTGATTCAAAGATGAAAGACGTTTTCTTTGCACTTGTGATGCTCATGACTGTAATGTACATAAAGCTGCGTTCTTTTACTCAATGATTATCATTCATTGCACAGAGAAATATGTGATGAAAGAGAGACGCGTACAATGAAAAGATAGAGTATGATTGTACTGAATAACTCTTTTCTTCTCTTGATTTGACTTATGTCATGTAAACGTTGAATGAATTGTTAGTATAAATGTGCAATTGCAATCGTTCAATGATTGACTCTGATCAATAAAAGAGAATGTGTTCTGATCATTCTTTTGCGTTTATTGAAAATATGTTGTATACGTTGCATGCAACATACATAGAACACAATCTCTATGCTGATTTTCTTTTTAGACTTGAGAAGTTACTCAGAAAGTTTTCTTGCGACAGATTCACAGTTCAAGACAAACGAGATCTCTCATTACTCAGATTTCAACAGTTTACTTCTTAAGCATGAGTTGCAAACGTTTTGTCTGTGATATGCATGCATATCGCAGTCGATTTCTTCTTTAATCACATCAACATGCGCTACTGTTCTCTCAAGTTATACAGATGATATCTTCAACTAGAGATTGATTCTATCATCAAGATATTCAAGAGTCAGAACTCAATGAAGAAGTAAGATTCTTGAAATCAACAGTCATCATCATTGTATATCACATCTTGCAGATGCTCGCTTCGCTTGTAAAGCATGCAACTCATCTGTTTCATGTTATCTGTAAAGATCTTTCTCATGCAAATCAATTGTGTCTTGCAAAAATGTTCATATGCTACACTTTTAATCAGACAGCGTAGTTCAATCATTCTTTAGAAGTACTCTCGGGCCCGTGCACGTTCCGGTCCCGTGCACACCCTAAACTCAATTAGTAATCAATACTATTTTTATTATTATTCAATCATCATTCATAGAATCAAATTGCAATTAATATAGAGAGTTGTCGATATCTATATGAAGCTTTCAAGCTATAAGAATTAATCATCAAATCGCTTAGAAGCTTTGAATTGCCTTTCAGCTCGCGTAGACCTGATTTGACTAGACCCTCTTTTCACCTTCTCAATAGCAACAAAATCAGTGAATTGCTGTACTTTCACCTCTTTAGACTTCTTCTTTTGCCATTTCTGAAGCTCTTTAGCCTTCAGCTTTTGCTTCTGAACTAGACGTCGTTGCTTCAATTCCTTCGCTCGTAGCTTCTTTTTTCGCTTCGCTTTCTTCTTTCGTTTCGCCTTCTTTTTTTCCCGTTCCACCTTTCTTTCAGCTATTAAACGCTGTTTCTCTAGCTTTCTAAGCTCTCTTTGTTCCTTTTCTTCAGCCTTTTGAATAGCAGCTTGCTGTTTCTCTTCGATTCTTTGAATTTGACGATCACGAGCCGCCTGAATCTTATTAGGACTAAAAAACACCCTCTTTGCCTCATCATTAACCCCTAAATCGTCAAATAAAGACTTTTCACGTCGTCTGCGACTTCTTTCAATACGTACTGTTCATCGAAGGTCTTCATTTTCTGCTTTTAGAAGAGCAACATCTGTAGTAAGCTTTTTCATCGTATTGTTCAACTTACGAGCTTCCGAACCAATTACTTCTTCTACAACTGACTTCATTAATCGTTGAACCTTTCTTCAATCAGCTTCTGACAATGCTGAAGAAGAAGAATGGCTTGAAACAGGTCTAGCGTCCGATTTAATCTGCTTTATGACCTGTGACGGATTGAAAGGCAGCAATTCTGTCTTTTCCCATTCACTTTTTATGTTGGCATGCGTGAAAGCAGCTTGATATGCAGGTCAAAACAGGTCAAAGAAGTCTCTTTTTGATATTCGAGAAAGTTCTTGACTCTTAAAGATTCAGTCGTTCAGGTTTTGCGAGTAGTAATTGGCCAAAGGGTTGAATAAGCTCACATTCAGAGGTTGAAGACGATGCGTAGAATGAGAAGAATATAAAGCCACGAGCACCTTGTTCTGCTCACACCAGTCAAGAAACTTCATGTTAATATGACTGTCATGCTCGTCAACAAATAGAAGGCGATAATCTCGTGAATTTCTGGCTTTTGACCTCGTATTTCGGTCAAATACGATAGTGAGCCAAGAGTAGACCAATTCATCGTTGGTTCAGCCAGTAGCGAAGGAAGCAAAGAAGCAGGATTGCTCTTTGAGATCATATTCAGTAAGTCAGCTGTTCTGAATATTACCTGATATCGCCTGATAAATGATCGAAGGGGATATATAGGTCATATTCATGCAAATGGTTGCAATCAAGGTAATTCATTCTCTATTGCCGTCTTGATCAGCATTCAGCAATTTGCCACTGTCAAGATGCTTTAGACTGAAGACTCTTCGAGTCTTTTGAAGCAGTTCAAGTAGAAAGCCCTTTTCATTCATATTGTATGTGTTTTTAGAAAGAACCTCATATTCTTCGATTTTTTGCTTTACCTACCCTTATATTAGTATGAAACTAAACGGAATGAAGGCACTTACTAGGTCAAAATAAAGCTGATATTGATATGCATTATCAGCTTTCTTTCGCTCTAGATCAGCTTCTTGTAGAAACTTTGACTGTAGTATATCTGAATGACGTCGAACGAACTCATAAGACCAGTTTTTGCCTGGCTGTTTTCCAGATATATTATACGCAAAAACACGAATCATGGCATTGAGAGAAGGTATACCACGTTCGGTAAGCTTGTTGATATAGCGAATAAGCTCTTTTTCTTGTTGGTTCGAAAGAATTGACGTCGTTTGCTTGCTTTTCTTGACGAAGGCGATTATACCCCTATGTCGTCGCGACAGCGTGCTTCGATTGATATTGAATTTCTTTGCAGTTGCAGTGTAGTTAGATGACTTTTGCAAAGCTAGATCTGCAAGCGCTGCCTCAATTGAAGTCATATTGAATTTGTAATTGATTTTTGAAGAAAGATGAAAGTAGTAAAGTGGGGTGTGCACGGAATCGAAACGTGCATCGGGCCGAAAATACTTCTACTAACTCGCTTATGTTTCTCTTCTTTTAACAAAGTCTTCTCGTCAGCGTATTGCTTATGTATAGAATGTCTGTGTCTGAACGTCTGTTAAACAATATTAATAAAACTCTCAAGTTTGCTTGTGTTGAACTTAACGAAACTCATGAGTTGCTCATGTCGTAGTAACAAACATGCAGTCTTAACAAGATTTATATGTAGTTAGCATGTAGATTTAAAGAATGTTCATGATTCAAGTTTTTTCTGCTAATCATTCTCAACAAATCAAACACAAGAATGTTCTGTCTCAGTTCTTGTCATCACGATGACAAGATGCTGAATCAAATGATTTTCATAAGCGATTTTTCTTGTAGTTCTGCGTTCTATTTGACTTTCTCATCTGCATGAAGATTGCTTTTATAACATGCGCATTGAGATTATTGAAGTCTGTGCAATCGCGAAAACTCTGCACGCAATCAATGCACAGCGCTTCATCATCACGCAGCATCTCAATGTCATTCAAACTTTTGATAATTTCTAGACTCTACTGTAACTAAACAGTAGATTTGTAGTCAGTACACTAAATTGAAAATTTTCAATATAGTTTTGTACACTCGCTGTATGATTGCAAATAACATATCATCTGATTTAGATGCTTTTCTGAGTGCTGAGAAGTTAATAGCGTGCTTGATTTTTTCTTCAATAACTCTTGATCACTGTATACTTTCATTTAATAGTAATTCTTCATTGATTTGAATTTTCAAAAATGATGAGTACATTGCTTTCAGAAATGTCTTGCACTTTTCATTGAATTCAATCTTCAATTCTTTTTGCAAGTTTTGTATTAAGAATAGCTTTTCAATTAAACGTGATTTAGTGAACTTATATGTCTGAAAAACTTCTTTCTCTTCAACGTTGTTCAAAAAATTGATTCAAAATAGATTTTTGATCGACTTTATTGCATCATGATACGAATTTCACATTTGCACTATCTTTGTTCATACATCATCATTTCTGCATCGTTTTCAGATTCGCTTTTTTGATGACAGCATCTTTTGCATTTCAATGAATTTATTGTTTCATTCGAGTTTTGATTTTCCGCATATTCACTGTTTAAATACGAATAATTTCACTGTATTCTTAATGCATTTAGTCAAATAAATGACTTTTGCTTCTAAACTCGTGATTCTTTGCATCTTGACTATCATTTTGTCTTTCGTCTTTTGCAAATGCTTATCAAAGTCTTTTCAGTCAACTTTTTGCAGATTGTATGATGCATTCAGCAAATTTTCGATCAACTTCACTTTTTTTATAACTATTGTAAATAAAATTACTTCATGATTGAATTCTGTGTTTGCATTCTCATCTATATGTCAATTCTTGATGTGATTGTGTATATTCTTTGATGCAAATGCTAAATCAAGTACTGAGCTTGACTGATTTGAATAGCTGTGATATGTGTTTATATCAGAAGTGTTAATCAGATTGCACTTATGTAAATTTACTCACTTTATTAATGCTTTCGTTCTAATAAAGTTTGAGCTGACAATGAGATTCTGTTAAGATCATGTTTAGAAACTAATCAGAGTGTGTGCGTGACTAGAATGTTTAATCTATAAAGATAGTTATAACTAAAACTTTAAAAATACAAAGAAAAGAAGATACAAAAGACAAGAAGAATACACTTTATATAGTAGTTACTCAGATTAACGTTAGTCTTAAAGAAGACGTGTTGAAACAGAAGAAAAATGTTGATTTAAAAGATGTTTATGACACAAAGAAATGTGTTTGTCATAGAAATCTGTTGATCACTTGTAACACAAAGAAGTGTATTTGTTTAAAAGATAATAGAAGCTGATTAAAAGATGCTAGAAAAGAAAAAAGATGCTGAGTCATATTTAAGTCAAATCTGAGTCAGATTTAAATCAGATCTTGACTAGATTATTGACTAGTTCTAATCATTACACAGAGTACTAGCTAGCGTGCACTGCGAATTGATTAAAGCTTCAGCCTTGTTCAGTCTTGATACGCTTCGTGACATTATTTCTCTCTTCGAAAATTCATGTTTGCATGAATGTAGTTTATTTGCTCACTTCTGTTGATAGTTATTTCGATATTTAGCGTGATTTGTTTGAATATAGTTTATGAAATTTGTTCAAAACTTTCTCTGAGTCATTGAATTTCTCTTTATCAACATAGTATCATTTGTTGTTTCTATCTAGATTTGTTCATTTGACTTTGTACTGTATTTGATCTTGATAGCATCTGAAGTTCAATATATTATTTATCTCTCAATGTTCATCATCTTTGATAGCGATTGATCTGAGTGATTCTGAATGCTGTTCTGATAGAAAATCTTCTGAATATGATCATAGTAACTTTGAACTAAACATTGAATGCAGATGCTTCATGCTTATTGATAAATGAAAATGATAGAAGATTTCAACTTTGACAGTGATTTGATAAAGATTTAGCTGTTTGTCTTTCAAATCTTTGCATGATCTTGTTGTTTTGATGTTTCTGAAGAATAATTAAACTCAGTCATTTACTTCATAAATGACGTTTCATTTATGTTTATTGATCTGAGCTTTAATGATCTGCTTCGTCTTTTTCAATTGCTGATGATTGAAGATAAGAAGCTCTTTCATTCAAATGATAATATTGTCTGCTTTTCTAGCTTCAAGACGCTCATGAATAGTTTTGTAGTCAGTTGTATCTGAATCAAAACTCATTTATTATGAATTATGAATTATTTGTTATGAATTGAGCTGACGCTGAAATGACGACACATTAGTACTTCTAGCAACGCACTAGCTGTACTTTAATTTGACTTTCGCTTGATTTCACTTCATAGCTTTACATACTATCATAAATTATATCTATCAGATGTTATTTCATCACAAATAATAGCATCAACTTGTTTTGACTATTAGCTCAATATCATTCAGCTTGACTAGATTTTCTATCAGTCTATCAGTTTCGTCACTATTGAAACGTCATTCACTGATTAATTTGTGATTACGTCACTAGCGAAAATTTCTATTCGAAAATCAAAGAAACACTCAATGCTTTATCTTTACTACTTTCGTCAACGAACTTCTCATTTCTATCACTAGTCAATCAGTTCTTTATCTGATAAACTGACTGACGATTTCGTCTGAATTTAGTACGACAATCTGACGTTCAGCTTGAGCTCTCAGCTTGCATTTCACCTGAACAAAGCAACTAAAAGTCTAGCATTTCAGCTCAAAGTCTTTTTAAACACTGATCATCAGTATACTAAAGATCATAAGATCTTTTCAAAAGCAGATGTATGCATAGTCATCTGTATTACGTTGCTTTATCTTTGATCTGCTCATTTAAAAGATTCTATTGAAACAGTAGATTCTTCAAGATATACTGAGAGATCTTCTGTCTCAATCGAATCAGTCTTTTTCAATATTGATTGAGTAATAGATTGATCTTTATTTCAAGCAGCGATCAATTTCTTTGTTCAAGATATTCAGCAATTTCAAACTTCAAAGACTTATTTCATCTGACATAATCAGCAATATTCTATCACATCTTCTTCTACTTTCATTAATAAATCTAGAATTGAATTTACAGAAGAAGTTAATATAACAAATTTGCAGAACGTCATGACTGCATCTTTTACAGAAGTTCAGCAAGAAATGTTAAATTAAATTATCATTGAAAACATCTTTTGTACAATTTAAAAACTCAGTAATCAAGATGATTTATCTTCTAAATCACTTAAATTACTTGAATTTACTGATTCTACTGATTTAGCAGACGATGATGATGAAAACAATCATCGCAATCACTGAAATTTTACTGAAGTGAGATTCTTTGACTCTATGTACAATGACAAGTTCATGCACACTGATGATCTTTTGAAGCATTCAGGCAAGAAGACATACTTTCGAGATGTTCATCTCTTCATTGAACATGTCAAGAATATTCTTCATATTAAAGATGCTAATTTAGTGAGAACAAATTTATGAATCTGTCTTCAAGACATCACGATGAAATAATATATTGAAGAGCTTATCGATAATGAGAAAAGATTGATCAAATACGAAAATGATGTCAATAAGTGAATACACGCTTTGATCAAACGCTTTCGCAAGCAATCTTGCATTGCTCTGAACATGATTATCAAAGAAAGATACATCATGAAAGATGTACAACATCATCAAGAATCTTGCAAGTATGCTCAGATCATATTAAGAGCTGTCAAATCAACGAAACTAAACTTCATCTTCAATCAGTTATCAATTATTTACAATGACATTGATTTGAAATTTCAAAGAAATCGTATGATATCTACTCTCGTCATCAAGATTAATGATTTTCTACATGATAAGAACAATAGAAAATACATCTGATGAGAGCTAGCAGCTAAATATAGAGAAAACATCAAATCTAGTATCAGTACGTTAGATATCAATCGCAGTACTGAAAGCAGTAATCAACGCAGCAATGATCAACACGATAATAAAGACATTGATCAGTATGATAGTTCTAACTCTCAGTCGAATTTTCAGCGACAATTTCAGAGTGATTTCAAACAAACTTCGAGATTTTCAAACTATCAGAACAATGCTTATCAGAATCAGTCTCAGCAGTCTTTGCAGTTAAATGTTAATACAATGATGTTGACTTTGTCAGCTTCACAACAGTCATTGCTGCTAACAAACGACGAAAATGCGTCAGATTCAAACCAGCGTTCATTTTATTCAAATAACTGAGAGCGTGACAAGTCATTATTTAAATCATCATTTCAATCATGATTTTAACGAGTCTATCAAGTCTCTATCGAGAATCAGAAGAATAAAAAGATGAAAATCAATACTGAAGAGCAGAAAGTTTATCATGATAATGAATGAGATCAGTATCAAATCGCTATTCAGCAAGCATATCAGCAAGATGCTTCTGATGCATACATCGAAGAAACTTTTGAGAAGAATCAATCTCAAATTGAATCGAAATCGAATTTCAATCAGAAAAATGAATCTGTGAATGCAGACTTTGTGATTTCTACAATCAAGTTTACAACTACTAAAGTCTGTGAACATTGTGATCGAAGCTTTGAATCAGAAAATAAGCTTCATCATCATCTTGAAAAGTGTTCAATCTTTTGATCAATAGACGAGTCAGCTGCTTTCTCAATGACATTAAAGTCATCATCAGAAGAACGCATTCTTATTGAATCTTCTTCGAAATCATTGCAAATCATTGACTACGTCTTTCGTGATTGACAATATATCACAGTCAAAGTCTGCTGAAGTCTTAATGAACTTAAAGAAGATATTGTTCTAGACATGAAATGTATCATGATCATAGCGAATCATAAGTTTATCAAAGTCATTGCTTTGAATACACTCATACAGAAAATGACATCACTCATATCAGTATGAGACATTGAAAACAAGATTCATCACTTCTGTGACTTTGTGATGCTGATCACATATATTCATGAATTTCTATCTGATGATAGATTGACAACAGCTTGCTTTTGTCAAGAGATTCATCTGATTGATAATTTCAAAGTAAAAGTACTTTTAGAAATTGACATTATAACTACAGAGAAGATGCAACTGAATCTGAATGAAAAGATTGTCAAAATAAATAGTTATCAAGAATTTACTGTTAACATTTTTGTACTCACTAGAAATCTGTCAAATTTTAAGCAAATAGTTTGAATCAAAGATCAAATCGTGATTTCATCTCATGCACTTCTGAAAGTATCTGTTCTCATGAAAGAAAATAAGCTATCAACTGATCATGATCTTGTTAGAATCATTTCTAGAGCAAGTCATAAAGATACGTGTAAATCGAATGATAAACGAGTAAATGAGAATTCAAAGCTAAAGAGTGAGATCTATGAGATGCGAAGACTATATGTACAGAGAAAAGATGAGCGCTAGACTCAATAAAGTTTAGATTCGCTCAAAGAACATGCGTCTCAGTAAAAGACTGAGCACGCTCATAACAGATCTGATTTTCAAGTCTGACTACGATCAAGATCTGAAACAGACGAGTGATCTCTTCACTCATGTAGTAGACATCAGCTTTTTCTTTGTGCAAGTTCGAAATGACATTGAAAAATCAATCATCATTCAACGACATGCAAGAATTGAAGCAATGCTTAAGTATAAAGAAGATGACTGCTTTCTGACGAATTCAATGAATCATCATCTGATGATCATTGATTGAAAGCAGCATAAAACTTCTGACTGAAAGAATTCACTTCTAAGAAAAATATCAGTTCTCGTCATCATCATCACAACTTTATTAACTGCAAATTCAAATCTATTATCATTTTTGACGTCAACAGTATCAAATCTACTTTCGACAAAGATTGATTCTGATCTGAAAAGTACATTGCAGAATGACGTCACTATCTACGACATCACTCAGATAATCACTGCTATAGCAGAGATTGTTAATTCATATGATATATGAACTGATAAGAGAAATATCGTGAATATTTTCGAAGAAAACTGAATGTCAATTACTTTAACTTTTGAGATCAAGATTTTCTTGACAAGAGTATATTCTCTTAGTACTAAAGACAAGAAGCTGATAGATGAGATCTTTGATAAGCTTCATGAGCAACACAAGCTCACTTGAATCAAACAGTCAATGCTCTATGATTTCTCAGTCTTTGTTGTATGACGAGAAATCAATGAAATTAGAAAGAAACGTGTTGTAGTTGACATTCAAGATCTAAACAAGATCTTCTTGCAAGACAGCTATTTAATGTCATTGCAAACAATCATTACAACTGTCGTTGCAGACTGTCAGTACATTATGATGATAAATGTCAATGATTATTTCTATCAGTGAAAAATCAGATCAATCAATCGAAGCAAATTAATCATTGTCTCTCATCGAGATCAGAAACAGTTTGAGATAACTGTGATGAAATTCAAGAACTCTTCGTCATATGTTCAACGTCAGATCGATCGACTGCTGTGATCTCATCGACGTTATGCTCGAGCTCATATGAATAATATTGTCATATTTTCAAGAACTCTGAAGAATCACTTGAAACATTTACATGTCGTGTTCAGACTATTTTATAAATTATAACTTAATCTACATTCAAAAAGCATATAATGAAAGCATAGAAAATTCAATTCAGAAGCAAATTGATTAACTTCAAAGTTAAACAAACAACAAATTGAAAATCATTTTACAATTAATTCAACAAAATGCTGAAAACGTCAAAAAGAGAATTAATACAAAGCAAATGACAAAGAATTTACAAATCTTTCAGAAGACGCAGATTTTGCAAACGTTGCAAATTATGCAAAATTCGCAAAAATCAACGCAAAAGCTTACATATATGCAAAAAGCAGCTCAAGTCACAAGCGCAAATGCAAATGCAAACATAAATGTAAATGTGAATGCAAATGCAGATGAATGAAATCTAATTATTAAAAAAATCTCGTCAAAGTCACAAGAAATATTATATCATAAAAGAAGATTAATAATCACTTCAAAAAATGAGAATTGAATCTTATAAGCAATGAAAATGCGCAATGCAGTGAACAATGCACTGAAGAAGACAAAGTCTGACATAATAGTTACTACAGTGACTAAAATACAAAGAGATAACAATATTGCTTTAATGATTTCAAAGAAATACATCGCGAAAGCTCTACTGAAGCAAAGAGATATATGAGAGCATATATTCAAAGTCAAAAGTATCAAGAAGAATGAAAAATGATACAAGATAGTGATACACAGTCTGAAAATCAATATCTTCAACATGAAGATTGAGATGAAATATCTGAGAATTGAGCTAAAGAAGTACAATTCTGAATTAAAGCTGATAATCAATTCAATATGATTATCAAAAGATAAAAATAAAGCAAGAAAGAATCATGCTTTAATGATACTGACATTCAAAATCGAAGTCAAAGTACAAAAACATCTGAAAAAATGAGTTTTAGCAGCGAAATCAACATATCAAATAATTGAATATCAAAAGTATTAATTAAGCAATCAGTATCAAAGATGTCAAACATTCAAACATTTGCAGAACAAATGCAATAAATCATCAAGATGCTTGTTTTGTGAATGAAATTATCTGACATGAGAGCATAAATGTCAATTATCTACGTGCAAAGATAAGCAATCATGCAATCACATGATTTCTAGATGCTGCAATTGTCAAAATGCACACTTTGCAAATAATGTAATGTGCAAAACATATCAGACAGCTCAGTTTATTAGCTCACAAAAAGATCATTTAATCACGAAATTGTAATGAGTATTGCATTTAAAAAGTCACAAAACAACGCAAATGATGAAAGCTTTGCAAACACGTTGAATATTTGAATTTTACAACACAATTGCGCAAGATCAATGCAAATTATGCATGCATGCATGAAATTTGTGAAAAACAAGACAAACATTGTTATACTACAAGAATCATGAATGAAAGATGAAAATATAACAATTTTGCATTCATCGTTTATCTGCATCAAATCAAATGTTCAGAATATTCATGTCAAAGTATTGATATTTGTTGCGAAAAACGCAAAGAAATTTACATGCACATCAAGATCAGACATAGTCAATAGCAAAGATATGCAAGCAATATCAATAGCAAACAATAAAATTCAAAGAGAAATTTTATTGTTCAATATTTACAATGAAAAGTCACAAAATGCAGATGATGAGCAATTATACATGATTGAGCGAGAATTAGCAAAAGTTATGCTAAATTCTGAGCAAAAAGTTATTATCATTAAAGACTTTAATGCACATCATAGTTGATGAAACGTAAAAATTTCAAACTCTATTAAAATGAAAGCGTTAATAAAGTGAGTAAATTTACATAAGTGCAATTTGATTAATACTTCTGATATAAATACATATCACAGCTATTCAGATCAGTTAAGCTCAGTACTTGATTTAGCATTTGCATTAAAGAATATGTGCAATCGCATCAAGAATTGACATATAAATGAGAACATAGATACAGAATTCAATCATGAAGTAATTCTATTTACAATAGTTACAGAAAAAGTAAAGTTGATCGAAAATTCATTAAACGCGTCATACAATCTGCAAAAAGTCAACTGAAAAGACTTTAATGAGCATTTTCAAAAGATGAAAGACAAAATGATAGTCAAGATGCAAAGAATCACAAGTTTAAAAGCAAAAGTTATTTATTTAACTGAATGCATTAAGAATACAGTGAAATTATTTGTATTTAAACAGTGAATATGCGCAAAATCAAAACTCTGATGAAACAATGAGTTCATCGAAATGCAAAAGACGTTGTCGTCAAAAAAGCAAATCTGAAAAAGATGCAGAAATGATGATGCATGAGCAGAGATAGTGCAAATGTGAAATTTGTATCATGATGCAATAAAGCTGATTAAAAATCAATTCTGAATCAATTTTTTGAACAATGTTAAAGAGAAAAAAGTGTTTCAGACATACAAGTTCACTAAATCACGTTTAATCAAAAAGCTATTTGTTACGAAGTGTATCAAGACTGAACAAGACTAAAGCTTTAATCAATTCGTAATGCACGCTAGCAAGTACTTTGTGTAATGATTAGAGCTAGTCAATAATTTAGTCAAGATTTAACTTAAATCTGATTTAAATCTGACTCAGATTTAACTCAAATATGACTCAGCATCTTTTCTCTTTTCTAACATCTTCTAATCAGCTTTTATTGTCTTCTAGATAAACACACTTCTTTGTATTATGAGTGATCAACAGATTTTTATGATAAACACATTTCTTTGTGTCATAAACATTTTTCAAATCAACATCTTTCTTGTGTTTCAACACGTCTTCTTTGAGACTAGCGTCAATCTGAGTAACTATTATATAGAGTGTATTCTTCTTATCTTTTGTATCTTCTTTTCTTTATATTCTTAAAGTCTTAGTTATAACTATCTTTATAAATTAAACATTTTAGTCACGCATGCACTTTGATTAGTTTCTAAACATGATCTCAACATTAATAATAATAATAATAATAAACTCATACATTCTTGATTTGATTTGATTTGATTTGAATTCATACACTCTTGTGACATCAATTTAAACTCAATTCATGAGAAACTTTATGCTATTTATATTGAGTGAACAAAACTCTCTGAAATAGAAAATCACTCATCATTTATACAATGACTTCACGTTGTTGAAACAATGATCATAAGACTATGTATCAAGTTTGCATCTATAGCTTCTATTCAGCGTGTAATGCTTAAATAAACTTTTAATGAGTGTCTGTGTTGTTCATTTATGACGCATCATCTTTGCTTTGCTCTTTATTGATGATATTTTATACAACAATGTTTCAATTCAATTCTTGATTCAAAGATGAAAGATGTTTTCTTTGCATTCATGATGCTCATGATTATAACATATGTAGAGCTGTGTTCTTTTACTCAATGATTATCATTTATTGCGCAGAGAAATATGTAATGAAAGAAAGATGCATATGATGAAAAGATAAAGTGTGATTGTACTGAGTAACTCTTTTCTTCTTTTGATTTGACTTATGTCACATAGATGTTGAATGAATTGTTAGTATAAATGTGCAATCACAATCATTCAATGTTTGACTTTAATCAATGAAAAAGAATGCATTCTGATCATTTTCTTGAGCTCTCAATTTTTCATGTAGATAGATGTATGACTTAATGTCAAGTAAAGAAGATGAACTCAAGCTCTCTCAATATATCAGCATGATCAACAAGTCACTACTTCTTCAAGCATTATAATCATGACTTTCAAACTAAGAATGACTATTTTATCTGATATCTTTTCATCAATTATTCAACAACACTGTCAATGTGATGAAAATGTTTCAGTATATTGATGCAATTAATGAGTTGCAAATTCTTCAATCACTTGTAATCACGATTCTCATACTGAGATCAACTTTTTCACTAAATATCTTTTCATCTCTTACTGACATTAACATGTCATTAATCTTCTTCGTAGAAAGAATGTTGTTGCATGAGTGAAAACTCTGTATGATGACTTTTCTGATCACACAATGTTCTAACATCATTTGAACTGTGTTGAATTGAAATCTCTTGACTCTTCTGACTTCTATTTGAAGAATAGAATCAAAAGATTCATAGTCAACATCACATACAGATGAATCTTGTTGTCAATCTCATACATTCTTATGACATCAATTAAGTCAACTCATGAGAAACTTTATGCTATTTATATTGAGTGAACAAAACTCTTGAAATAGAAAATCACTCACTGTTTATATGACTGCTTCATGCAGTTAAAACTATCATTATGAGACTTTGTATTAAATTAGTTCACGTTGATTGCATGTTAAAGAATGAGTAACTTAGTCACTTTAAATTTTTTTAAAAGCTTCATTTTCATTATCATTCTTGCAACTATTCTGAGATTCTTCGTGATAGCAACAATTATTCAATAGTTCAAGAAGTCAACGTTTCATAACATTTTTAATCGCAGATGCAATCAGTTCAAGCAATGCATGAGTACATGTTTCATCATTTGATGATTTCAGTTGCAGTTGCATCACATGTTATCTGCATTTGAAACGTTTCTGAAGTGCAGATAAACATTCAAATTTATGCGTTCAATTCTGATGTAAATGATGAAAGTGCTTTCAATCTTCTGAAAATCATTTTGCATCTTTATTATCTTGTTAAACAAATGCAATCTTTGTGTCAAGATGATATGAACATCTGCAATACATTTTCTATATTTTTTTCATCATTGCTTTCATTGATTTTTGTGATACTGCGTTATTGTGATGCTGTCACTAGTCAAAATCGTTGCAGCAAAAACTAATCATTCATATTTTAACTGTATTTTCATGTCTTTTTAAATTGAGTTGTTCAGAAGCATCACTTGATTAACAATGAGATTCATTTGTACATGATGTTGACTATGAATCTTTTGATTCTATTCTTTGAATAGAAGTCAGAAGAGTCAAGAGATCTCAATTCAACGCAGTTTGAATGATGTTAGAACGTTGCGTGATCAGAAAAATCATCATGCAAAGTTTTCATTCATGCAACAACATTTTCTCTAACAATCACAATCAATTTACAAAGAAAATTAATGACATGTTGATGTCAGTAAAAGATGAAAAGATATTTAGTGAAAAAGTCGATCTCAGTATGAAAGTCGTGATTACAAGTGATTGAAGAATTTGCAATTCATTGACTGCGTCAATATATTGAAACATCTTCATCACATCAACAATGTCATCAAGTAATTGATGAAAAGATATCAAATAAAATAGTCATTCTTAATCTGAGAATCATGATTACAGTACTTAAAGAAGTAGTGACTTGTCAATCATGCTGATATACTGAGAGAACTTGAACTCATCTTCTTTACTTGATGTCAAGTCATACATCTATTTATGTGAAAAATTAAGAGCTTAAAAGAATGATCAGAATGCATTCTCTTTCATTGATCAGAGTCAAACATTGAATGATTACAATTACATGTTTATACTAATAATTCATTCAACATTTACGTAACATAAGTCAAATCAAGAGAAGAAAAGAGTTACTCAATACAATCACATTCTATCTTCTCATCATGTGCATATCTCTCTTTCATCACATATTTCTCTGTGCAATGAATGATAATCATTGAGTAAGAGAATGCAGCTCTACATATGTTACAATCACAAGCATTACAAATGCAAAGAAAACATTTTTCATCTTTGAATCAAGAATTGAATCAAGACATTATTGTATAGAATATCATTAATGAAGAGCAGAACAAAAATGATGTGTCATAAATGAACAACATAAACACTTATTAAAAGTTTACTTGAGCATCACATGCTGAATAGAAGCTATAGATGCAAACTTAATACATAGTTTCATGATCATTGTTTCAACGACGCAAAGTCATCATATAGATGACAAGTGATTTTCTTTCTCAAAGAGTTTTGTTCACTCAATATAAATAGCATAAAGTCTTTCATGAGTTGAGTTTAAATCAATATCATAAGAGTGTATGAATTCAAATTAAATCAAATCAGAAACATCACTTTCTTGATGATAAAAAAGTGAGAAATAATGCAATTAATACTTATCAGATGAATGTATATCAGTTTGCATGCTTATCTGAGTTTCTGCGTATGATTATCAACTTAACTGCGTAATGTGATCTTGTCTTGCAGCATGTTCAGATGAATATGCAGTGAACTTATATATATTTCTGCTTTCAGAGTCTTAATGCTTACTCTTTTGAACATTTTTGTAACATGATGCAAAGTTTGATTCTGTAATGTTTCAAGTTTGCATTCTTTATCTGATAATTCTCTTTCTTTTTCTCGCTGATGTCAAACTGATGCTTTGAATGCAATTTCTGATCTTACTACTGCTGAGTATATTTGTCTTGCTTTTGTGAAGATTGTTTCTTATGTGAAGACTTCAAGTCAATTAAGTGCTAGCATTCATGTGACGTGATTCACTTCAATTTGACGAAGATGCACATTTCATTGCAATTTCATGTTCAGTTGTACTTTCAGAACTTGCACATCTGATTTCAACTTAATAATTGAGCTTTCTATTTGTATGCTAGTCATCATGTCAAATTTCTTTGATTTTTTGATGAAGTGTGTAAATTCATACTTTTCTGATGCAAATTTTGCGTCATGAGTGCAAACTCATTTCATGCAGACATTGTGCACTTTGCTTAATGTTTTACAAATTTCTTTAATGAATTTTTTATATATTAAAATATTAATGTCATTTACAAAGTCAAGCACTTTGATTTTAATTCTCAATGCTTTGCACTTCTCAATCAGACTTGCGTTGAAGAATAAAAAGAGAATCGATGAAATGAGAAATCTTTGCAATATGTTTGCATTTATCTTGCACATGTCATTCATTTGCTCATTGAATCTCAGCAATGTTTTTCAATTTTTAAGAAAGCTGCATGTTCATTTAACTATATAGTTTGAAGTTCTTTTCATTTTCAGAGTATGCAGAAGTCTGATGTGTAAAACTTGATTGAATGCTTTAACAACATCTAAACTTAGCATGAACACTATGTATTTAATTTTGCAGTTTCATACTGTGTGAATCTGATTTACTAGTAGATTTAATGTTGAGATCATGAATCATTTGCATCTCACTTTCATTTGAGCATCAGATAGCATGTAATGAGTCTCAACTATATCACTCAGTTTTTCAATCATGATTAACTTCAGAGCTTTGCTCATGATATTAAGCAAAGCAATGAGTTGATATGTTTTTGAATCAGTATAATCACTCTTCTTTGATTTGCATAGTACTATCATTTGAGCTTTTTTGAACTGCTTTAAATGATATTCATGTGTTACACATGCATTAAATAAACTCATTAATATCAAAGTCAGTTTTGCAAGATTTGTCTGCAACACTCTGTTTAAAATGTTTGAAATATTTAATGTTTTATCTGCTTTTATTCTTTTGATTATTTATCTCACTTCATCTTCTGAAATGTGTAAGTCAAATGACATTGTCAAGAGTATAAATGAGTCTGCAATGTCATTGATGTTTATTTGAGAAAGTGAGAAAAAGAATTTTTCTTGCAATATTTCGATTTTTTTTCTCAAACATCGTTGTCATTTGATCAATGTCACTTCACTTTAATGACAAAAACTGAGAAAGTTTTTTAAATAACTAACTTTTGATTCTGACTCATTTTGCAAAGCATCATATCAACTTAAGTGCATTGCTTAACTCATGCATTTGTGATTTGAAATATACACGCTTTGCTTGTTAAATGATCTTGTTTTTATGATCATTATGTTTCAGATATTCATTTCACACATTTAGTGTGCTTTGTATTTTTCATACAATTCGCAGTCATCTTGATTTCATTACTATCTTTGAGCAGTTTGAATTTCAGAAGTTCTTTGCTTGACTTGATGACTTTGTCAAAAGAGTAAATTTCTCAATGATCTTCTGTAGCATCTTGATAACTTTGCATACTCTTTTGTTCATCATCATCTTGCTGTGCAAAGAACAATTCAACGAAAAACGCATATGCAAATACATGCTCAATGTTTCTGTGTTTATTTTCTTTCATAGTCATTGAGTTGAAGATTGTACTGAAGTTATTTGTAAACACAGTTCTGTAACAATTGAAAAATGATTCAACTTTTAATGCAGATCAATGTGTATTTCATACTTGCGTATCATGAACTGTATTTTCTCGCTGTTAAAGACTAAATCAATAGTTGTGAACTGATTGTAAGTCTTGCAAGTAATAATATCTGATTTCAGCAATAATTTCAGCTTAGCATTAGTAATGATATCAAGTAAACTGTTGATTGCTGCATGTTGAGTGAAACATTTTCATTTCTCTCAGTGAGAATGATGTAAATTGAAATCTTTCATGATCAGTTGTTCACAATCATTTTTGAGTAGCTTGCTTAAACGAGAAATGATTAAAGATCTTTTTGTAAATGTAAAGAACAATGAACATGAATTATAAACATTTATAAGTTGTAACATCTGTGTTTTATCATCTGTATTGTAAGTTAATATTCTCATCAAGCAAATGTTTGATTCAACTGTTTCTATCATTCATTGATTGAGTCTTAAGCATTTGTTCACATATATGCATATTCTTGACTGTGATGACGTGTTTTTTACTAGATAAAAGAAGTTGTGAGCTGAGTTAAATGATTAAATGTTGTTAATGTTGCAACTCTGCTTCTGTATGACTATGATGTTGAAATCACGAACTTCTTTGTTGATTAGAAATAATTTCTGAATTTTCAATGATTTTCTGATGTTGCACTGCAATATTCATAGAAAAGATTGTTTTGTCATAAAGTTATTTGTAGCTGTTGTTAACTCTGCAAAGAGAAGATTCTTTGAATGCTCTTAGTCATTGAAAGTTTATCTCATTTTCTGATTGATCATTTCTGACTCTGCTCAAGCGATGTTTCATCTGAGTCACTATTCACGCAAGAAAAACAATCAACACGTCTCTTCTTAACTTTTATCATTTGTCATGTTGATTCATAAGTGACTAGACTGCGTGTTTTCAGCACAACTGTCGTTGAGCTCGACAAGTTCGTTGAACTGAGAAAGTTCGTGAACTTCAAAGAGTTCATTAAATCTGCAGAGCTTGAAAACAGCAAAGAGCTCAAGAATTATAAGAATGTGCAATTGTATTTAAATGCTTCTGAATATCTGAATGATCTGTTTCTATAAATTTCAAATGCTTGTTTCATCTGCTGTTATCATTTGAGACAGATGCATCTTCAGAGTTTGTGATTTTCATTGCAATTAATGCAACATCTTTTATTCAAAGACATTATGCATCTTTTGATGTAATGTTTGTCTGCGCACTTGACACAGCATTGATTCTTTTTGCAGAATTTGATCATATGATCAAATTCTTGACATCTAAAGCATTGTGTGATGCAACAGTTCTTCTTGAACAGCTTACATGCACATTCATGCATTTAACATACTCACGTTCATCAGTTGATTCATTATCATTTTGATTGCTATCTTCATGATGAGTAATGAATGAATCTTTTCGCTCTCTGTTACTTTCTTGAGTCAAACTATTCTTAGAATCTTCAGATTTTCATGAAGTCTTGCATTATTTTTTATCAGCTTTCTAATGACTTTCATCTGATTGTTCATGTCAATTGTAGTGTGCATCTCATGTGTCAGCACTGTGAATGTTCATCATGATATGCGCGTCAAGTTCATAATTTCTTTTGCTCATTCTTAAATCTTTTTCAGATTTGTTCATGCATTTGAACTGATTGCATGAAGAAAGATGTCTTTGCTACTCAGCTTACAAAGAAACATGATCAGATCTTGTTGACTTGTTGACATGTTTGCTATTTTCTGAAGAATCTGCTTGATTATTTTCTTCTGCATCTTCTCTATTTCTTCTCTGTCTGCTATCTTTATTATGACTTTACATTTCTTGCAAAGCGATGATGATTTCTCTTTGAAACATTATTCTTTCATTGATAATTCTTCTTTTGTCACATTTGCTCATGACATAATTTTTGATGAGAAATGCGTATTTTTCTGCATTTGTAACTGCTTGCTTAGCAATTGAACTTATGTCTTCAATTTCTGTACATTCTTCGCGATGAATGCATTCTGAGTCATGTGATGTTTTTCTTCTGGTTTGAGTTGAAGATGATGCATCAGCTTCACTGCTACTTCTTTTCATGAATGATCTTTGTTCTTTTCTTTTTCTAACGTTGATGTCTGTATTAGAAAATCAATAATGTTAGTAACATACTTTTCATTATTGTGTAAACTTTTCAACTTTGCATTGCTGTTTCTTCGTAATAAATTAACGTTGCTTGCAATCATTTCTGAATCAGCATTGCTGCAGTTCATTTATTCATCATCATTTATTCATCTTCTAGATTTGTTCTGTCTCAATTGTATTGCTCTTTTCAAAAATTTGCTTTGCGCGCGTTGTGATTGTTTTCTTAATCACATGATATAATGCTTGATTCTAAAGAGTTTCTAATCTTCATTTCATACTCAACAATTCTTTTTCTTTATTACGTTGATGTCATATTAATGCTTTGAACGTCATTTTCAATCTTATCATCATTGAGTATATTTATCTTGCTTTTGCAAATGTAACTTTTCAAATGAAGATCTTAAGTTGACTAAGTATCAGCATTTTAATGACGTGATCTGCTTCTATTTAATGAAGATGCAAATTTCATTCTAGTTTTGTGTTCAGTTGCACTTCAAGAACTTGTATGTTCAATTTCAACTTTATTATCAAGTTTTCTATGCATAAACTAACTATCATGTTGAATTTTTTTGACTTACAAATGAAGTATGTGAGTTCATATTTCTCTGAAGCAAATGTAACATCATAAATTCAAACTCACTTTGCACAAATGTTGTATGCTCAACTCAGTAATTTGCAGATTAATTCTGTGATTTTGTCATAGATCAGAATATTGATGTCATTTACAAAGTCAAGTACTTCAATTTTAATTTTTAAAGCTTTGCATTTTTTGATTAAGCTTGCGTTAAAAAATAGAAAAAGAATCAATGATATGAAGAATCTTTGTTATATGTCAGTGTTTACTCATCACATCACGCTGATTCGTTCATTAAATGTCAGCGAAGACTCTTTGTCTTTCAGAAAGCTGCGAGTTTATTCAATTATGTAGTTTGATGTTCTTTTTATTTTCAAAGTATGCAGAAGTTTAGTATGCAAAACATGATTAAACACTTCAGCAATGTTTAAACTAAGCATGAAGACTATGTACTTGATTTCACAGTCTCATACTGCATGTACTTGATTTACTAGTAAATTCAGCGCTGAAATCATGAATCACTTGCATCTTACTCTCATTTGAGTGTTCAAAAGCATGTGATGAGTCTCAATAATGTTACTTAATCTTTTAATCATGATTGATTTCAATATTTTATTCATGATGTTTAGCAAAGCAATGAATCAATACATCTTCAAGTCAATATAATCATTCTTCTTTAATTTATGTAGTACTATTGTCTGAGCTTTTTTGAACTGCTTCAAATGATATTTGTGAATTACATATGTATTGAACAGACTGATTAGTATTGAAGTCAGTTCTGTTAAACTTGCTTGAAGCGCTTTATTTGAAATTTTGAATGCGTCTGATGCTTTGTCAACTTTTACTCATTAAATCATTTATCTCATCTCGTCTTGCAATAAGACTGAATTGAACAACACTGTCAATGATATAAACAATCTTGAAATGTCATTGATGTTTATTTAAGATAATGATGAAAAGAATTTCTTTTATAGCATCTTTGTTTTTTTCTTGAATGAATCTGCTATGTAATCAAAATCGTTGCTCTTTAGTGATGAAAACTGCGAAAGTTTCTTAAGTAACTGACTTTCAATTCTGACTCATTTTGCAAAGCATTAAATCAATTTCAATTCATTACTCAGCTCATGCATTTATGATTTAAAATGTGAATGTTTTATTTCTTTAATGATCTTGTTTTTGTGATCATTGTATCTCAAATAGTCGTTTCATGCTTCTAGAGTACTTTGCGATTTTCATACAATTTATAGTCATCACAATTTTATTACAACTTTTGAGCAGATTTAATTTCAAAAGTCTCATGCTTAAATCAACAACTTTGCTCAAGAAATAAACTTCTTGATGATCTTTTGTAATACATAAGTAATTTCAACTACTCTGTCATTTATCGCTGTTCTGTCATTGAGAAAACAATCAATAAGAAGATGTATTCTTAAATGAGTGTTTAGTGCTTCTGTGTTCATTTTCTTTCATAATCGATGAGTCGTGAACTGTATAAAAGATGTGCATAGACACAACTTTGTGATAATTGAAAGATGATCAGATTTCTGATGTAGATTAATTCTCATCTTGCATTTGTATATCATGAATTGAATTTTCTCACTGTCAAATGCTAGATTTATTGTTGTTAGCTGATTGTGAGTCTCTTTAATAATTATGTTTGATTCAAGTAATAGTTTTAGTCTTATGTTCATAATGATGTCTAGTAAAACATCAGTCACTGTATGATGAGTAAAGCATCTTTTGTCTTTTCAGTATAAGTGATGCAGATTAAAATCTTTTACAATTAACTGTTCACAATCATCTTTGATTAGTTTGTTTAAACAAGAAATAGTAAATGATTCTTTTATGAAGATGATAAACAGTGAGCATGAATTGTAAATGTTTATAAGTTGTAACGTCTGTATCTTGTCTTTCAAATTGCTAGTTTGTAACTTGATTGAACAAATGTTCAATTCAATGATTTTCATTGTTCATTAATTGAGTTTTAAATGCTTGTTAACATAAATGCATGTTCTTGCTTGAGATGATGAATCTTTCACTAAATGAAAGAAGTTGTGAGTTGAGTTAAACATTTGTGAAACATTAATGTTACAATCTTGTTTCTGAATGATTATTATGTCAAATTTATGAACTTCTTTGTTTATTAAAAATGATTTCTAAATTTTTAATGACTTTCTGATGTTGTATTGTAGAATTCGCAAAAAGATTTGATTCATCATAAAGTTATCTGTAACTATTGTTGACTTTGTGCAGAAACAGCTTTTTGTATGCTTTTAATCATTGAAAGTCTTTTGCATTTTCTGATTTGATATTTCTGTATCTGTTCAGACATTATGTTTTTTGAGTTATTAATCACACATGAAAAGCAATTGACTCATTTCTTCTTGACTTTCATCACTTGTCATGTTGACTCGTTGATGTTTCAACTGCTTGTCGTTGTCAAGATATTCATTGAACTCAATGAATTTGTTGAACTCATGAAGTTCAGAGAAAAAAAGAGAATGAGTGATTGTTTTTTAATGCTTCAAAATATCTGATTGATTTGTTTTGAAAGATTTCTTCTGATTACTTTATCTGTAGTTTTCACTTAAGACATGAATGTCTTCAAAGTTCGTGACTATCATTGCAGTTCATGCATCATCTTTTATTCATTAACACATTGCACTTCTTAATGTGATGTTTATCTGTGCATTTGAAGCAGCACTCTTCATTTTTGCAGAATCTAGTCATATGATCAAAATCAAAGCATTTATAGCATTGTGTAATACAACAGTTCTTTTTAAACAATTTACATGAACATTCTTGATATGAATTCAGCATGTTTACATTTAATAGTTGATTCATCATCATTTTGATTACAATCTTTATGATGAACAATGAGTGAGTCTTTTCACTTTCAACTATCTTTTTAAGTTAAACTATTCTCAACATCTTTAAATCTTCATGAAGTTTCATGTTGTTCTTTATTAATCTTTTGATGATTATCTTCTGATTGCTTGTATTCAATATGATGTGTACATCATGTGCTAGTATCATGAAGCTTTTATGCATTACATGTGTTGAGCTTGCAATTCTCTTCACTCATGTTTGAAACTTTTCTAAAGCTGCTTGAATTTTTGAACTCATCATGTAAAGTGTACATTTGCAGTTTAAGAAGTGAATTGAATTATTGAGTTTAGCTAAAGAAACATTTGTTGCTTAAAGTGAAATAAAGTTAAGATTTTAGCTAAGCTCATCTGAATATGATCAGATTTTATGAATAAAATCTGCAATCATTTCATATGTTGTTGAACTGAATCTGCATTTATTCATATGTCATTGAACTGAATTGCACTTTCGTCACTTTCATCACTTTCATTGCTTTCATTTCTTTCGTTGCATTCAATCTACTACTCACTCATTTACTCTTCATTCTACTCATTTAGTTACTTACTCATTTACTCTTTATTCTACTCATTTATCTACTCGCTCATCTACTCATTTAACTACTCACTCATTTACTCATCACTTTACTCACTCATCTACTCTTCATTCTACTCGCCTAGCTACTCACTCATTTACTCGTCATTCTACTCGCTTATTTACTCTTCACTTTACTCATTTATCTACTCGCTCATTTACTCATCACTTTACTTTCTATTGAACTCTCTATCAAATGCTTTATCAAACGCTCTATCAAATGCGTTGATCAAGCGCACAAAACACATCAAACAATGCTTCAAACAATGCTTTCTACTGAGCTTTTCACTGATCTTTCTACTGATCTTTCAATCAATCTTTTTATTGATCTTTCTACTAGTGAGTATTGCAATCATGCACTTCGAATTAGTCTAACATAGATCGTGTCAGACTATCATAAACTAGTGTAAAGCTGATGTTGACACGCTAGCGATCTAGCGTGTCTTCGTGAGTAAAACTCACGACGTGTTGCATCTTCTTTCTTCTTCAGCTTTGAACTTCTAGTTAGAATACACTCATATGATTTGCTCTATGCAGACTCATAAGATTAGTTCAAAGCTCATTAATCTTACTATCGACGTGTAGATTGTTACGATTCTAGCTACGCACCTATGTTGATAGCTATGTTGATGACTATGTTGATGGCTATGTTCCTGGCTATCGCCGATCGCTCGTCACTAGGCTATCGAGTTGTTTCGAAGCCAATTCTATTCAGGGTTAGCTTATGTTCTTCTGAGTCATATAGATAGTCGATCCTTCCCTTCTAGATACTTTTCTTCCTTAGCATTTATATACTCGTTACATTACACTCATATGACTCGCTCTATGCTGGTCCCTAACATTATATAAATGCTTCTTCGTTACAGGCGAAGTGAAATAATCTGCATCGACTTGCTCTGCTTGATTCACACGACTATTGACTTTGATCTAGTCGACTCGCGACCGTGCAGACACTCATCCTTCTTCCTCGTGAGCTGACTCAGCGAGAATAAACAAAAGATTCGAACTCGTGCGCTGATCAGCGAGTATAAACAAACGATTGGAACCATTCGACTAGATCAAAGATCAGCGGATTAACCGTTCATTCAGATTCGCAAGGGATTCTTCGAATTTGTTGAACAATCAAACGAAGCCAGTCTATGACTGCGTGAAGCCTCTACCTCAAAGAGCAATCAAAGAGACCAGTCTAGAACTGCGTGAAGTCTCTACCTCGATGAGCAAACCCCTCAGTGAGCCTGCTTCAATGGCATCGTCAAAGCGATGGCCTACTCACCTTCATCGCTCTACCTATCAGTGAATCGGTTCGTCAACTCGATCATGTGCAAATAGTGAGCCTGCTACAATGACATCTTCCGTCAATGCGATGATTCATCTACTCACATCGCACTACCTATCAGTGAATCGATCTGTCGACTCGTTCGCGTGCAACTAGTGAGCCTGCTACAATGACACTGTCAATGCGATGATCTATCTTCTCATCGTTCTACCCATCAGTGAATCGATTCGCCTACCCGTTCATGTGCAACTAGTGAGTCTGCTACAATGACATCTTCCGTCAATGCGATGACCTATCTATTCACATCGTTCTACCTACCAGTGAATCGATTCGCCTACCAGTTCACGTGCAACTAGTGAGTCTGCTTCAATGACATCTATCCTCAATGCGATGGCCTACTCGCTCTCATCGTTCTACCCACCAGTGAACCTGACCATACGTTCACGTGCAACTAGTGAGCCTGCTACAATGGCGAGCCCAAAGTCGATCTCTTCGATGAGCAAGTCGATCAGTGAGCCTGCTTCAATGGCATCAGTCAATAGCTGACCTCTTCGCTGAGCTAGTCGATTCTCTTCTAGTGAGCCTGCTTCAATGGCACCAGCCAATAGTCGATCTCTTCGCTGAGCAAGTCGATTCCTCCCTACATAGCTAGCCTGCTACAATAGGCATTTCGATTCTACACAAGGCTAAGAAAATACATTCATGCGAACATGAATCGTTGAAGGGGAGGAGTACTGTTACGATTCTAGCTACGCACCTATGTTGATAGCTATGTTGATAACTATGTTGATGGCTATGTTCCTGACTATCGCCGGTCGCTCGTCACTAGGCTATCGAGTTGTTTCGAAGCCAACCCTATTCAGGATTAGCTTATGTTCTTCTGAGCCATATAGATAGTCGATTCTTCCCTTCTAGATACTTTTCTTCCTTAGCATTTATATACTCGTTACATTACACTCATATGACTCGCTCTATGCTGGCTTCTAACATAGATGATATAAAAACAAGCTACATCACTCAAACTTGAATCAGAATCGAAATCAGAAAATCGAGCTCAGAAGACTTGTTAGAAATCAAGAAATTTCTAGAACAGAACAGAAGAACATGAACGCGTTGCTTTAGACTAACTCTTTACTGAGCTTGTTATCAGAACAGAAGAACATGAACGCGTTGTTCTAGAACTGAAATCAGAAATTTCAGTTGACTTTCAATCAGCAATTTTCTACTCACACAATGACTAGAAGCACAGAATTAGAATCAGAATCAGTGAGCACGACTCGCTACGAAACTTGAAATGCTGAAAGAGAATCACTTCTATCACAGAATTGAACAGCATCAGAAGAAGAAGACACGAATGCGTCGTTGAATATTGAAGAAGAGAACATGAATGCATTGCTCTTCAATCACGAAATGATCAAGATCAGCATCAGCACTGAACTAAATGCTTGAATAAGCACTCATGAAGCAGATGATCTTGTTGCCTTTATCAAGTACATATGTCAACAGCATGACATCGAAATCGAGATTTACAATGACATGATTCAGATGTTGAACGACTTCAACAAGATCAACGTCAAATTGAAAGCTATCAACATTGAGTTGAAAGTTACATAAACAATGTTGAATGTTATTCAAATGCATTTACAGAAAGAAATGAAGAAAAAGAATGTGATTATACATCATTTAAAAGTAACATTAAGTTAATTAAGCACTTTGATTTCAAAAGATTAATTCTTAAAGTTAATTAAGTTATTTGACTCACTTTTATTCAAAGATTCAAGACAGAATGTGAATAATTAATTGTTTTAAATGCAAAATAAGTTGAAGATGAACAAGAATCATTTTTCTATTGAAGAAATGAAGATTGCATATGTGAAAAGTTGAGTCAGTGAAACGATGATCAAATACATAGCACTCAGAATGAGAAACATGATCACAAACTCATTTCTTGAAGCAGAAGAGATACTATTGATCATAAATAAAATGTACAACAATCTCAATTAACATCATACAACTCAACAACAGTTCTTGAAGCTGTATCAAAACAAGATCTTCTTTCATGAATTTTAAATGAAATTTCAAAGACTTAGTGCAAAACTAGAATATAATAACGAAACTTTACTAAATGATTTTCAGCATAAGATTAGCTCAGATCTTCAGTGAGTCATAATTAATGAATGAACTATGAATTTGAATGAATTCATCAACATTTGCATACAAGTCAATATTTGATTGATGAAATTAAATGCTTGATCAGTTTTCAAGACATCAATGACTCAAGTTGCTCACTCTATCACTAGCATCTTGATGATAATTACTATTGCGATCTCAGCTTCAATCTTTATATGAAAGAAACTCAGAATATCAAACGTTGATTTTGTTAAAGAGAAGTTGTTAAAAAAAACTCTGCTTCAAATGCAAAAAGTCAAAACATAAAGCATACAACTGTCTTGAATCAGTTCAGATGTATGAATTTGCAATGAATTTGAAAAACGATCTGCTTTCATCAAAGTAGTGACTGAGAGCAATATACTCATATTCTGCTTCATCAGCATGTTTGATGATTCATTTGATTTCAAGTCATTCATTGTTGATGTCATCTTAAATAGTTTAGAAAAAATATTCAGATTTTTTACTTTGATAAATACTGAAGTCATTGATATGACTTTCATTAATGAATCTTTGATGTCAGAACTATGTAAACGCTTTAATATTTAGTCAATATTGCTGTCAAAATCAAAGTCAATTTAATCATATGATGAAACTTCTGATCAAAAGTTGATTACATATGCTTTGTATACATTGATCATGATATCTTTATTAATAACTTGTTTAAATTAGCACAAGATAATTATTGAAAATCTTTAATTGAAAAGAAATTAAATGTTGATAAATTCTGCAAATAATTAATTAATATCATCATTAAAGTTTTGAACATCAAAATCTGTCATTTCAAAAGCAAGCAGTCAATCAACATTTCACAAATTTGAATCAAAAGAGATTTGCAAAATAAAACAAAAGAACTTGAACTTAATTGTTACATCAACAATCATCTTAAAGAGACTCATGAATCAGAAATCAGTGAATAAATTTATTGAATCTGCTTTCATAGCAAAGCAAAGCACTTAAGTTGATCTTGATTAACTTTGTCTCTTTCAGTCAACTGAGACAAAGAAACTCGTCAATATTATCATAATCAAAGTCGCTGCATATTGAACTTTAGTCAAGAATAAAAAGATCAAGATCTTCTTCTTGATCATTAGTAAAATCAACAAAGCGCTTAGCTTAGTTGAAGATTTCGCGAAACTGAATGAAATGATCTTTGTCATGTCATTAAATGAACTGAAGAAGAAGCTTTTAATAGTTTATCACGACTTTCTGAATGTTTTTGATAGAGAAAAGATAACGCAGTTGTCTTCACATCAATCATATGATCATAAGATTGAATTAGAAGATGAGAGTCAATCTTCTAGAAGTCAATTGTATTTCATGTCAAGTCACAAATTGCAAAAGATTAAGAAGTATTTAGAAGAAAACTTAAAGAAGAAGTTTATTACATTCAGTAAAGCTTTCTTCGCTTCATTAATACTATTTGTCAAAAAGAAAGATGATAGTCTTTGCTTTTGCATAAACTATTGAAAACTGAATGCTCTGATCAAAAAAGATCGTTACTCAATACTTTTAATAAACGAAGTACTAACTTGAATTCAAGACAGTAAGTATTTGACTTGACTTAACATTATTGCTGCATTCAATAAACTGCAAATGAGTTCAAAAAGCGAGAATTTAACTACTTTTGTTACTTTTTTCAATGTTTACAAGTATAGAGTAATGCTCTTTGAATTAATCAATGAATCTGCATTCTTTCAGCTCTATATCAACGATGTATTGTTTGAATGTCTGCATAAATTCTGTCAAACATATTTAAATAATATTCTTATTTACAGTAAGATCTTGAAAAAACATAGAACTTATGTGAAAGAAGTGCTAAACAAGCTTCGCGAAGTCAACTTGCAGATAAACATTGACAAGTGCAAATTCAAGATTCAAAAAATCTCGTTTCTTGAACTATTAATATTTACAAATGATTTACGAATGAATTTTTGAAAAGTAGATGTGATTCGAAACTGAAAAGTATCGCGATCGTTGATTCATATGCAGATCTTCATTGACTTTTGCAATTTCTATCAATGATTCATAAAGAACTTCTCAAAAATCATTTGACTCATGATAAAGCTGACTGGAAAAAAATCATTTTTTTGAATGAACAAAGATTTGTCAGATGATCTTTGAAGAACTAAAGCAACAGATGATGACAGTCTTTATTCTGAAGCATTTCAACTTGATCAAAGAAGCTATTCTGAAAATGAACTTCTTGAACTATGTGAACGATGAAGTATTGTTTCAATATGATGATGAAGACATTCTACATTCAATGATCTTTTATAGCAAGAACATGATTTTTGCAAAATGCAACTATGAAATTTATGACAAAGAACTGCTGATCATTATTCGCTGCTTAAAGCATTGATGTTTTGAATTGAAATGTATGAATATTTTAATCAAGATCTTCATCAATCATCTGAATTTGAAATACTTCATGATCATCAAAGAACTGATCAGATGACAAGCTAAATGAGCTGAGAAGTTATCTAAATATAACTTCAAGATCATATATCAGTTGAAAAAACAAAATTTGAAGATTGATGCGTTGATCAGAATGTCAAACGTTAAGTCAATTGAAGCAAATGATGATCAAAAGTTATATCAGCATCAGATGTTATTGTCAGAAGACAAATTTGAACTGCAGTTAATAAAAGTTAATCAAGAAGATAATCAGAAAGCTGATCAAGATCTGACTCAGATTTTGCTTAAATCTGACTCAGAATCTGACTCAGATTTAAAACTTGAATCAAAAGCTAATTAAAATTTGATCGAAGAGATAATTTCTATTCAGAATCAGATTAGTTTTGTCAAATTTATCTAAATGATAAAAAAAACAATCACAACATATGCACAACAAATCTTGAAAAAGAGCATTACATGCAAGACAGAGCAAATCTAGAAAATGATCAAACAATGATGAATTGCACGAGTTGCAGCAATGCAAGTTCAAAAATGATTGCAAGTGATGTTGACATGTTGTAAGAAAACAGCGACGTGAGATTACAACGCTCACGCAATGATGAAGAGAAGATAGCTGACATTATCGATCTACTAATAAAGACATCAACGTTAGAGAAAGAGATGAGCAAAGATTACTTGTGAAAAGAAATAAAACTGAAGCTGATGCATCATCTTCGACTCAATTCAGAAGAAAAACATCACACAACTTAGAATGCATTCATTGCAAAGAATGTGCAGAAACTGAAGACATCAGTTCAACTGCTAAGCAAGCAGTTACAAATGCAGAAAAATACGCGTTTCTTATTAAAAATCATGTCATGAACAAATGTGACAAGAGAAGAATTATCAATGAGAAAGCAACGTTTCAGAGAAAGATCATCGTTGCTTCGCAAGAAATACAAAGTCATGATAAAGATAGTAGACAGAGAAGAAATAGAGAAGATGCAGAAGAAGATCATTGAGCAGATTTTTCAGAAAATAGCAGACGTGTCAACAAGTTAATGAAATCTGATCATGTCTCTTTGCAAGCTGAATAGCAAAGACATCTTTCTTCATGCAGTCAGCTCAAATGCACAAGCAAATCTGAAAAAGACTCAAGAATGAGCAAAAGAAATTGCAAACTTGATGCGCATATTGCGATGAATCTTCGCAATGCTGACACATGAAATGTGCATTACAATTGACATAAGCAATCAGAATGAAGTCATTAGAAAGCTGATAAAGAATAACGCAAGACTTCATGAAAATCTGAAGATTCTAAGAATAGTTTGATTCAAGAAAGTAACAAAGAGTGAAAAGATTCATTTGTCACTCATCATGAAGATAGCAATCAAAGCAATGATGAATCAACTGATGAACATGAGTATGCTAAATGCATATTATGAATGCACATGTAAATTGTTTGAGAAGAACTGTTGCATCATACAGTGCTTCAGATGTCAGAAATTTGATCACATGATCAGATTCTGCAGAAAGAATCAACGCTGCGTCAAGTGCACAGATAAACATCACATTGAAAGATGCGTAATGTCTTTGAATAGAAGACGTTGCATTAACTGCAACGAAAATCATGAATTCTGAAGATGCATCTGTTTCAAATGACAACAGCAGATGAAACAAGCATTTGAAATCTATAGAAACAGATCATTCAGATATTCAGAAGCACTCAGATACAATTGCACATTCTTGCAATTCTTGAGCTCTTCACTGTCTTCAAGCTCTGCAGATTCAATGAACTCTTCAAAGTTCACGAACTCTTTCAGTTCAGCGAACTCGTTGAGCTCAGCGACAATTGTGCTGAAAACACGCAGTCTAGTCGCTCATGAATCAACATGACAGATGATAAAAGTTAAAAAGAGACGCGTCAATCATTTCTCTTGCATGAGTAGTGACTCAGATGAGACGTTGCTTAAGCAGAGTCAGAAACAACAAATCAGAAAACAAGATAAACTTATGATGACTGAAAGCATTTGTCACGATCCTAGCCTTGCCAGGCTCAGCCTTCTAGCCTTGCCAGGCCTATCCTCGCTCCGTCACCTTGACTAGTCCCTATTGGGCCTAGCGTCGGCTGAGGAACACATATATGTAGCCAGCTTCTTTCCTGTAGCTATCTTTCTTCCTTAGCATTTATCTTCTAGTTAAATGACACCCATATTGACTCGCTCTATGCTGGCCCCTAACATTAGATAAATGCTCACCATCTACTACCCTGCTATCGACGAATAGACGATACGAAACAACCTATTCAGTAAGGAAAATTTGCAAGGGATTCTTCAAATTTGCACCACCATTTTAGGCCGCAAGGGATTCTTCGGTTCTACACCCATTTTCACCATTCTATCCGCAAGGGATTCTTCGGATAAAGCACCCAATTATTACCTGAAATTCACAAGGGATTCTTTGAATTTCCACTCACCAAAAAACACCAATCCAAAAAACATCAACCCCTCACCTACTCTTACCTCAACAACTTCTACCTTCTCTCACCATGACACGCGACGCCGAGCCAGTTGGGCCCCGAACAACTCGCCTGCTTAGAAGCACTGCCAATAGAAGAGTTTCACTTCTACCCACAGATGCTCCAGCCGGAGCTGAGGAAGCTGCCACCGCATGAAACATAAACACCGAGGAACAACTGCTTCATTGGGCCAGCAATCAACCCGACGAAGTCATCAATATGCTGAACGAGCTCCGAAGCCAGCGAGACTTGGCTCTACAACTCAATGAACACTGACTCCTCGTACAAGACGATCACAAAAAGAGAGCGGAACAACTAGAAGCCGCTTTTGATAAAAACGATGAGCTAGAGGAAAAGGTCAGCCAGCTACAAGGCGAGCGATTGAACTCCAGAGCGGAACAACGTCAAGCCGATCGGCCTATGCCCCGTCAAGATACTCAGCCAGCTGAGCAACGAGCCAATCAGGAAGTTGAACGAAGCTCGATTTCCGAAGCCCGCTCCCAACGAGAATCTTCTACTCTATCCGGTAACGGAAACGGGAACGGTCATCACAAGTCCGTCAAGCTTCCGGATCCACCCATCTTCACCGGAACAGGTGACCCTACCTGAGAGACATGAAACACCAAAATAGCTGACAAGCTCGATGCCAACGCGGACCATTACCCTACTGAAAAGATCCGTATTGCCTATGTGGTTTCCAGGCTAGGAGGCGATGCTGATCAGCAAACCTATGCAAAGCGTCGTGTTGGCGCTCCCTCACCCTACCAATCACTATCAGAGCTACTGAAACATCTGGAAGGAATTTACGGAGATCAGGACCTGATTCGGAAGTGTCGCCGCGAATACGTCGCTCTGAAGCAGCTCAACAAGCTCTTCAGCTCCTTCTATTCAGAATTCACTAGAATATCCAGCTTCCTGAACTACGACGATACCACCCTGATGGACGACATCCAGGATAAAATCAACAATCGCCTTCAGGACGCGTTGTCAGTTTGCCCCATAGAGTTTAGCTCGCTTGACAAGCTCAAGACCTTCCTTCAAGGTGTGGATAACAAACAACGAGCCAATTACCAGCTACGTGGCGAGCAACGAACAGTCAAACCGGTAGCAGCTCCGGAAAAACGTTTTGTTCCTTCGTCGACACCAGCTCCAGCCCCGGCTACTAGCTATGTTCGGCCCGCTACTTTTTCCACCCCCGAACCTGAACGACCAAGAATGCCAATCACCTGCTTCAACTGCAAAGTACCGGGTCACCTTTCAAAGGACTGCCCTCAGCTGAAGGCTAGTACTCCGGCACCTCGTGCATTCACCCCTCGCCTCAATGAGGTCGTCATGCCGGAAGAAGAGGAGGAATTATTTACAGAGAAATCGGAGGATGAGGCAAAAAACTAGTGACTTCCACCAAAGACGCGGTGGAAGATGTGTTAATTTCTTCAACAACGAGCAGCCCAAATGACCCCTTTGCCCCGGAACCTTTGACTACTGAATGTGTACTATCTAGCAATGGAATTAGTTACTCATTAAAGTCATTGGTTGACACTGGAGCAGCTGGCTATTCGTTCATTGATGAATTAACCGCGCAGAATGTTTGTGACCATTTGCAAATCGAACCGTTACCTTTAACCAAGCCCAAGCCAATAAGGGGATTCGATGGCCATTATGCAAAAAAGCCCATTACCCATGCGATTTATCCGAATCTGACTGTCCAAGGTCATATGGAACGTTCCGCCCCTATGCTGATTACCCGATTGGGCCAGCATCAGATGATTCTCGGAAAAACATGGATGAATAAGACCGGGGTAACGATTGATATGAGGGACGATCGCCTTCAATTTCCTGATTCAAAGGCTCATATCGATGCTAGCCCGGCCCCCCTTCCTGTCATCAAGAAAATCGCGATAGAACAGAAGAGTTCGGCCCCTACCCAAATACTAAAGAGGTCTACCCCTTCTGTCGCCACCCGACTCAGCGAGAAGTCATCTTCATCCAGTAAAATCGTGGAACCACCTAATTCAGTCAACTCCGCTTCGCCTTCCGGTTCAATGAACATAGCAATGATAGGGGCTGCAGCATATAGATCACTAGCCAAACGGTCGGATGTGGCTACTTTCGCGATCACCGTCACGGAAATCGATCGGCTTCTAAAAACAGCTAGGAATAAACCAGAAGACGTAAATCTACAAGAGCTTTCACACGAAGAGATCTTGAAGGAAGTCAAAGCTAAGCTTCCTTCGGAATATCATGACTATCTAGACGTGTTTGACCGAGCGATGGCTGATCAACTACCCCCTCACCGCCTCTACGATCATAAAATAGAGTTGACCGGCGAGGGAACACCTCCTCGAAGTCGTCTCTACCATATGTCTGGCTACAAGCTTCAAAAGGTGAAGGATTACCTGATCGAACATCTGAATAAGGGCTTTATATCTTCTAGCTCGGCCCCATACGCTTCGCTCATACTATTCGCCGAAAAGAAAGACGGTAGCCTGCGTTTCTGCGTCGATTATAGGAAGCTCAATGCTTTGATCAAACGGGACCGCTACCCCCTACCCTTAATAGACGAAACTCTCGCTCGTATTCAAAGTAGCAAGTACCTGACCCGATTGAACATCATTGCCGCCTTCAACAAACTGCGTATGCATCCGGGCAGCGAAGATTTGACTACCTTTATCACCTCTTTTGGTTCCTACAAATATCACGTGATGCCTTTCGGATTAACCAACGGCCCGGCTTCCTACCAACACTATATGAACGACATGCTATTTGACTACCTTCATCAGTTTTGCCAGGCCTACCTAGATGACATTATCATCTACAGCAAAACACTGAAGGAACATAAGCGGCACGTACGATTGATTCTACATAGACTACGAGAGGCTGGCCTTCAGGTGAATATAAACAAGTGCGAGTTCCATGTTCAGGAGACCTCCTTCCTGGGACTATTGCTATTCACCGAAGGACTAAAGATGGACCCCAGAAAAGTACAAGCAGTAGTCGAATGGCCTACTTCTACAAACCTCACCCAGGTGCAGTCCTTCGTCGGCTTCTGCAACTTCTATCGACGTTTTATAAAGGACTTTTCGAAGATTGTTCATCCCCTGATTCGGCTAACCCAAAAAGAGGTGATATTTGAATGGGATCAAGCTTGTCAAACGGCCTTTGACCATATGAAGAAACGAATGACTGAAGCCCCTATTCTTCGTCATTTTGATCAGAATAGGGAGGCTATTCTTGAAACAGACTCATCCGACTACGTCAACGGTGGTATACTTTCTCAGTATGACGACGAAGGAACATTGCATCCGGTGGCCTACTACAGCAAGAACCTGAGTCCCGCTGAGTGCAATTACGAGATCTATGACAAGGAACTACTAGCAATCATTCGAGCCTTCGAGCATTGGCGATCTGAGCTGGAATTGACTGAGCTATTCATCAAGGTGTTCACTGATCATCAAGCTTTAACGCCATTAATGGAAGATAAAGAGCTAAGTAGACGTCAAATGCGCTGGGTACAAAAGCTCGTCGACTTCAACTTCAAAATCATGTATCGCTCAGGCAAACAAAACATCAAAGCCGATGCATTGACTCGCCGAGCCGATTCAGTTCCTAGAAGCCCCGAGGATGAACGATGTCGCTACCAGCGAACTACAATTCTCACTCCGGATCGAATGAAAATCGCTGATCTAGAGGAGAACATCGATGAACCAATCTATAAACAGGTCCTTGAGGCTAATGGGACCGACGAGAATTGTACGCTACTTCGCGAAGCAATAGCAAGAGGCGAGGCACAATATGAAGGTATCAAATTGAAGGATTGCCGGACCCAGGATGAAATCTTGTATCATGGTAGTCAGCTATGGGTCCCGTTCAACGAGCTTCTACAAATGAACCTGATTCGTGAGGTACACGATCAGCCGTCAGTTGGCCATCCTGGTATTCTTAGAACTGTGGAGATCATAAAGCGGAACTACTATTGGCCATCCATGCGGAAAACGGTAGATCGATATATCCGGAACTGCTATATCTGCCAACGCTCAAAGGCATCTAGGGATAAATCAAACGGCTTGCTTCAACCTCTACCGATACCTGAACAGCGATGGCAAGACATAGCAATGAACTTCATTACCGGCCTACCTGATTCAAGCGGGTACAACGCTATTCTGACGGTCATCTGCAGATTGTCAAAAGAAAGGCATTATATTCCTTGCACCACTGATGATGAAGGTATCACTGCCGAAAAGACAGCTGAAATGCTGATTCAATGGGTATATCGAACTCATGGACTACCAAGCTTCATAGTATCTGACCGGGGTTCACAATTCACCTCTATACTATGGAAGTCCCTTTGCAAACGGCTGGGCATTTCCCTTCGGTTGTCCACCGCCTATCACCCCCAGACTGACGGCCAAAGCGAACGAGCC
>JAABUU010000624.1_pt1 | contig 76870 bp, 69 predicted proteins | sample 5559301 | NCBI WGS metagenome assembly JAABUU01 (sample SAMN10711884, study PRJNA513360) | rock metagenome | isolation source: Antarctica rocks | place: Antarctica: Victoria Land, Richard Nunatak white
TTGTAAATATTAAATAATAAAATTTTTCTCTGAATTTTATTGTTTGCTATTGATATTGCTTGCATATCTTCATTATTGACTATGTCTGATCTTGATGTGCATGTAAATTTCTTTGCATTTTTCGCAACAAATATCAGTACTCTGACACAAGTATTCTGAACATTTGATTTGATGCAGATAAACGATGAATGCAAAATTGTTATATTTTCATCTTTCATTCATGATTCTTGTAGTATAACAATGTCTGTCTTTTTTTTCGCAAATTTCATGCATGCATGCATAATTTGCGTTGATCTTGCGCAATTGTGCTGTAGAATTCAAATATTTGATATGTTTGCAAAGCTTTTGTCATTTGCATTGTTTTGTGACATTTCAAATGCAATACTCATTACAATTTCGTGACTAAATGATCTTTTTGTGAGTTAATAAACTGAGCTGTTCAATATGTTTTGCACATTGCGCTATTTGCGAAGTGTGCATTTTGACAGTTGCAACATCTAGAAATCATGTGATTGCATGATTGTTCATCTTTGCACGTAGGTAATTGACATTTATGATTTCAGATCTGATGATTTCGCTCGCAGTACAAGCATCTTGATGATCTGTTGCGTTTGTTTTGCAAATGTTCAAATGTTTGACATTTTTGACATTGATCATTTGATCAATAGTCTTGATATTCGACTGTTTGATATGTTGATTTCGCAGTTAAAAGTCGTTTTTTCAGATGTCTTTGCACTTCTGCTTCGATTTTGAACATCAGTATCGTTGAAGAATGATTCTTTCTTGCTTTATTTTCATCTTTTGATAATCATATTGAATTGATTATCAGCTTCAATTCAGAGTTGTACTTCTTTAGCTTGATTCTCAGATATTTCATTTCAATCTTCATGTTGAAGATTTCGATTTTCAGACTGTGTATGACTATTTTGTGTCATTTCTCATCTTTCTTAATGCTTTTAACATCAAAAACATGCTTTCATATTGCTCTTTGTGCTAGTAAGATGTCTGCGATGTATTTTTTCAAGATCATTAAAGCAATGTTGTTTCTTTTTAGCGTTTTGACTATCGTGATGACTCTTAGATCGATTTTCGCCTTTTTCAATGTGTTATTCATCGAATCTTGCATTTTCATTATCTTCAACGTTCAGTTCTCATTTTTGAGATTCACAATGAGTTTTCTTTTGTGATATGATATTTCTCGTGATTTTGACGAGAATTTCTTGATAATCAGATTTCATTCGCCTGCATTTGCATTCACATTTGCATTTATGTTTGCATTTGCATTTGCATTTGTGACTTGAGCTGCTTTTTGCACATATGTAAGCTTCTGCGTTGATTTTTGCGAATTTTGCATGACTTGCAACGTTTGCAAAATCTGCGTCTTCTGCAAGATTTGCAAATTCTCTGTCATTTGCTTTGCATTGATTTTCTTTTTGATGTCTTCAGCATTTTGTTGAATCAATTGTAGAATAATCTTCAATTTATTGTTTGTTTGACTTTGAAGTTGATTTATTTGCTTCTGAATCGAGTTTTCTATGCTTTCATTGCATGCTTTTTGAATGTAGATTAAGCTATGACTTATAGTCTCTTTCTGTTCTGATATTGCTTGTCTTAGCTGATTGACTGCGAATTCAATTCTTTCACGCAGTCTCTTTATTTAAATCTCTTTAAAGATGACATCATAGCACTTGCTCATACTAACTTTGATGCTAACTTCTTTTTACGAACTTTTCATTGCTTTTCGTTTTTTCATTTCTTTGAATTTCACAATCGCTCATGTTTGCTCTTTTTGCTGCGAATTCACATTTCACAGATTGATTGTATTCTTGTTGTTATGCACGTTTGCATGTGAATTTAGCATCAATGCATTAAGTGAACTAAACATGTATTGCGTTTTTCTATTTACTGATGTAAGCGATTTTTGTTGACTGCGAAATAAATCAACAATGTCGTTCTGCAGTTGTTTGCTTGTTGATGAACTCATGCTAAGTTCATCTCATAAATCTGTTTCAATTTCTAATGTTGACTTTTTGATTTTTATCATTGACATTTTGAATTCTGACGCTGAGTTATTGCTTCTACTGAGTTTTGCATTACTATTCGCGAAACGAGGCGAGAAAAAGCGCATAAAGCGACTCTTTATATTTCTTTTCATAGAGAGTTTTTTCGAGTTTTAAGCTTCAAGCTTCTAGAAAATTCACTTGACATCACTTAAATATTTCTTTAATCACTTACTCAGAGCGTTTCACATAAACAATAACTCTAGTGTAGAAATCTCTTAATTTCTATCTTGAAATCTGCAATAAATCGTCTTCTATTATCAACTTATATCAGATGAAAATGATATAAATCTAGTCTGCAAGAGTCTAGATTACTCTTTTTGATAGAAAATGCTTGATGCAATTGCTTTATATCTCAGATATTGAAGTAGTTGCATTATCTCGCTCAGAATAGTAACGACTGATCTCAACTTATTGTCTTACACATCAAGAAAAGATAAAACAGATAGTGATTTAATAAGAAACACTGTACTTTTCTGAAACAACGTTGTTTTCTGTGCAATCTTTAAGCGCAAAAGAGTTCAATTTCAATTTTTGCATCAGTACGCAGTTTTTTGTGCTGTTCTAAAGTCGATTGACGACTTGTTCTTTTCATGTGAGTTTGCTCTTCAATTTATCAATCAAATTACTGTCTGAATTGATGATTCTTTCTTCTGCGTTAATGAACTCTCGTTTCGCCGTCGATTTTGATCTGCATGAGCGCGAAAAATTTCAATTTTCGATTTTCAATTTTTGACTTGTGATGCAATCATCTGTGAAGTTATTAAGTCGAATGAGAGCTTGTTTTGATCATACAATTGTGCTTTATAACTTGTCGATTGATTTGATATATCATATGCTTCGATAGATTGCTGTCATCACTAGATCAGACATGCGAAGTGTTACTTTTTTGCATTATCATTCGAAGCAATATCTTTTTAATCACAACAGATAATTCTCTGCTTGTTTTAATATCTTGCATTTGCTCATTCTTTAATTGAGCAATAATGTTATCAGCTATTATTTTCAATTTAAGAGCTTGAATAAAATCTTGAAACATAAGATTGATGATGTAAATTAAGCAATTAATGAAATTCTGTGTTCTGTCTCATTGAAACTTGCAACAACTCATGATCTTTTCAAGTTTCTCTTTCAAGATACTATTATTACTTGCATTATTAATAACAATCTTGAAAAGCTTGTTCTTAATAATGTAGTTCTTCAGAATTTTCATTAGCTTCATCATCAATTGATGATCAATATGCTCAATATCAAGAGATGTAAATTCAATAAGATGTTCACGAAACTGAAATTTGACATTGACTCAGTATATCAACATTCTCAAGTACATTACTCTTTAAGAACTAGATCATGTGTTCAAAGCAATAGAAATACATCATGACTTTGTAAGATTCAATCTGATCTTATCATAAATCTTCTTATAATGTGAAAGAATCATGATTGTCATCTTTGTGCAATGTGTAATCTGCAAATCTGAACAAAGCATTTGTAGCAGCTTTTGAAATTGCTCATTATCAACGATTCAAAAAAGTAGATTTAAGTCAACAAAAATCTTGCATAATTAATCTTTTCAATTCTCTTGATTGAAGACAAAGATTAATTCAATATGACTTTTCTTCTAATAATTTGTTAATTTTACATTATCAGATATGATTTACTCATTCAAAAGTCAGTTCAATTTATGATTGCAAGTGTTTGCATTTTTGCTCTGTCGCTGTGCAAAAGTCTGATTCAAGATGCTTTTTCATAGCAGACGTGCTAAAGCTATCAAAAGCTGTTGAATGATTCATAATTTTATGACAAATTGTGCATGAGATTTTAGACAATTCTTCAACAATCAAAGTTAACTGTACAAAGTAATTTCATATATTAAATTGCTTATTGTCTTTGACTTTTTTGAATCAAAGTGAATTGACTATCTTTTTTTGAGTTTTGTTTTAAATACTTTCAACAACAGAGATTTGAGATCATCATTATAGAAAAGAGTCATCTGTATTCAAAGTTTATTGAACATACTCATTATTCTCTTTTATTTTAAGCTGTGAGAAATTCTGATGAATTTTGTTCATCAGTTCTTGTTTAATTTTCTTCTTTTCAAAATGATGTGAAGAATTTATAAATCATTGAACTTAACTTGCAAAGTCTTTAGAATGAAGACTATTTGAAGATGAACTATGTGAAATGCTTTTGTCAGACATATTGAAAGTTGTCAACAAACTAGACATTTTATAAAATAGTTTGTATTAACAACAATAGTTGTTAATAGCTTGAAGATAGTATATAAATGATTTAATGAGTAATTCGAAAAGATAATGTAATATATAAATAATGCAATGAGTAATGCAAAAAGATAATGCAAAGAACAAGCAAACATATTGTTTTATGTTTCTATTCTTAACACTCTTGACATCAAGTTCAAGTTCTTGATGAATTAAGTTAAATTAACTTGATTTCTAGTTGAATTGAGTCACGTCAAGTTGAAAATATAAGCAACTCAACTTGAATTGAGTTGAAAATGTGAGTAACTCAACTTGATATTAATTCAGGTTCAAAATGTCAACTCAAAACTTAACTTGATAATCAGTTTAAATATAGCTATGAACTTCATCACTGAACTATTTCTGTCAGAAGATTACAACGTCATTTGCACAATTATATGTTATCTCATCAAAAAACATCACTATGTTCTCTGTCATTAAGAAGATGATGACATCTCAGCTGAAGAAATGATTTAAATCATGCTATAAAACGTTTATTAACTGCATGTTTTACTTAGTTCTATTGTTTCAAACAGAGACTCTCAATTCATATCAACTATGTGAAAAAGTCTTTGCAAGCAACTGAAAATCACAGCTAGTTTATTCATAGTCTATCATTCTGAGATTGATGATCAATTGAAATGAGTCAATCAAAACATTGAATGCGAACTTAGAATTTACTGCAATTACATGCAGAATGACTGAATTAAATGAATATCTATGATGAAATTCAGCGACAATTTCAATATCTTTTTAATCACTTCAATGATTCTCTTTTACTTTAATAAAGAATTTCATCTTTGAATGAGTTTCAATTCAGATACAACTGATCATGAAACAACTTGTAAACAACTTGAAGCTAGAAAAGCAGATGATATTGTCATTCAAATGAAAGAGTTACTGAGCTTTAATCATCAACAATTGAAAAAGATGAAGCTGATCATCAAAGTTCAGATCAATAAACATAAATGAAACGTCACATATGAAGTAAATGACTGAGTTTAACTATTTTTCAGAAATGTCAAAACAACAAGACTCTGCAAAGATTTGAAAGATAAACAGCTAAATCTTTATCAAATTACTGTTAAAGTGAGTATCTTCTATCATCTTTGTTTATCAGTCAGCATGAAGCATTTGCATTCAATGTTCAACTTGAAGTTACTATGATTATATTCAGAAAATTCTTTATCAGAACAACATTTAGAATCACTTAAATCAATTATTATTAAAGACGATGAACATTGAAAAATAAATGATATATTGAATTTCAGACGCTATTGAGATTGAATACAATACAAAGTCAAATAAAAAACCTAGATAGAAACGACGAATGATACTATGTTAATAAAGAGAAATTCAATGACTCAGAGAAAGTTTTGAATGAATTTCATAAGCTATATTCAAGCAAATCAAGCTAAATATTGAAATAACTATCAACAGAAGTGAGCAATTGAACTACATTCATGCAAACATGAATTTTCAAAAAGAGAAGTAATGTTATGAGTGTATCAAGATTGATAAGACTGAACAAGACTGAAGTTTTAATCAATTTGCAATGTACATTAGTGAGTACTCTGCATAATAATTAAAACTAGTCAACAATTTAGTTGAGATTTAACTCAGATTTGACTCAGATTTGACTCAAATATGACTCAGATATGACTTAACATCTTTTTTCTTTCTCAACATTCTTTTCTTTCATCAACATTTTGTTCATTTACATCATTTTCTTTTCATGTCACAAACACATTTCTTTCAAGTCTAGCGCAGTCTCTGAACATTACATAAATAAAAGCTTTTATATCAATTTTCTTCTGTATTTTTAATATTCAGTTATAGCTATTTTTAAAAATCAAGCACTATCAATTCTGATCTTCATTAATTGTATTATTTAGACATGATTCTGACACTGAGAATCACAGTTAGTTTATTCACAGTCTATCATTCTGAGATTAATGATCAATCGAAATGAGTCAATCAAGACGTTGAATGTGAACTTAAAATCTACTGCAATTACATGCAGAACGACTGAATTAAATGAATATCTATGATGAAATTCAGCGATAATTTCAATATCTTCTCAATCACTTTAATGATTTTCTTCTACTTTAATAAGAAATTTCACTCTTGAATAAGTTTTAATTCAGATACAACTGACTACAAAATAACTCATGAATGACTTGAAGTTAGAAAAGCAAATGATATTATCATTCAAATAAAAGAGTTACTGAGCTTTAATCATCAACAATTGAAAAAAACGAAGCTGATCATTAAAGTTCAGATCAATAAACATAAATGAGACATCACATATGAAGTAAATGACTGAATTTGATTATCTTTCAGAAATATCAAGACAATGAAACTCTGCAAAGATTTGAAAGACAAATAGTTAAATCTTTATCAAATCATTGCTAAAGTGAGTATTTTCTATCATCTTCATCTATCAATCTATTAGAAATCTGTCTAGAGTGAGTCAGATAGAAGTGTCATTTAACTAAAAGATAAATGCTAAGAAAGAAAGATAACTACAGAAAAGAAGCTGACTACATATGTATGTTTCTCAGTCAACGCTAGACTCAATAAAGACTAGTTAAGATGACGAAGCGAGAATAAATTTGACAAGACTAGAAGATTGAGTCTGACAAGACTAGAATCATGACATTACTCTTTCTCTTCAACAATTCATGTTCACATGAATGTATTTTCTGATTGACTCAATTGATTGCTTGATCTGTTAAATCGTAATTGATTAAATTGTTGATTAGCGCGATTTGTTCAAGTATCAAATATGAAAATCATCAATGATCTTCTGAGCATTCATAAATTCATCATCATTAGCATTGTATCAATTGAGATCATTATCATAATCATTTCATTTGACTTTATACTGAAGTCATCTTTAATATCAATGAAAATTCAATATATCATTGATTTTTCACTCATCTTCATCGTTTATCACTATTGAATCTGAAGATTCATTCTTTTGATCAGACAAGAAGTCATCAACGACAGAGTGAAGTAGATCAGAATAAAATACATCATGAATATGCATAGACTTTGATAATTTTAGTTTATATGAAGAGTTAATGAGATTTAAATTAATGAAAGAATTAAGCATTTTGTCATTTAGTTTCTTGAAAGATCGCGCTGTAATGATGTTTCTTTCATTCAGAAACATCTTTGATTCAATCTTATAATCAACTTCTTTTCTATGCTTATTGACTTGTTTCATCATTTATTCTCATATTTTGACTAGTGACTTGCGAGCAAACTTCAATGTTTTGTTCATATATTCAGATATATTCTTAACTTTAGTCATCTGCAAGCATTCACGAAAACTTTCATATTTGATGACATTGAGTTCAAAGCTCATATGAGAATGAAAGTCTTTGTTTAGAAAGAAAAAGATCAAGAAAATGACTGAGAACAGAGCATTATTATTGATGAACTTAATCATAAGTAGTAGCTTAGCTCAGTCATTCTGCATGTATAAACAGAAGAATCAAAGATATCTTTCAACGTTTTGATTAACTCATTCACTTTGATCATTGATCTGAGAGTGATAGACTGTAAAAAGTCAAAGATTAATATTTAGTCTTTTGCAAAGCAACTTTCATAAAATGAAGATAAATTGAGAGTCTTGATTTGAAACAATGAAATTGAGTAAATCATGTATTCAATATATTCACTGAAGCATTAGCTCAGCTGTTTTTTCTGCTGTGATTTTCTCGTCATCAGTGAAGCAAGAAATATAATGTTGTTTCTTTGTTAATTTACATATCACTGTTAGTATGATGTTTTTGCCTTTTGAAAAAAATAAGTTAATAATGAAATTCATGACTATGTTTTTTCATTGCTATTCAAGTATGAGTAAAGAATGTAGTAGTTCATTGAATTTATCTTAAAAAGTTTTTGATCGTTAATAAATGTAGCAGTTTCAAATATATTAATTTATTGTCTTTCACATTGAAGATCAATAGTAGTATCTTCTTATGATCTTCATCATTCTGAGAATTTCAAAATGATTAATAAAAGATTGATCATGAACTTATTGAATTAACTTCATTTGAAGATACTCATCAAAGAAAACTTATAAAAGATCATTTTGATATAGTATTTTGTTCTGAACTCGACAATTTCTTAATTTAATATCTTCATATTGAGTTTTATCTTTTAATATGACTTCACGAAGTAAAGTATAATTCTTGTTGATTTTGTTAACTTCTAGAATCAATCAATAAATTGATTTATTATTCTCTTTCTCTTCTAAATCAATGATTTTCATTTGATTCAACGTAAGAATTGTAGTTCATTGATAGCAATATCATTCATTCTTGAAACTTCTAGAAAATGAATTGACTTGATGAGTTAATGCATCAACTTTAATGTTTTATTTATCTGAGCAATACATGATTTTGAAGTTGAAATCAATAAGCTTTTGTACTTAATGCATTTAACGTTTACTTAACTCTTTATCTTTTATTAATGACGTTAAAGCTTGATGATCAATGAACATTTTAATGAATAACTTAGTTAATTTCAGCTCAGATCATTAATGCTTAAAGACATGAATAATTGCTAGTAGTTTCTTGTCATAAATCTTGTAATTGCACTCAGTGAAACTCAGATTCTTGCTGTAGTAAATCATCAAATGCAATGTTTCTTCATCATCATATTGAGAAAGTATGTCATTGTTGACGTAGTTGAATGAGTCTGTTTCAAGAATAGTCTTTCTATTTTGATCAAAATGATGAAGAATAAAGACTTCAATTATTTGTTTCTTTATATGATCAAAGATCATTTGACAAGCTTAATCTCATTCAAATATCATTTCTTTTTGAGTTAGTTAAATCAAAGAATGAACAATCTTTGAAAAGTTCTTTATAAAACGTCAATAAAAATTGCAGAAGTTAACAAAGAACTGCATCTGAGTAAGATTTGTAGAAGTAAATTATTTGACTACTGCTTATACTTTTCTGAAGTTCATCTTTAGTTCTTCAATGAATAGCAATAGTTTCAGAAAGAAGATCTTCTGAACATGAAACTTGCATTTGTTTATATTTATTTGAAGATCAGTCTCTTGTAATTTATGTAAAACTAATCGTACATGTTGCTTATGTTTCTTTAGTGTTTTGCTGTAGATGATAATGTCATCTAGATAGATTTGACAAAACTGATGAAAATAGTCAAATAATACGTCGTTCATATAATGTTGATAAAAAGTTGAGTCATTGATTAATTCAAAAGACATCACGTGATATTTGTAAAAATCAAAAGAGATGAGAAAAATAGTCAGATCTTTATTATCTGAGTGCATGCGTAGTTTGTTGAACGCAACAATGATGTTTAATTAAGTCAGATACTTACTTTCTTGTATACAAGCAAAAGTCTCGTCTATTAATGACAAAGAGTAGCAATTTCGTTTAATTAAAGCATTGAGCTTTCTGTAATCAACGCAGAAACGCAAGCTATTGTCTTTCTTTTCAATGAATAGTATGAGTGAAGCGTATGAAGCTGAGCTAAAAGATATAAAGTCTTTATTCAGATGCTTAATCAGATAATTCTTTATCTTTTGAAGCTTGTAATCAGACATATGATAGAGATGACTTCAAGAAGATGTTTTCTCATCAATTAACTCAATTTTATGATTATAAAGATGATGAGAGAATAGTTGATCAGTCATCGCTTGATCAAACACGTCTAGATAGTCATGATATTTCAAAGAAAGCTTAGCTTTGACTTCTTTCAAGATTTCTTCATGTGAAAGCTTTTGTAGATTTACATCTTCAAGTTTATTTCTAGCTGTTTTTAGAAGTTGATCGATTTTCGTGATGATGATCGCAAAAGTAATCACATTCAATCGTTTGACTAGTGATTTATATGCTGCAGTCTTTATCATTGCTATGTTCATTGAATTAAAAGACGAAGATTTGACTGAATTAAATGATTTTACGATTTTACTGAATGAAGATGACTTCTCGCTGAGTTGAGTGATGACAGAAAAGATAAATCTCTTTAGTATTTAAGTAGAAATTGAACTTTTCTGTTCTATCGCGATTTTCTTGCTTGAAAAAACAGTCAAATGAGCTTTGATAAAAGCTTTGATATGAGTTTCAAAACTAGAAAATTGAAGATGATCATCTTTCATATCAATAGTTACTTCAATCTTGTTCATTCATGTTTTTTCAAGAATCATCTGATGTTGATTTAATTGAGTGATTGTTGAGATCATGTCTAGATTATTCAATCAAAAAGACTCAAGACTGATATGTATGTATTGCTCTTTAAAGATAACTATAACAAGACATTAAGAATACTGTTAGAGATCTGTCTAGAGCGAGTCAGATAGAGATGTCATTTAACTAGAAGATAAATGCTAAGAAAGAAAGGTAGCTACAGAAAAGAAGCTGACTACATATGTGTGTTTCTCAGCCGACGCTAGGCTCAATAGAAACTAGTCAAGATGACGAAGCAAGAATAAATCTGACAAAACTAGAAGACTGAGTCTGACAAGATTAGAATCGTGACATTACTCTTTCTCTTCAACGATTCATGTCTGCATGAATTTATTTTCTGCTTGATTCTGTTGATTGACTGAATAGTCAAAAGCGCTTCTAGCGCGATTTGTTCAAATATCAAATATGAAAATCATCAACTATCTTCTGAGCGTTCATAAATTCGTCATCATTAGCGTTGTATCAATTGAGATCATTGTCATAATCATTTCATTTGACTCTATACTGAAGTTGTCTTCGATATCAACGAAAATTCAATATATCGTCGATTTTTCATTCGTCTTCGTCGTTTATCACTATTGACTTGAAAGACTCATTCTTTTGATCAGACAAGAAATCATTGACGACGAAGCGAAGCAGATCAGAGTGAAATACATCATGAACATGCATAGTCTCTGATAATTTCAGCTTATATGACGAGTCAACAAGTTCTAGATTGATGAAGAAATCGAGCATTTTGTCGTCTAGCTTCTTGAAAGATTTCGCTGTAACAATGTTTTGTTCATTCAGAAACATCTTTGATTTGATCTTGTAATTGATCTTCTTTCTATGCTTATTAACTTGATTCATCATTTGTTTTCGTGTTTTGATCAGAGCTTCACGAGCGAAGATCAATGTCTTGTTCATTTGTTCAGATATATTCTTGATTCAATTGATCTGCAAGCGTTCGCGAGTGCTTTCATACTCGATGATGTCAGAGTCAAAGCTCATACGAGAATGAAAGTTCTTGTTCATAAAGAAAAGAATCAAAAAGATGACTAAGAACAAGACGTTATTGTTGATAAACTTGATCATGAATAGTCACTTAAATCAGTCGTCTTGCATATATGAACAGAAGAATCGAAGATATCTTTTGACATTCTGATTGACTCGTTCACTTTGATCATCGATCTGAAGATGATAGACTGTAAAGAGTCGAAGATTAATGTCTAGTCTTTTGCAAAGCGACTTTCATAAAATGAAGATAAATTGCAAACTTCGATCAGATACTATGAAGCTTGATAAATCATGAGTTCAATATACTCATTGAATCAGCATTTCAGCTGTCTTTTTGACAGTGATATCTTCATTCTCAGTGATGCAAGAAATATAATGTCTTTCTTTTAACAATCTGCAGATGATCATCAGAATAGCATTGTATTCACTTGAATCAGATAAATCAATAATGAAGTTCATTGCTATGTCTTATCATCGTTGTTCAGATATTGATAAAGATTGAAGCAAGTCATTTGATTTATTTCTAGATGTCTTTGAACGTTGACAGATATAGCAGTTTCAAATATATTGATTTATCGTTTTTCGTATGAATGATCAATAGTAGTTTCGCTTTATGATCTTCACAGTTCTAAGAATATCAGAATGATCAACTGATGATTGATCATGTATCTCATGAATCAGATTCATTTGTAGAAGCTCATTGAACAAGACTCATAACTGACTATCATGATACAAGATTTCATTCTGAGTTCAACAATTCTTCAATTTGATATCTTCATATTGTGTCTCATCTCTTGCTATTGCTTCGCGAAGTAACGTACAATTCTCGTTGATCTCATTAGTCTTAAGAATCTGTTTATAGATTGATTTCTCGATGTTTTTCTTTAAATCAGCAATTTTCATTCGATTTGAAGTCAGAATAGTGATTCATTGATAGTGAATGCACTCATCTTCTGAGCTTCTAGAAACTGAATTGACTCAATGAGTCAATGCATTGACTTTGATGTTTTGTTTGTCTGAGCGATACATGATTTTGAAGTTGAAGTCAATGAGCTTTTGTACTCAACGCATTTGACGTCTACTTAGCTCTTTATCTTTCATTAATGACATTAAAGCTTGATGATTAGTGAACATCTTAATGAATAACTCAGTCAATTTCAGCTCAGATCATCAATGCTTAAAGACACGAATAATTGCTAGTAGTTTCTTGTCATAAATCTTGTAATTGCACTCAGCGAGACTCAGATTCTTACTGTAGTAGATCATTAAATGCAATGTTTCTTCATCATCATACTGAGAAAGTATGTCATTGTTGATGTAGTTGAATGAGTCTGTTTCAAGAATAGTCTCTTTATTTTGATCAAAATGACGAAGAATAGAGACTTCAGTCATTCGTTTCTTCATATGATCAAAGATTACTTGACAAGCTTGATTTCATTCAAATATCATCTCTTTTTGAGTTAGTTGAATCAGAGAATGAACAATCTTCAAAAAGTTCTTTATAAAACGTCGATAGAAGTTGCAGAAGTCGATGAAGAACTGCATCTGAGTGAGATTTGTAGAAGTAGATCATTCAACTACTGCTTGTACTTTTCTGAGATTTATCTTTAGTTCTTCAATGAATAGCAATAATCTCAGAAAGAAGATTTCTTGAACATGAAACTTGCATTTGTTTATATTCATCTGTAGATCAATCTCTCGTAGTCTATGTAAAACTAGTCATACGTGTTTCTTATGTTTCTTCAATGTTTTGCTGTAAATGATAATGTCATCTAGATAAATCTGACAAAACTGATGTAGATAATCAAACAGCACATCGTTCATATAGTGTTGATAGAAAGTCAAATCGTTGATTAATTTGAAAAACATCACGTGATATTTGTAGAAGTCAAAAGAGATAATAAAGATAGTCAAATCTTTGCTACTTGAATGCATGCGTAGTTTGTTGAAGATGACTATTATATTCAATCAAGTCAGATACTTGCTATCTTGAATACGAGCGAGAGTTTCGTCTATTAAGAGTAGAGAATAGCAATTTCGTTTGATTAAAGCATTGAGCTTTCTATAATTGATGCAGAAACGCAGACTATCGTCTTTCTTTTTGACGAATAGTATGAGCGAAGCGTATGAGATCGAGCTAAAAGATATAAAGCTCTTATTCAGATGTTCAATCAGATAATTCTTCATCTTTTGAAGCTTGTAGTCAGACATATGATAGAGACGACTTCGAGAAGACATTCTCTCGTCTGTCAACTCGATTTTATGATCATAGAGATGATGAGAGAGTAGTTGATCAGTCATAGCTTGATTAAACACGTCTAGATAGTCATGATATTTCAAAGAAAGCTTAGCTTTGACTTCTTTCAAGATTTCTTCATGTGAAAGCTTTTGTAGATTTACATCTTCAAGTTTATTTCTAGCTGTTTTTAGAAGTCGATCGATTTTCGTGATGATGATCGCGAAAGTAATCACATTCAATCGTTTGACTAGTGATTTATATGCTGCAGTCTTTATCATTGCTATGTTCATTGAATCAAAAGACGAAGCGAAGTTGACTGAATTAAATGATTTCACATTTTTGAATGAAGATGACTTCTCGCTGAGTTGAGTGATGACAGAAGAGATAGATCTCTTTAGTATTTGAGTAGAGATTGAACTCTTCTGTTCTATCGCGATTTTCTTGATGACAGAAAGAAAGATCAAGCTAGCATTGATATGAGTCTTTGAATCAGAAAATTGAAGATGATCATTTCTCATATCAATCATTATCTTGATCTTATTCATTCATGTTTTTTTGAGAATCATCTGATGCTGACTCAATTGAGTAATCAGCATAAAGATGAAACGTTTCATATGATCTTGAACAGTCAGATTCAAATAAATTGCATGAGTAATGAGCTTTTTTGCATAATGATCATTGAATTCTCTTATTGACTTGAGCTTGATTAAAGATAATGATTTGATTTGCATATGATCACAAACATTCTGCGCGATTAATTCATCAATGAACAAATAGTCAGCTGCTTCAGTGTCAATCAATGACTTTAATGAGTAACTAATTTCATTGCTAAATAATACACATTCAATAGTCAAAGATTTCGAAGCAAAGAAATTATTTAAGCTGCTCATTGTTGAAGAAATTAACACATCTTTTATCGCGTCTTTGATGAAAGTCACTAGTTTTTTGTCTCATTCTTTGATTTCTTCTCTTCTTTCAACATGATGATCTCATTGAGACGAGAAGTGAATGCATGAGATGTTGAAGTACTAGTCTTCAGCTGAGAGCAGTTCTTTGAAAGATGACTTGATACTTTGTAGTTGAAGCAGATGATTGACATTCTTGATCATTCAGATTCAAGAATGAAAAAAGTAGTAAGTTGAACATAGCTAGTAGTCAAGACTGAAGCTGATGTTGACGAAGAAACAAAACGTTTTTTCGAAGCTGCTATTGATTTGACTGTTCATTGCTCATCACGTAGCTGATAATTGACTCGTTGTTTGTTATTTACATCTTGAAGAAAGATTTTAAGCTTGTCAAGCAAGCTAAACTTTATGAGGCAAACTGACAACGCGTTCTGAAGATGATTGTTGATTTTATTCTGAATGTTGTTCATCAGAGTAATATTGTTGTAGTTCAGAAAGCTGAATATTCTAGTGAATTCTGAATAGAAGAAGCTGAAAAGCTTGTTGAGCTGCTTCAAAGTGACGTATTCATGATAACACTTTCAAATCAGATTTTGATCTTCGTAAATTTCTTTCAGATGTTTCAGTAGCTTTGATAGTGATTTATAAAGTGAGAAAGCATCAACATGATGCTTTGCATAAATTTGCTGATCAGCATTATCTTCTAGTCTGAAAATCACATAAACAATACGAATCTTTTCAGTAGAATAATGATTCACGTTGACATCGAGCTTGTCAGCTATTTTGATGTTTCATGTCTCTCAGATAGAATCATCTGTTTCAATGAAGATGAGTGAATTCAAAAGCTTGATCAACTTGTGATGATCATTTTCATTTTCAGATAGAGTAGAAGACTCTCATTGAAAGTGAGCTTTGAAAGTTGAGCTTTGTTCAACTTTCTAATTGACTTGTTGCTCAGCTGACTGAGTATCTTGACGAGACATAGATTGATCGACTTGATGTTGTTTTGCTCTGAAGTTCAATCACTCATCTTGTAGCTGATTGATCTTTTTCTTCAGCTTATCATTCTTATCAAAAGCGACTTCTAGTTGTTTCGCTCTCTTTTTATGATTTTCTTGTACAAGAAGTCAGTGTTCATTGAGTTGTAAAGTCAAGTCTCGCTGACTTCGAAGCTCGTTCAGCATATTGATGACTTCGTCAAGTTGATTGCTGACTCAATGAAGCAGTTGTTTCTCAATGTTTATGTTTCATGTGATGACAGCTTTCTCAGCTTCAACTGAAGCATTGATGAGTAGAAGTGAAACTCTTCTATTGACAATGCTTCTAAGCAGATGAGTTGTTTGAAACTCAACTGACTTGACGTTGCATGTCATGATGAAAGAAGATAGAAGTTGTTGAGATAAGAATAAATGAGAGATTGATGTTTTTTGATGAGTGAAAATTCAAAGAATTTCTTGTGAATTTCAAATAATAATTGAATGCTTTATTCAAAGAATTTCTTGCAAATAGAATGATGAAAATGAGTGTAGAATCAAAGAATCTCTTGCAATCTAAAATGATGATGATGCAAATTTGAAGAATTTCTTGCAAATTTTTCTTACTGAATAGATTGTTTTGTATTATGTATTCGTTGATAACAGAGTAGTTGATGAGCATTTATCTAATGTTAGAGATCAGCATAAAGCGAGTCAATATGAGTGTCATTTAACTAGAAGATAAATGCTAAGAAAGAAAGATAGCTACAGAAAAGAAGCTGACTACATATATGTGTTTCTCAGTCAACGCTAGACTCAATAGAGACTAGTTAAGATGACGAAGCGAGAATAAATCTGACAAGACTAGAAGATTGAGTCTGACAAGATTAGAATCGTGACACATTGTATTGAGATAGTATGTCATCTTTCACTAGTCTGATCATTGAGTTGAGTTTTGAGTTGACATTTTGAACTCAAATTGATATTGAGTTGAGTTGCTCACATTTTCAACTTGATTCAAGTCGAATTGCTCATATTTTCAACTTGATGCAACTCAACTCAACTAGAAATCAAGTTAACTTAACTTGACTCATTAAAAACTTGAACTTGATATCAAAAGTGCTAAGAATAGAAATATAAAACAATATGTTCACTTGTTCTTTGCATTATCTTTTTGCATTATTCATTGCATCGTTTATATATTGCATTATCTTTTCACATTACTCATTACATCATTTATATACTATCTTCAAGCTATTAACAACTATTGTTGTTAATACAAACTATTTTATAAAATGTCTAGTTTATTAACAACTTTCAATCTGTCTGACAAAAGCATTTCACATAGTTCATCTTCAAATAGTCTTCATTCTAAAGACTTTGCAAGTTAAGTTCAATGATTTATAAATTCTTCACATCATTTTGAAAAGAAGAAAATTAAACAAGAACTGATGAACAAAATTCATCGAAATTTCTCACAGCTCAAAATAAGAAAAAATAGTGAGTATGTTCAATAAACTTTGAATACAGATGACTCTTTTCTATAATGATGATTTTAAATCTCTGTTGTCGAGAGTATTCAAAACAAGATTCAAAAAAAGATAGTCAATTTGCTTTGATTCAAAAAAGTCAAAGATGATAAGCAATTTAATATATGAAATCACTTTATATAGTTAACTTCAATTGTTGAAGAATTGTTTAAAATCTCATGCACAATCTGTCATAAAATTATGAATCATTCAACAGCTTTTGATAGCTTTAGCACATTTACTATGAAAAAGCATCTTGAATCAGACTTTTGCACAGCGACAGAGTGAAAATGCAAACATTCACAATCATAGATTGAACTGACTTTCAAATGAGTAAGTCATATCTGATAATGCAAATTGATAATGCAAAATTAACAAACTATTAGAAGAAAAATTATATCAAGTTAATCTCTGTTTTCAATCAAGAGAATTGAAAAAATCAATTATGCAAGATCTTTGTTGACTTGAATTTATTCTTTTGAATCGTTGATAATGAGCAATTTCAAAAGCTGCTACAAATGCTTTGTTCAGATTTACAGACTGTACATTGCATAAAAATGACAATCATGATTCTCTTATGTTACGATTCTAGCTACGCATCTATGTTGATAGCTATGTTGATGACTATGTTGATGACTATGTTTCTGACTATCGTCGATCGCTCGTCACTAGACTATCGAGTTGTTTCAAAGTCAACTCTATTCAGAGTTAGCTTATGTTCTTCTGAGTCATATAGATAGTCGATTCTTCTCTTCTAGATACTTTTCTTTCTTAGCATTTATATACTCGTTACATTACACTCATATGACTCGCTCTATGCTGATCTCTAACATTATATAAATGCTTCTTCGTTACAGACGAAGTGAAATAATCTGCATTGACTTGCTCTGCTCGATTCACACGACTATTGACTTTGATCTAGTCGACTTGCGATCGTGCAGACACTCATTCTTCTTTCTCATGAGCTGACTCAGCGAGAATAAACAAAAGATTCGAACTCGTGCGCTGATCAGCGAGTATAAACAAACGATTGAAATCATTCGACTAGGTCAAAGATCAGCGAATACATCGCTCATTCAAATTTGCAAGAGATTCTTCGAGTTTGATGAGCATTCAAACGAGATCAGTCATAGAACTGCGTGAAGCCTCTATCTCAAAGAGCAATCAAAGAGATCAGTCTAGAACTGCATGAAGTCTCTATCTTGAGAAGCAAATCTCAGTGAGTCTGCTTCAACGACATCGTCAATGCAATGATCTTCTCATCGCTCTATTTATCAGTGAATCGATTCGTCTACCAGTTCACGTGCAACTAGTGAGTCTGCTTCAATGACATCTATTCTCAATGCGATGATCTACTCGCTCTCATCGCTCTACTCATCAGTGAACCTGATCATACATTCACGTGCAACTAGTGAGTCTGCTACAATGATGAGCTCAAAGTCGATCTCTTTGATGAGCAAGTCGATCAGTGAGTCTGCTTCAATGACACGTTTGATAGTGAGTCTGCTTGAACGACACTCGAAGTGAGTCTGCTACAAAGACAAACAACGATTGATCTCTTGATTGAGTCGATCAACGAACGAAACAAGCTCTACTATGTAGTAGATCTGAATCAGCAGTGAGTCTGCTTCAATGACATGATCACAATCAATCTCTTCGATGAGCTAGTTGATTTTCTTCTAGTGAGTCTGCTTCAATGACATCAGTCAATAGTCGATCTCTTCGCTGAGCAAGTCGATTTCTCTCTACATAGCTAGTCTGCTACAATAGACATTTCGATTCTACACAAGGCTAAGAAAATACATTCATGCAAACATGAATCGTTGAAGAAGAGAAGTACTGTTACGATTCTAGCTACGCATCTATGTTGATAGCTATGTTGATGACTATGTTGATGACTATGTTTCTGACTATCGTCGATCGCTCGTCACTAGACTATCGAGTTGTTTCGAAGTCAACTCTATTCAGAGTTAGCTTATGTTCTTCTGAGTCATATAAATAGTCGATTCTTCTTTTCTAGATACTTTTCTTTCTTAGCATTTATATACTCGTTACATTACACTCATATGACTCGCTCTATGCTGATCTCTAGCATCTTACATTATAAGAAGATTTGTGATAAGATCAGATTGAATCTTACAGAGTCACGACATGTTTCTATTGCTTTGAATGCATGATCTAGTTCTCAAAGAGTAGCATACTTGAAAGTGTTGATATACTGAGTCGATGTTGAATTTCAGTTTCATGAACATCTTATTGAATTTATCTCTTTCAATATTGAGCATATTGATCATCAATTGATGATGAAGTTAATGAAAATTCTGAAGAACTATGCTATTAAGAACAAGCTTTTCAAGATTATTATCAATAATGCAAGCAATAATAGTATCTTGAAAGAGAAACTTGAAAAGATCATGAATTGTTGCAAGTTTCAATGAGACAGAACACAGAATTTCATTAATTGCTTAACTTACATCATCAATCTTATGACTCAAGATTTTATTCAAGCTCTTGAATTGAAAATAATAGCTGATAACATTATTGCTCAATTAAAGAATGAGCAAGTGCAAGATATTAAAACAAGCAGAGAATTATCTGTTGTGATCAAAAAGATATTGCTTCGAATGATAATGCAAAAAAGTAATTCATTTATTAATCATGAAATTAGATTTGTGCTCTGATGATAGCTGTCAACGACTCTTTTCAGTGATTGATTTGCTTCAGAGCTTTTCAAGAGCAGAATGACAAAAGATTTAAAAAACTGATACAAGATATTTGCATTCATTGAAACTTTACATACTTGATGCTTCATCAAACATATTAACGTGAATTTATTAATCTTTGAATAGAGAAATACTGCAAAGATTTCAAGATTGCAAAAATCAAACTTAATGAAAGTAAGTGATTCATGATTTTGCTTGTTGACAATCTATTAAATTTCTTATATGAATGCACTTTAGTAGTATCATGAATAACTAATGCAAATATTCACTTGAGATTTCAAATATTTAATGCACTTTTCAATCATCTTGAGCAGATTGAAAAGAATATAAGAAGAAGTACTTGCTTGTTGAGTGCTGTTATAGTAAAGACTTGCAAAAAAGTCTCAATCAAACTTGCAAAGTATTATGTCAAGATTGAAAACAGCAATGAAACAATATATAATCTTGCAAATATTCTGAATTCTACAATGAAGCTTGATCTTTACAAGACTTGAAACAACAAAGACAAAGAAAATACAGATCATGATGAAGAGTCTGTTCATTATAAAATCAAGTACAAGACAAAGTTTAAAGAGTATTTTCATCATTATTATGAAGATTCAGCTGTTGATTTGAGAGCAGAAGCACAAAGAGCAAGAAGTGATGCTGACAAAATAATGCATTATGATAATACATTTAATTGTTTACTAATGATCTTGTAGTTTATTGCAATTGTTAGAAGATCATTGCTTTGATAATCTCAGCATGCTTATTCTTTTCAAGACAAAAATGATCAATATCTTTGCATTGATGTTATAAATAAAAATGTTCAACATGACAATTTTAAAAAGATAATGCTTCGAATTTTTCTAGATTGATGCAAATGACTAAAGATGTTCTTTCATGCTCAATATTTTTAATAAATATTAAGCGAACTTTCAATCTTGTTAGAAGAGTATGTTGATGAGATTGATTACAGATGAGTTCAAAAACGATGAAATAAATAATGCTGATGAAGTATTACAATTGAACTATAAATTTGAATTTAGATGAGACTGTTACTGAGTTCTGAGATATTTATTGCAAAGAGAAGAATAATGATCAAGAGATCAACAAGTCTGCTGATTCATTTTGAGTATCTTTGAAGACTGTTCTGACACAGATTTATTCATAAATTTGCAATATCATCTCATTTATTAAAAGTCTTGCATTTAAAGCAAGTACTTATTAGAAGTACAATTGAGTCAATGCACAAGAATAATGCACAAGAATAATGCATAAGAATAATGTGAATGTGATTTCAAGAATTACACTGTTTATTTAACTGATGAAGACAGACATTTTCTAGTCTATCTTGAAAAACATGACATCAAGATTCATCATGAGATTCTTCATAAATCTCATATTTTTATCTTGAATGATGATGCATTTAACATGAATTGTTGTCAAGTTGATATCTGCATAAAGCAAAATGTCAAAGAAAATTTTACAACAAGAGTGATAATGCAAAAGAGTAATGCACTTACTTTTCATAAAGAAAATCATAAAGTTTTCAGTGACTTCTTGAAGAGCACTCAAGACAGAATGCTGAATGCAAAAATCATATTGTAGCATGTTCGCTTAAGCATAATCATGCATAATTTTTCTAATCAGTCTTTCGAAGATCATTTTAAGAATGAGATTTTCTGCAATCTTCTGATATTTTCAAATTTCGCGCAGTGCAATAATGTCTGATTTGTAGCATCTTTTCTGTTACAAAGCATTAGTATGTTAATAAATAATGCATTATTCATGTGCATTATCTTTTTAGTAGTAATAGTAAATTTAAAGACTGAAGTTTCTTTGATAGCATAATGATCAGTTGAATGCATTAAGTTCTTAGACATTTTACATGCTGATGCATATGTTAAAAATTAACTTGTCAACAATAAACAAGTCATATTGCATTATCAGTATGCATTATTGATAACATTCTTGCTGCATATCATTGTTTATCAAGAATGATTGATTTGATTTATGTAAACTTGATTTTTGAAAGTATTATTTATTGAAGCGTTGATTACTAAAATGATTCAAGAAAATATGATAAAAGAAAATATTGAATAAGTGTTAAGAAATAAGTGTTAAGAATAATAATTAAATATTTCTTGTTGCACTTAAATTCATCTTACTTGATGAGTTTTTTTCTTACTTTTCAAAATTCTCTATCTGTTCATATTTTATCAAACTACTCAAATTTCATCGATACTGTTGCATTACTCAAATGCATTATCAAGAGAACAATGCTGACTTTAACAGATACTTTTCACTTTATTTGACAGTTCAGAGATAATTCTTTGTGAAAATTAATTTATTTCACTTGATGAATTATCAGTTTATTTCTTACTTTTCAAAATTCTTTATCTGTTCATATTCTATCAAACTACTCAAATTTCATTGATACTATTGCATCATTCAAATGCATCATTAAGAGAACAATGCTGACTTTAACAGATACTTTTCACTTTGTTCAACAGTTCAGAAATAATTCTTCATGAAAATTAATTTATCTCACTTGATGTTATACTTCTTACTTTCTCAAATTCTCTACAAGTTCATATTTTATCAAACTACTTAAATTTCATTGATACTGTTGCATTACTCAAATGCATTATCAAGAGAACAATGCTGACTTTAACAAATAATGTTGATTCTATTTGTAAACTCAAAGTTTATTGCAAGTTGAAATCACGATGAAAATTGATTCAATGAGATCAAAAAACACTACAAGCAACAGAATAATGATCATGTAATTATATTCAAATGATTACACAAACTAAGACAGTTCAATGTTTGAAAAGAAGTAAATGAGATCAACAAAACAGCGATGAAAGACAATGTAAAAGATGAAATAGAACAAGAGCGAAAGAACAAAGATATTCATGATAATGCATCTCAGTAATGCAATACTAGATAAAGCGTTGATCTGTTTATAGTTGAATGCTTTGAATTGAAAATCAGATGCAAGACAAATGCTAAGATTGTTGCTGAGATGACACAGCTTTTCAATATAACTGCTGTAACACAAGATGCAAATAGTACTGCAGAGAAAATTGCTTTGAAAGCAATGAAGATATGCATTATCTATATGCATTATTTCTCAGTTGTAGAAACTAATATCAATTTTAGAAGATAATAAATGAGCTGAATGTAAGCAAAGAAATATTAAAATTTATGATTTCTATAGTTCACTTAATTCAACAAAGAATTCTTCATCATGATGATTTGAAGAAGTTAAAGCAGATTGATGATACTAATTCTATGACAGCTTTTCAGAGTTTTGCAACAAAATTCATCACTTTCTCAACTGTCAAAGAACGAGAAATTCAAAATTCAATACATGCAATAAATTCTAATTCAAATGATCTCATCATAGTAGAAAATGATGATGCAGAGATGTGCTATGAAGCAAAGAAGAATGAGAAGAAATTACAACATGATGAATATAAGATAATCAATAGTGAGAAGAAAGAGAATAATGAAAGTGAAAAGAAAATAATAGAGCTGTTCAACTAGCAAACAGCACTTATCTTACTTTCTAAGTTCTAATCATAACTCATAATCTTATAAATTCATAGTGCATTATCTTTTTGCATTATCGTGAAGAGTGTTTGATAGAAAGTCATGATGAAGACTGTTCATTCAAGCTATTTACATTTATTTAATATCTTGTCGAGTCAAGTCGAGTTATTGAGTTGAGTTGTTGAATCAAGCTTTTCAATTTAATTCAAGTTCTTAAGTTCAACTTCTCAACTCAACTCAACACTTTTTCAAAAAAATTTCAATTCAACTTGATACTTTTCAAGTCGAGTACTCAACTTGACGTGATCAGTTTATGTATTCATGCATTGCTTAAACTAATTGCATTTGCAATCAAGAATGTTACAAAATATTAACTTTTTAAACTATTAAATAATCATCATCATCATGAAAAGTTTCAGAGCAGTAGCAAAAATGATGATGAAAATGAAGTTCTTAAAGCAATTTAAAGTGATTAAAACACTCATTCTTTAACATGCAATCAACGTGAACAAATTTGATACATAGTTTCAAAACTCACTGTCTCAACTGCATGAAACAGTTGTATAAATTGCAAGTGATTTTCTATCTTAAAGAGTTTTGTTCACTCAATACAAATAGCATAAAGTTTCTCATAAGTTGATTTAATCAATGTTACAAAAGTGTATGAATTTATTATTATTATTTATGACTTTCTATTAAACATTATTTATAACTTTTGTTAGAAATCAGCATAAAGCGAGTCATATGAGTGTAATGTAATGAGTATATAAATGCTAAGAAAGAAAAGTATCTAGAAGAGAAGAATCAACTATTTATATAACTCAGAAGAACATAAGCTAACTCTGAATAAAATTGACTTTGAAACAACTTGATAGTCTAGTGATGAGCAATTGACGATAGTCATCAACATAGTCATCAACATAGTCATCAACATAACTGTCAACATAGATGCGTAGCTAGTGTTAGAAATCAGCATAGAGCGAGTCATATGAGTGTAATATAACGAGTATATAAATGCTAAGAAAGAAAAGTATCTAGAAGAAAAGAATCGACTATCTATAAGACTCAGAAGAACATAAGCTAACTCTGAATAGAGTTGACTTCGAAACAACTCGATAGTCTAGTGACGAGCGATTGACGATAGTCAGAAACATAGTCATCAACATAGTCATCAACATAGCTATCAACATAGATGCGTAGCTAGAATCGTAACAGTATTCTTCTTCTTCAACAATTCATGTTTGCATGAATGTATTTTCTTAGTCTTGTGTAAAATCGAAATGCCTATTGTAGCAGGCTAGCTATGTAGAGAGAAATCAACTTGCTCAGCGAAGAGATCGACTATTGACTGATGTCATTGAAGCAGACTCACTAGAAGAGAATCGACTAGCTCAGTGAAGAGATCAACTATTGACTGATGTCATTGAAGCAGACTCACTGATCGACTTTCTCATTGAAGAGATCGACTTTGAGCTCGTCATTGTAGCAGACTCACTAGTTGCACGTGAACATATGATTAGATTCACTGATGAGTAGAATGATGAGAGCGAATAGATCATTGCATTGAGAATAGATGTCATTAAAGCAGACTCACTAGTTGCACGTGAACTGATAGGCGAATCGATTCACTGATAGGTAGAACGATGTGAATAGATAAATCATTGCATTGACGAAAGATGTCATTGTAGCAGACTCACTAGTTGCACATGAATGAATAGACGAATCGATTCACTGATGAGTAGAACGATGAGAAGATAGATCATTGCATTGACAGTGTCATTGTAGCAGACTCACTAGTTGCACATGAACGAGTCGACAGATCGATTCACTGATAGGTAGAGCGATGTGAGTAAATGAATCATTGCATTGACGAAAGATGTCATTGTAGCAGACTCACTATTTGCACATGATCGAGTTGACGAATCGATTCATTGATAGATAGAGCGATGAAGATGAATAGATCATCGCTTTGACGATGTCATTGAAGCAGACTCACTGAGAGATTTGCTCATCAAGATAGAGACTTCACGCAGTTCTAGACTGATCTCTTTGATTGCTCTTTGAGATAGAGACTTCACGCAGTTCTATGACTGATCTCGTTTGAATGCTTATCAAACTCGAAGAATTTCTTGCGAATTTGAATGAGCAATGTATTTGCTGATCTTTGATTTAGTCAAATGATTTCGATTGTTTATTTCATCTCGCTGATCAGCGCACGAGAGAAAGAAGTAGAGTGAATGCTGCTGATGATCTCGAGTCGTCTAGAACAAGATTGATAGACGTATGAATTGAACAAAGCACTCGATGAGATGAGTGTTTCTGAATGCTGCAAGTCGACTAGATCAAATGTCAATAATGAGTTGAAAGACTGACAGAAACACTGAAGAATTAGTTGCAGTATATTTGACTTCGTCTGCACGAAGAAGCATTTATATAATGTTAGAGATCAGCATAGAGCGAGTCATATGAATGTAATGTAACGAGTATATAAATGCTAAGAAAGAAAAGTATCTAGAAGAAAAGAATTGACTATCTATATGACTCAGAAGAACATAAGCTAACTCTGAATAAGATTGACTTTGAAACAACTTGATAGTCTAGTGACGAGCGATCGATGATAGCTCTCAGAATAGTCATCAACATAGTCATCAACGAAGATGCGTAGCTAGAATCATAACATTACTCTTCTTCTTCAATGATTCATGTTCGCATGAATGTATTTTCTTAGTCTTATGTAGAATCGAAATGTCTATTGTAGCAGACTCACTATGCAAGGTAGAAGTGTCATTGAAGCAAACTCACTAGTTGCATGCAAACGAGTCAACAGATCGATTCACTGATAGGTAGAACGATGAGAAGATAGATCATTGCATTGACGAAGTGTCATTGTAGCAGACTCACTAGTTGCACATGAACGTTTGATCAGATTCACTGATAAGTAGAGCGATGAGAGCGAGTAAATCATCGCATTGAGAATGTCATTGTAGCAGACTCACTAGTTGCATGCAAACGAGTCGACAGATCGATTCACTGATAGATAGAGTGATGTGAGTAGATGAGTCATTGCATTGACGAAAGATGTCATTGTAGCAGACTCACTATTTGCACATGATCGAGTTGACGAATCAATTCACTGATAGATAAAGTGATGAAGATGAGTAGATCATCGCTTTGACGATGTCATTGAAGCAGACTCATTGAGAGGTTTGCTCATCGAGATAGAGACTTCACGCAGTTCTAGACTGATCTTTTTGATTGCTCTTTGAAATAGAGACTTCATGCAGTCATAGACTGATTTCGTTTGATTATTCAATAAATTCGAAGAATTTCTTGCAAATCTGAATGAACGATTAATTCACTGATCTTTGATCTAGTTGAATGATTTCGATCGTTTATTTAACCTCGCTGATCAGCGCACGAGAGAAGAAGAAAGTGAGTGTTGCTGATGATTGCAAGTCGGCTAGATCAAATGTCGATAGTGAGTTGAAGAATCGACAGAAGCACTCGAAGATCGATGCAGATTATTTCACTTCGCCTGTAACGAAGAAGCATTTATATAATGTTAGAAATCAGCATAGAGTGAGTCATATGAGTGTAAGATAACGAGTATATAAATGCTAAGAAAGAAAAGTATCTAGAAGAAAAGAGTTGACTATTTATATGACTCAGAAGAACATAAGCTAACTCTGAATAGAGTTGACTTCGAAACAAGTCTATGCTCTAGCGACAAGCGATCAACGATAGTCAGAAACATAGTCATCAACATAGTCATCAACATAGCTATCAACATAGATGCGTAGCTAGAATCGTAACAGCTAGAATTGTAACAGTATTCTTTCTCTTCAATGATTCATGTTTGTATGAATGTATTTTCTTAGTCTTGTGTAGAATCAAAATGTCTATTGTAACAGACTAGCTATGTAGAAAGAAATTGACTTGCTCAGCAAAGAGATTGACTATTGACTGATGTCATTGAAGCAGACTCACTAGAAGAAAATCGACTAGCTCATCAAAGAGATTGATTGTGATCATGTCATTGAAGCAGACTCACTGCTGATTCAAATCTACTACATAGTAGAGCTTGTTTCATTTGTTGATTGACTCAATCAAAAAATCAATCATTGTTCATCTTTGTAGCAGATTCACTTTAAATGTCGTTCAAGCAGACTAACTATTGAGTGACTGACTTAATGACAAGATCAATATCAAATGCGTCTTTGTAGCAGACTCACTAGTTGCACATGAACGAGTCGACAGATCAATTCACTGATAGATAGAGTGATGTGAGTAGCTGAGTTATTGCATTGACGAAAGATGTCATTGAAGCAGACTCACTAGTTGCATATAAACTCGATGACGAGTCAGATTCACTGATAAATAGAGCAATGAAAGTGAGTAGATCATTGCATTGAGAGTATCGTTGAAGCAGACTCACTGAGATTTTGATATAAAAACAAGCTCAAAGATTTGCTTGTTGTCAAAGACATTATCATGTCATTGTAGCAGACTTACTAGTTGCACATGAACGAGTAGACGAATCGATTCACTGATGAATAGAATGATGAGAGTAGATGAGTCATTGCATTGATGATGAGTGTTATTGAAGCAGACTCACTGTTGAGATTTGCTCATCAAGATAGAAACTTCATGCAGTTCTAAACTGATCTCTTTGATTGTTCAACAAATTCAAAGAATTTCTTGTGAATTTGAATGAATGATTAATTCGCTGATCTTTGATCTAGTTGAATGATTTCAATCATTTGTTTATACTCGCTGATCAGCGCACGAGTGAAGAAAGATGAGTGCTGCTGCACGAACGCAAGTCACTAGATCAAAGTCAATAGAGAATTGAAGAACTACTAACAGAAGCACTTGAAGAAATCGATGCAGATTATTTCACTTCGTCTGTAACGAAGAAGCATTTATATAATGTTAGAGATCAGCATAGAGCGAGTCATATGAATGTAATGTAACGAGTATATAAATGCTAAGAAAGAAAAGTATCTAGAAGAAAAGAATCAACTATCTATATGACTCAGAAGAACATAAGCTAACCCTGAATAAGATTGACTTTGAAACAACTTGATAGTCTAGTGACGAGCGATCGACGATAGTCAGGAACATAGTCATCAACATAGTCATCAACATAGTCATCAACATAGTCATCAACATAGCTATCAACATAGATGCGTAGCTAGAATCATAACAACTTTCTTCATGACTTTTTTATAACTTTCTTCATGACTCAATATACATTATACTCATTGATTGAATGCATAACACATGTTAATTTAGTATATACACAGCGTTTACATGCATTTAATGAAGAAATAAAGCATATTTTACAAATTGATGTTAACAAATTGAAACTATCAATGTGATGCATTATATCTTTTAAGCAAATTATATCTTTTGAGCAATTGACTGTCATTAAAAGCTACAAGCGCTTGTAGCTAGCTATTAGTCGTTAGTGAGTGACTATTAAAGCTTGCAAGCTAGAAGCTTGACTAAACATATGTTTTTGACTTATGCTAGCTTGGTGAGCTTGTAGCTGGTTTTAGCTGGGTTCGCACTTTTGTCGATGAGTCGTATGTGTATTTTATTAATGTGACTGCTCAAGGAAAAAATATAAAGCATTGATTTAAGTTAAATTACATGTAGTTTAGCATTTAATGAACAGAGATCGGCGAAGAACATGAAACGAATATCAGAGCCGAAGATATGAACAAGAATGGAAGTATGTAATGGGCATAGACCGACTGCTTTCAGGCAGGCTTTTTCGCATGCATCGCCGCCACATGATCGTTACCTAAAACTTTGTAGTCGCTTGAGCCGTAATAAATTCCGAAATTATCGACATCATTGGTGCCGCTGGGAAGATGCGTTGCGAACTGCCATATTGAGTCCATGGCGATCTCGGTGTCCTGTACGACGGTATCTTGCCATGGCTTGGTCAGAGCGATGTGCGTCGACGCGATAGGGGAGCCGTATTCCTCGAGCACGACAGGTTTACCTAAGGATCTACCAATAGCGTCATGTTGCTGGATCCATTCCGAGCCCCATGTGTAGTTGTAATTCCAGCTGTCGGGGTAGAGGTGGAGGGTTCCGTAGTCGATGGTTTTGATGGCGAGGTTGGCGGCGAAATCGACGCCCTCGTATCCCGAATAAGCGTAGGTACCATCACCCAATGGAGGTGCAAGCCATCCTTCGTCACCTAATGCGACCAGGTGTTCCGGATCGAGAGACTTGATATACGCGCTAGTGTCCGAGGCCCAGTTTGTGATGATGGACGATTTGCACCCGCTGCAGCGGGGTTCGTTGCAGAGCTCCCAGGCAAAGATGGCAGGACTAGATTTATAGCGGTTGACTATGAACTTCACATAAGCTTTGTAAGCTGCCTGGGCTTTCTCGTCTGTGTAGAAAGATGTTGCGGAGCCGCCGAAGGCGGTGGTGTAGGTGTTGATGCCACCGAGATCGTTCCAATTGTTGAGGAGCGGGAGGACGAATTTGAGGTTGTATTTTTCAGCCTGAGCGATGGCATAATCGAGGTTGGGAATGCCTCTTGGAGAATTAGTGGGATCGAAAGAAAGGGTGGTACTGAGACAATGAGTGATTTGAAGTTACCGGTTGTAGGGTCCATGTTGAAGTACTGGCCCGAGGAGTTGAGAACTTGGTAATAGATGTTTTGAGCTGTCGAGGCGTCGTTGGTGCTGCCAAACCCCCAGACACGGACTACATCGTATCCTGTCTGCCAAGGTGTCAGCTATCTTGAGTTGACGAAAAGGAATGATGGGGATTACCTGAGCAATCTGAGAGACTGCGGTATCAACATCAGCATTGGACGGAAGATGCCCTAGCCACCAAGCGTTGGTCCCTACATGTCTATTAACATAAGCGTCAATAGAAGGCACATTCTCAGGGCGTTTCCACACCAGCGAAATATTGAGTTTTGCCATTGATATTGAACAAACGGCCATCGACAGAAGGAACTCTGGTGCTATCTTTCTTGGGGTGCGATGGTAGGGCTAGGGTTGATGTATAGAGAGTACTAAGGAGGGTAAGCCCTAAGGCAAGCTTATTGAAGGACATCATGAGTAAAATTATTAATAAAAGAAAGTATGACAAGACACCTTGCACTGCAAGCTACTAGGATGAAATTGAAATCTGAGAGGAAAAGGGAGAATATGGTTCATATACTTACACACATCACTATTTCAGCCACCGCTGAGGGAACGTTGGCTTGTGGACTATACTCTAGCTCGGCTCGGCACGGCAGACATCACACTCACACTGTCACACATACCTCAACAATCATGTCCGAGAAGATCGGAACGAGGTTGAAATTGAAGGGGAAGGTGTATCCCGCCCTCGATATCGGAGTAATTGTTAAATCTGGTTGGTGGTTGTCTAGCTGTCGATCCTCAAGTAACGATCGGGAAGGCGAAGCAAGTGGTTCCGGTAAGTTTCGGGAACCGTCGCTCAATCCGAAACGCCGCCGTCTGAGATAAGCGGGCGTCTAGCAAAAGTAAGGCACACAGACCATAAAGTGAACTTCGACCAAGGTACTCCGTACCTACATACTAAAGTACGTGTGAGTAAGGTAGTACCTAGTCACCTAGTTACCTTATGAGGGGCCGCTGACGGGAACAACAACAATGGATTCATTCCCATCGTACCGCCTTGACGTTCCACTGATGAACATTGAAGCCACTGCCTCGAGTGTAAATTAATCCTATGAATACTACGGTACGTACTTCGTATGAGATGTTGTTGTTGTTACAATGATAGGCCTATCATTCTCTCACCCCCGGAAATGGCTGTCAAAACCGACGAGAGACGATCGTTCGAATTTGGTCTGCGCCAAGTGTTGAGCTTGCGGCTGGCCATTGCAATACGGTGCGTTAAAAATGCAATATGTGGACACACTCACACTGGATTCGAGGGAAGAGGTGAGGTATATACTACTGCTTCCGAGTTGGATGCCAAAGTCTTCTCCCCCGTGACTCGATTGGTGTTCCCATGCAGCTAAAGTAGGCATTGCTTCCACACCTCCAGCCATTCTCAGTAAGTCATGAGGTCTCAGCGGGTGACATTATTGCATAAGACTGTCCGTATGACGAAGAGAAAATGCCGAGGCTGTTGGGTTACAATCACGTGTCCATAATAGGTCAATTAGGGCTGGACTCCTTAGAAGGACTCGGGACCGCGTCCAATGGAACGGCGTGAAGCGCAGGCTTCGCTTTCTTACCCATCGAGCCGTTCCTTCTTCTCTCCATTGCATCTACTACCCAATCCGCAACCTCTCTGTCAACAACCCCCGGGGTGCTTAGCTCCGCTTCCGAAGCTTCACCGGTTTCCTCCTCATCAGCTTCGGAGATCGTCGGTGGCTTCAACAGCGGCGCTAGCCAGGCGTGGCGTAGCAGCATTGCATATGTTGGGCGAAGCTTGGGGATCTTGTTCAAGCAGCTCCGCACAAAATCCCTGGCTGCGTCCGAGAAACCTTCTGCTGGTAAATCGGGTGGGTCACCATCGACAATAGCCTGACGTTGTTAGTGAACAACCCAGTACAATCGGTCAGAAGGGGGACTTACGCTCAGCTGGCTGAAGATGTTATTGTACGTTTCAGGAGGATACGGGTACTGCCCCATGGCACACTCAATAACAGTGAGTCCCAGACTCCAGATATCACTATGCACCGTGTAGGTGCCTCCCCCTGGGTTAGCACCAGCTTGGGCAACGCCTCCGCTTGCAATTCGCTCTGGTGCCATATAACTCTGGCATCCAATGTTCGTCTTTGCAATACTTGCGACGAGGTTTCCACTTACCCCAAAATCACAAATTTTGACTTGACCTTTGCTATTGACGAGTATATTAGTGGGCTTGACATCGCGGTGGATGATGTTGTGCTCGTCTTTCAGCGATTTGAGACCCATGACAGTTGACACCGTAATCTTGCGAAGAACGCCTTCAGGGATCCCATCACCGTACAACTTGTCGATCGATCCACCGTCCATGTATTCCATGCATATGTACACTGCTCCTTCTTGGAAGAAGGCACCATAGAAGTCCACGATGAAGGGTGAAATGCATCGGTGAAGAATATCCAATTCCATGATGATGGCTGCGAATTTAGCCTCGTCCAACTCCAAACGAATCTCTTTCATCGCCATTATAAGACCGGACGTGCCGCCCGACGTAGGCGTCGCGGCAGATACACCATTGTCAACAGCGCCTGTATCTGTGGGAATCTCGGCAGGTCTTGATGATGCTGCCATTGATGGTGGGGGCTTATTACCGCTTAGACCAAGCCCAGGCCTGCGTATCTGCGGTCTACTGTGTCGTACTCTGTAGACGGTCCCGTAGTTACCCTTCCCTAGCTCTTCGAGGTTGTCTACTTCGTCAAGAGAAATGCTAAAACTGGTGCCACTCGAGAAATCTATACCCTTCCCATGTATCGTAGCTTTCCCCTTGAATTTCAAGGTTCCAGTCTTTGTATCAACAAACTCGGAGTATTTGGTGAATAATGATTCCTGGCCCCCATTAGCATTGCGACTAGGACCACCATCTTTAGCCTCCCCATTGGCACTCTGAGATTCGCCCAAAGCTGCTCCCAGACCACCTGAAGCGGACAAAGGTGATTGGAGACCCGAGGCATCAGATAATTTCATACCCCTATTCAGACCCCGCTTCGCCGCTAGCGACATTTTGGAGTTCGTTTTCAAACTCGGCACAGCCGGTGCTGAGATATGGTTTAGCACGTGAGGTCTTGCTCCTGGCGGAAGATGAAGGCCCCCGACTCCGCCAACGAGTGGTCCTCCGGGGCTTGTGACACCGGGTACGGCTAAGTTTCCGCCCACTGCTCCGCCTGGAATAGAACTAGTTATAGAGGGAATATGACTAGTGGACGTAGAATGCGTTAGAGGATTCGGAGGGATTCGGAGGTTTTGAGGCGGGGGTCTTGATAAGTGAAATGCCTTCATCTTAGCCTGCATGTCTTGAGGAAGCGTAACAGCCCTCGCGCTAGTTAAAGATGATGGTGGAGGCCCTGGTCTCCGAGCGGCATTAAGTGCTCCGAGAGGGGTGGAAGAGGCGGTCATTGCAGCCGTGGCAAGAGAGTCGGCATTGGTGCGGAAGGAAGGAAGACGAATCGGTTGAGGATTGGGAGGTAACTGGGCAAAGTCTTCCACTTTGACGCCCGAGGAAGTTGAGCTCGAGAATGCGGAATCTCGGGGTGGGGACTGCTCCGGTGCGGTTGGTGATGAGCTCATGTTTGTGTTTGCGACGAAGGGTGAGAGATGGGTTGAGGTTGTGGAGGAAAAGATACTAAAAGAGACAGATAAGAATGGTCCAATTTAACGTCAGGGCATGTCCAAACACTACAGGAATTCCTATATCATGATAAAGTAAGCGTTGAGGGAAATATTCTCTCAAAATTATCCAGCTACAGCAGGTATCAGGATTATAACTGTTTGGGTTTAGAGTGGTCGAGAACTGTGGCTGATGACCCTCGAAAAATTTATGGAATATTACCTTTGGATACCATACCTAAGGTACTTAAGCTAAGATAAATTAATGTATTTTAATATCCGTCCCACCCGTCCATTGATAGGTACCTACCTTACCTTCCAATTCCATATTATGGCAAGCCGTATCACAACGTTTTGTCGAACGGTTTCGTAAAGTTACATTCCTACAGTCGTTACCGTATCAACGTAAGCCTAAAGTAGGTTAGCTGCAGTCGGCGTCGCTCGGCAGAGTCGGCACTCAGTTACGACTGCCTTGTTTAAAGTTATCTTTGACTGACGGTTCTGTTAACTTTCATTGCTCTTCCCACAGATAATTCATAGAATATCACTACTCGCTCCATAGAGGCCCGTAGTGCTTCACCCATCGATTACTCTATCATCAAATGTGAACATTCGAGGTTTTTTTGCTGGAGCAATCGCCCGACAATTCAGAAACCCTTACCGCATTCGAGACCACCTTAATTTATCTACCTTACTCTTCAAGCTACCCCACCAGACGACCGTGTGTTTCAGTAGACCCGAGAGAACCAATTGTATTTGGATGAGGCTGGAATCCGAAAGAAACCCCCCGTCAGTTGTGGGATCATTCCAACAGGGTTCGCGACGTGAGCCAAATTCGGACAACCATGACTTTCATGACCAACCCTATGTCCTTTCAGAACGCTCACCCTGCTATGACTTTCGCTAATTCCGCTGCCATGGGCTTTGCCTCACAACCAGTCCATCCTTCGAATTTAGTGGCAATGATGGGAAAGGAAAAATTACCTCCACACTCTTCCCATCCTGCGTTCGGACGCCTTACATTGCTGGTCTTCGAGGCTGTATTAGAGGTTGTATGTGTCAGCTTGCCAGGCTACATAGTGGCAAGGCAAGGCATGTTCAATGCAGAAATGCAAAAATTTGCCGCCAACTTGAATGTTATGCTCTTCACTCCATGCCTAAGTATGCCTTTCACCACTTAACGCTACATCATGCTAATCTAGTCCCAGTCTTTACCAAGTTGGCTTCGCAGCTGACGGCTGATACAATTGGAGAGCTCATGTTGATCCCCGTGATATTCCTAGTCCAGACTTTGGTCTCCTACCTTTGCTCGATCGGCGTGTCAAGACTTTTCCGGTTCAAGAAAAGACGTCGAAATTTCGTCATAGCTATGGGGGTAAGCATTTAATTCGCATCTAGTAATTTTGGACTAGCCAAGGCAGCTAATATGCCCAGGTTTTCGGCAATTCTAACTCGTTACCAATCTCTCTGGTACTTTCTCTCTCGCAAACGATAAAAGGACTCCACTGGGACAAAATTCCTAACGACAACGATGACGAAGTTGCCGCAAGGGGTATCCTATACCTACTAATTTTTCAACAGCTTGGTCAGCTACTCAGGTGGAGCTGGGGCTACAACGTACTACTAGCACCTCCCAAGCTTCCCGAGGAGGAACGAAACGACCAGCTTGAAAGAGGTCAAGGCCGCTATACGGACGAGCCTAGCGGCGAAAACGAGCGACACCTGGAATATGCTTCTGTTGACGACGAGGGAGATGAGCAAGATGCTAGCAATGGTTCGAGTGAGACCAACGTTGAGGATAGAGGTGCGTCGAAGGGCAGTCCAGGTGACTCTCGAGACTTTGTACCTGGAGAGCAGACACCTGTGACTCATCGGCAATATACATCTTCGGTTTCTTCTAAAGCATCGTCAAGAGCTGGGTTTACCAAGTTCAGGCCTGCCCCAGGCCTAGTACCTACGCCTTTGAATGGTAATATATTGCCATATCAAGGCAACAATCAGACACCAGCTACAAATCCTGACGATGAGCCCGCGCCGAATGGCCCGTGGGGTTCATTAATTCGGTGCGGAATTGCTGTCAAGCGCGGAGCCAGTGCGGTTTCCTACTACGTCTCAAGAAAGTTTGCCGCGGTGTTCGAAGCCTTACCAAGGCCCCTACAAAGTGGATTAGCAACAATCCACGCTGGTGTTAAGAGGTCCCTTCTTGGCTTGTGGAGCTTTATGAATCCCCCGTTGTGGGCCATGTTAGCTGCGATCATTGTTGCCTCGATACCTTCTCTACAGAGCTTGTTTTTCAGCGAAGGAACATTCGTAAAAAATTCGATTACCAGCGCAGTAAGCCAGAGCGCAGGCGTCGCTGTTCCGCTCATTCTGGTCGTTTTAGGAGCAAATTTGGCAAGGAATACACTTCCCGAAAATCCAAATGGCCTGGAAGGAGATCGCAAAGAGGAAACAAAATTGCTCATTGGTGCGCTAGTCAGCAGAATGCTGCTCCCAACCATCATCATGACCCCTATACTAGCCCTAACAGCTAAATATACGCCTATCAGCATACTGGAAGATCCGATCTTTGTCATTGTCTGCTTTTTGCTTACTGGAGCGCCGAGCGCACTGCAATTGGCGCAAATCTGCCAGATTAACAATGTATATATGGGAACCATAACAAGGCTCTTGTTCCAGAGCTACGTCGTTTGGTTTGTCGCTCCTGATCATCCAAGCACTCATGCAATTGCTGACTTCTTTAGGATTCTTCCCTCGACACTTGTTCTTGTTATGTTGGCTTTAGAAGTCGTTGAGTGGGCAGGGGCTTGATCTGTTGGTCAACACCTCATCTAGATATCTAGGCTCGATCGAGATCCTTGTCCTTATCTTAATGAACACTCATGGCAGGTGTGTTCAATCTTCAATGGACTGGCACCATATGGAATTGGGCAGGGTTATCAAAGCGTGAATAAAACCGAACAAGCGAACTGTAAGAAGGTCGTTTTCTATGGTGTATTTTACAAAGGCTGGATTTCGTAGGTGTATCTTTGGTATTTCCAAGAAGAGCATTATCGTAATGCTACAAAGCGTACATGCGCTCTGCACCAAATGTAAAAGTCTTAATTTTGACATCTTGCCAGACGACATTGCCAAAAAAAAACCCACTTAGTTCCAGCCTGCGATAAGGGAGCGTCACTGCGTGAGTGATGTCGTTGAGACTGGCCAAAAGTACCTGACGAAGTTTTCTACTACCACGCGCTCAGGTCTTGATTCTCCGTACTTTCTAATCGACCATCATCTCGCACAGTATCAGCAAGAGACAAAACCAGGAAAAGGACATTCAAGCGAATTATTCAGCCAAGCGTCGACACTTACTTCGATTATCACGAATCAGATCATCCCAACGCCCCAACCCAATCCTCGATCTCCAGCCCGTCACTACCCACCTTTCTCCAATCATCCCTCCCGGACGTTGGCATGAGGGTGCGCAAAGCTGTGCTAGAAGGGTACAAGACAAAACCCTCGCATGTTATCGCGGAGCACCGACATCTGCTGCCGCCTAAGCTCAGGAAACCCGGCTTAGCGTTTTGGCTTGACGGAATTGGTACCGTATAGCGGAATCCTCAACATCGGCGCCCACCATGCGCAACCTGTGGCTAACGGCGCACCTAGCCCTTTATTACACTTTGATGACGAACGGAGCTTCCTATCAAGTCAAGAGCCGAAAGTTGCAGATGCCATACTCACATCTGCCTCCATGTCTACCTGTGCGAACTACAAGCGTCGACGCTCAGAAGAAGACCGAGCGGATGAATATGCAGACTTTACACCACTATTACCGCGCTCTGGATATCCACTCAGCCACACTAAGATGCCCAATCTGAACACGTTGCGCGTGGTTGCGAATTCAAAGACAAGGAAAACAATGCAACATCAATTGCACAAAATCTCCCAAGAAGAAAACATCAATATGACAAACGCCAGTGACATTGAAGAAGCGGACTTTTCTCGGCCTGAGGATTGGGCAACTCCCGAGATGAAATTCTGAATCATCACCTTAAGCTCACGCCCACATAGTGGCCCGCTGGTCTGATTTGCCAGTTGCGGATGTGACGTCCATAGCTGCAGGTAATCGACCTAGATGCAGACGATACTCGTGTCATGGAATTGTCCTCCGATCACGTCTGGCAGACTTCTGTTCGGTACTTGTGCCGCTATTTGTCGACTATCCTCATGTTTGGCTTGGGTCTATAACCGTTGCCTAAATTTATAACAAAGGATTTACCTAAATTTCTCCGAATCTTACCGGCACATAAATATCCATAGAAGTGAACGAGAAGCCCTTAATGAGAGATATACGTCGAGTTAGTTCAAGAACGAGTATAGTAGGTTACCAGTGGGGCTTCTAATACTCATAGGAGAGTATCCTTCATCCACTTTGGACGTTGAACACGAGCGGAGCGCATTCTTTTGAAGGTTGCGTTTTACCCGCTACAACCACCAGTCGACGTCAAAAGTCAGCAAACAATAAACAATAAACGGTAGTTTCGAAATACGGAGACCGGTTATTGTTTATTGACTTTTGACGCCGGCTGGTGAACCGGCCTTTGCTCAGGATTATTTCACACTCCCTCTCGCCGTGATCCTTGATGGCCAATGAGTTTATATGAAAGCTGGCTCCTGATCTCAAGGAGTATCATCGTGGTCTTAGGCACGACTTTGGCGGTGGCTGTTGGTGGCATGAACGCGGGCGCCTGTCTTATTCCATGGAACGGCGGCGGGTTCGAGGAGAGGAGAAGGAAAGGGACCTGCAACTAGAATTGGCGACGGGGTGATAACGCTATGAAAATGCTAGTACTTAGTTGGTTAATACCCCGGATGTCTTTCGATATCGTTGCGTGATTTGAAAGTCGACGTCATACACTCAGGTGCGTTATAATCTTCAACAGTGGTAGTACGGCTCCAATGTATGACCCAAATCCTCTCCCATACACCTCGTAATGACTCTCACATCGTACCCCACACCCTTCCCACCAAAACCCTCCTCGACATGCAGCCCATTGTAAAAGCCAGAACTACATATCTTCCGCAGCATCCATCACCGTCCTCCGCCAGGATTTCCATCCACATCCTCTGTGAATTGACAGGCACTAGTCTTGCTACGAGGCTGCTGGGGCGGAAGAGTTCACATACTTTGATATTTGTCGCAAGCAGTCCAGAATTCCCACAACCGCAAAAACATCTCTTATTTCAACATATCATCGAGTTTCTCCCCCAACTCCTCCTCTATCTCCCATACCCATCTCCTAACCTCCGCTTCCATACTTGCATCATCGTCTTCTAGCCCTTCCGCAATAATCGGTAGCATCTCCGGCAACGTCCCTAACCACTCTTCCCCGAGCCTGCTCGTCAGTGCCCTCTCACATCTCACTGCCGTCAGTCTAACCGCTACGCTATCGTGGCTCATGTGTTTAAGTAGCTGGGTATTTAGGAATTTATGATGGACGGGGGCATCGGCGGTGGCAGCGGCAAGGGCGGTGATGGTTTCGGTGAGAAGCGTTTGGAAGGAAGGGTTTTCTTGGGGGTTGGAGGGGGTAAATTGGCTGGCGATGGGGAGCGAGGCGAGGAGGGCGGTTGAGATGGGGTTAAAGTGATTGGGTGATTGCCAAAGTTCGTCGTGATCGTGCTCGAAGCACTTTTGTAAGGTAGATACGACCCTTTGCCACAGTAGACGAGAGTCTGAGTCCTTTCGGCTGCCGGTGTTCAGGACTTCGACAGCATCTTCAATGATGTAGGAGGCATAACTGGTAACGATAGACTACGCGACCCGTAAGCAGTCTTTTCTCAATGGACTCAAAGACATCATAAACCCACCTTAAGCGTCCCGAAGAATTTCCCTAGAAACGTCCACCAAGTGATCTTCCTCTGCAACCCCTTCTTCCCATCTTTCAACGCCGTCGACCACTCCATCATCCTCATAAATAGTGGTCTAAAAGCCGTATCATTGAGTTTGTAGATCATGGCCATCGCAGTTTCATTCACTGCTTCTTCGACTTCTCCGACCTCACTATCTCTATAGCTATCTTCTGTTCTGGGCGAGAATTGTATGCGGCGTAAGTCAAATGCTTTGAGGAAGAAACATGTTAGGGAAGAAGAGTGTTTTGAGATGAAGGATTTGGGTCGTTGATAGATCGAGGAGCGCAGGACGAGGAGGTGTTCTTCAACTGCTTTTGGGCCTTCGGTTATTGCGCTTGTCCAGGTTCTATCAAGAGCTCCGAAGAGTTCTTTAGGTTCGATTTGCTTTGCGAGTAAATTCAGAGTGTCGACGCGGTTTTGGTCACAGTCTTCGCCCATTTCTGCATTTGCTGACTCGTGGGAGATTGTCAGGATGCGGTCGAGGGAGGGGCCTGTTATCATCCAGGGAACGTAAAGGAGGAGATTACTTGTGAAAGAATAAGCAGCATTATGGAGACGTCTGTCCTCGGCATCTGCTTCGATGCTGGCGGCTAAAAATTCTGTGACCTGTGGAAGAGCCTGCGGAATTATTGGGATGAACGCGTCTCTCAAGATTTCAACCATCGTAGCTAGACAAAGGAGAGCCATGACACGAGACTTACTGTCTTCCACCCCCAAGCATGCCGGACCGGCGATAGTAGTTGCGATAGTGGTGACCATAATAGTGTCCTTTTTACCGAATTTTTCTAGGATTCGATCGATACATGCCATAGCCGTGTGCTTTAACGGTAAATCAGATGACTCCTCGACGAGAGAAGCAAGTTGGGGAAGGAATGCGAGGATAGCTTCATACGATTTACTTTGTTCCGATCGGGTATCGTTGAGTCGTCGCTCAAAGGAATGCAGAACTTGCTGTTGAATTCCTTCGTCAGTGCGGCGAAGTAGGATCCGAAGAATCCCAATAAATTCAGACATGGAGAACAGGCGAAGCAAGGCATGCAGTAATTGTTCACACGATGTGCCGAGCTTTTTGTTGTGCTTCGTCTTCTGTGAGAGCGCGAAAATCTGTTCGAGAAGACGACCGTACGTGGCTCGGATTATGTCGGCTTCTTCCTTTTCTTCATTTAAAACTTTAGCTGTCCTTGAGATTAAGTGTTCATCACTTAGTATCATTGATGGCAGAGAGAGCAAGTTAGCTAAAATACTCTCCGGAGTGTGATCTTTATCTATTGTCACAAGACATGAGGATGAGGTAGGCTTTGGCTTTAGGATGTCAAAAGCAACATCTAGATATTTCTCGACGGTCTGTACACCATCAGCACCTGCCACACTATTGTCTAACATCAAAAAGCCTTACCAAGAACTGCGTCTTTGGCCTATGGTTGCCAGCTAGTTCAACGGCAAAAAGAGTAGCACTTTTGCCACTTGGATATTTGTCCTTCAGCAAGACAAGCAATGCGAACAGGAAATCGTCGGCACCGAGCTTCTCTGCTAGCGATTTGAAAAGCCGCAGCCTTTGCTGAGCTGGTATGTGCTGGTACGCAGCTACGAAGCTGAGCAAGAGCTCAGATACACCCATCAATGGATCGCCCTTCCCCTTGCGCAAGGATTGTACTAGGCGTGGAATTACGGATTCCATAATCTATCGGCCTCAGGTATCAATGTCTGCAAAGCCGTGCTTAGATCCTTGGCTTACCTGTTTAACCACGAATGCAGAAAATTCGTCGTTTTGGCGTAAGACTTGGGTCCCCATGTGTGTAAATACAGGCATCACACTATGCAAGATCAGATCAGGAGCCACGCTAGCCAGACTTGAAATTAGTAGTAACGCGGTGTGTTGCACCTGAGGACTTGGTGTAATCTTGATGCAGTTAATGAGTACGTCTACTCGAATCGCCGAGAGGTCAACGCGCTGTTTGGGCGAGCTCTGCAGAATGTTAGTAATTACAGACAGTTCCCAGACAGTAAAGGCAACCTACTCTGGTAGCGTCCAATATAGAGAGGGTGTTCTTCAACGCAAGGACCAGGAGGTAGCTCAATTCTCTGCCTGTGCTGTGTTTAGAATGCTGTAGATCGGCTATCAGTTGAAAAAGACCTCTCAAAAATTCAGGATGCCTTTCGGGTTTTGAGGCTTCAATAAGTTCGAGGACAAAAGCTATCCTTCTGTAGTTCTGCTCAAGAGCCTTCAAATCAGACGTAACAGAACCTTCAGCACGACGATGAATTGTACGCCTACGTTTCGAGGCTGATGGCTGATCTCCCGAAGGATTAGACAGGGTAGGGAGTTCTTCGAGAAATGATTGTAGTACATTGGTTGCAAGATCAAGATGTCGTAAGGTCTCTGTCGCTTCACGCTGCTGCCATCCTCCCTTTTGACCACCTGCCCCATCAACCGCAATGTTCAATAGCGTTTTAGCTATTGAGGATTGTATATCCGTCTTTAAGAATGGCCAGATGTTCTGGACGTGTTTTAGAACTGCAGGATAGAAGAGCGGGGATGTTGATTGATTCTCCGACTGAATAATAGTCCTCACAATCTGCACGCCGTCTCGGTCAGATGGTGCAACAACACTGACGATCTGTTCTACAAGCTGCTCCGGAACGATGCCTTGATTCTTGCACAATACCTGAAATTCTTTTTGGCTTTGGGTGGTGCTCTTCTCGAGTAAAGGCAACAAAACCTTCGTCCGTGACACGCTGCCAACCTTTGTGACCCGGTTCAATATTTGTAGTAGACGATACTTAACGGAATATAGTGGTGTGTTGACGACATGACTACAGAGACATGAAAAAATTGCTGCTCGCAATGAAGTTCTCGGTTCCTTTGCATGCGTCGAGCCCATAAGGCTGTCCGGAAGATACGAAAGTATGTGAAGAGCATCTAGCATGCATTCCTCCAAGCTTGGAACAATGATCTCTTGCAAAAATTTGGAAGCCTCGGTCACGGTTAGCCATGACACCTCTTTAGCCTCTTTTCCCTGGCCGTATATCTCGTCTTGACCCAATAAGCTTGGTTTCGTGTCCTGTTGTGCAGGACTAAGGAAATTTGCATACTCGGCAGCTAGAACTAGAACGAGGTCCGCAGTAGCATGGCGTACCTTGACAGAAGGATCCGCCAACGCGTAGACAATGTATGGTAGGAGGATTTGTACATCTGCAACGAGCCTCTCTTGCTTGAGAAAATCCGAGATAACGGTAATGGCAGTACTTCGAGCGGTAGTCGAATAGCTGCCGCACCATATTCGGATGAAGAAGGAAACAAAAAGGGGTTCAGTCATTGCGAGTGACTTCCGAAGAACTGTCAAATCCGAAAAGGTGCCGATGTTGTGTGATGAAGAGGACGCCAAAGAAAACCCATGCGCCAGGCTTGGGAAGACGTACGAATCAGAGTGTGACAGGAAAGATATCTCGTACGCGGTTCGTGTAGGAATCCGGCTTAGTGCCATGCCAAAGGTCTCATTTGGGGACCTTTCTTCGACATCTTTCATTTCCACATCCTCGACCAACATGTCATTCCTTTCCTCGATAGGGCGTATAACTTTTTGAAGTCTTGTCTCTAGATGTTCTATGTCCACATCAGAACCCTTAATGACTTGTTGTACGACAGTTCCTATGGTGGCCGAGTCTGCGAGCCGAAGTATGAGATCGCCTAGAGAACCTTGCAAGTCAAAGTCTTGATTCGCCTGCAAACTAAAGCTCTGAGCCGCTGACAACATATATCTGGTAGCAATAGCAACAAGAGACTCGTTCATTAAGCCGGCTTCAATTAGTGACCTAAAGGTACTTAGGGACTTCGTGTCTGAGGCTCTCTCAACCCTACTGACGATCCCAAGTAACACACCGAGAACAAGGTTGTCTACCAGGTATCGGTTCTTCAGAATTGTAAGATCATCGTGAAGCCCCTCGATTGCCATCAAAGCTTTAAAAACTTTTCGGGGTAACAATGCAGTCTGTTTCTGCTGCGCCAAAACAGCTAAACAGATTAGCCCCGCATGAGTGGTGCTCTTCCATCCTATCACTGTAGATTCCATCATTGCAGTCAATGTCTCATCATCAAGGCTGGCCTTTGATGCTATAACAGTCAGAATCATGTAACACCCTACTCGAAGGTCTGGTACGTTTCCAAGAGAGAGCCCTTCATTCAAATAGGGTATTACGCGTAATATTATATCTTCTTGAAGCTGCTTCTGCGCCTCACGTCTACCAGACCGCGATTGGTCCAGCATAGCAGCAACAGCCTCTGTAGTTACCGTTGACCAGAACGAGATCAAGGTAGGGTGGTGGTGTTTCTTCCGGCTTACTTTAAGAGTGTAAGTGTTCATCCCCATGAAAAAGGATTGATTGTGAGTGGCAGTAGTTACTATGCTATGGCGTGGTGGATTGGTACGATGTTGAATATATGGATGAAGGAATTTGAGCACTCGTGGTATATTCTGGGGTAAGATATCGAGCATGGTACGAAATATCGGATCCATGTGATATGGAAGAAAAGCGAATACCAAGCAAACGGTATTAGTCTCATGAACTCTATGGAAGTATTAGTATTGGAATTTTCTGACGAAATCGAGCTGGGATTTTCCCTTTGGGCTTACCTGAAGCGTCTCACGAGCCACTCGAGCGCCTTGAGTGCCGGCTTCAATAGCAGCTTGCTACTTGTTAAACTGATGAACTCTTCCAGAGCTATATCAAGCTGCTCATTTTGTGTAACGGTCATCTGTGTTCTGTCTTCCTGCTTGCTCTGTTCACTAAAAATATTGTTGGCGAAGCCGATGAACCTTGCGTCTAGCTTGCACAGCTCCTGGAAACCTTCGTAACATATCTGATATATCGTATCAAAATCCTGAGTGGTAGCAACTCGTGCTTCAAAAAGCAGTGACTGTGAATGCGCTTTCTTCTGAGCCTTTAGGTCCAGGGAATTGGTTGTGCTTGCCCGAATTTCGGCCAGCTGGGCCGCCAAGGTGGTCGTCATTATTCTGCTAGACTGCTATAATGTCCTAAATCTCCGAAACTTGGAACATTATTATCATCCGCTCAGCGCCCGACGTCGTGACTTCGAAATGGTCAAAGGAATCTGAACTTCAATTTTCCAGCTTCGCAAATTTTAGGGAAAGAAGTTATTCACGAGGAAGCTAAGATAAGATAACAAAACTCGCTTCTCCCTTCCTTGCGAAGGTGTGTCAACCGGGCCCGACTTCACTCATGATGATTGACCTTTAGCCGTCTATTCTGTAGACATGGGGGACGAGCTCTCGCAAGTATGTTAGTACGCCTCTTCTAATCCAAACAGCTGTAGAGTTCCGCTGAGTTGCATTTACTAGGAAGCGAAAAAGTCACCCCCCAAGTTCGCGAGCTTCCGATCCAAGGCCCAGGTGTCTTCCAAGAATGGAAGTTCTAAAGATGCAGAGAAGGTCACGCAATCTGCACATGCAGATACAATTGCTAAACACAGCTGTACCCTAAAAACAGAAGATTCTTATAGAGAATCAGACCACGAGCATCGCCCATCGCTCCGCCGACATCATCATCGTAGTCGACATGCGAAGGAGCACGAACAATCACTCGTGTTGGACTTACTGGACGTGGAACCGTTACTTAGTGAGGATGCGCTACATTTGTTCGTTGTTGACAAGGTCGGTGACCCGAAGAATCTGTCCTACGGGACCCTTCATCATCATGTGATACCAAGTTACTTCCGTTCCGGTGCCGGAAGCGTCATTGGTTCATCTCCAAGCAACAGAATTAATCGATCTGTCTGTGGCGGTAAGGCGGTGGTGCTTTCAGGTAATCGTCATGGCTTGCGGAGTAAAAAGGAGAGAAACCCTTCCCCCAGGCACAATGGCATCGGGATGAGAAGACTACGCATCAAATTAGATGAGAAATACGACCGTGATCTCGATGCAGCAGCAGACTTCCTTCCTCTGAGGCGGGCGAGCGGCAGAAAAAGAAAACATTGGGATGATGAGAGTAAGTCGGATTCATCAGCGCCTTCTGATGGGGTCATCGGCCATTACCGGTCTATTGAAGGAAAGGGCAAGGCAGTCGGTCAACCTGATGACGAAGATCTCCGTTATGACAGTGATGCATCTCTATCGGAATATGAGGGTGATTGGTTAGACCGTTTGGACGAGGCTAAACAACGCAAAAGAAAAGAATTGGCCCGTACGACGGAAGCAGACCCCACGAGGGGTGAAGCCTGGCTGGACCTCATCAATTATCAAGATGAGATATTGGGGATAGGCCAACATTTTTCAAGATCGAAGATCACCAGTGCCGAAAAACAGGCTAACGCAGACGTCAAAGTATCCATGTACGAGAAAGCCATACAGAAGGTTTTGGACCCAGAAGCACGAGAGAAATTATTGGTAGGTCTGATGGAAGAAGGGCTGAAAATATGGGAGAATAGCAAGCTTTTGTCCAGATGGCGAACCTTGCTTCGCGCACATCCAGGGTACTTAGGTCTTTGGATCAAGTACCTAGATCACAAACAAACGACATTCTCGTCATTTCGGTACGAAGAAGCCCGAAGTGTCTTTCTCGATTGCCTGAGTGTCCTCCAGCGCGCTCGGTCCACCTCTGAAGCAGCAAGTGTTGAGAATAGTACATTGTTTAAGAACCAGGTCTATGTATTGTTGCGCATGACGGTATTCATGAGGGAGGCTGGTTTCATAGAAAACGCTATTGCGGCGTGGCAAGCGGTGTTAGAGTGGCAAATGTTCAGACCTAAACGTTTCCAATCTAGAGAGCATGCGTTATCTGGCTCTAACGCTGCGGAAGCCTTATCTGCCTTCGAACGCTTTTGGGAAAGCGAAGTCTCACGCATTGGGGAGGAATGCGCTACAGGATGGGCAAACTACATGGATTCGAACGGGGAGCCACCACGACCACGAAAAGACACCAGATATGTCTCTAAAAATGGTTCTCAGCTCTTAGACGCATGGGCAAGCTTAGAGCGCGGACGATATTTACAATCTAGGATTGTAGCGCGTACCATTGACGAAGTAGATGAGAGCGATCCCTACCGAGTGATACTTTTCTCGGATGTCGGAGGCGCTCTAATTGACCCGCCAGCGTCATTATCAGACTTTGCGCTCCTTTTCCAAGCCTTGCTTGCATTCTGCCACCTCCCACCATTTTCAACAGAACAGACCAACAACTGCACAACATTGTGGAGGAGGAACCATTTCCTCCGAAACGAAATATTGCATCAATCCAATAATGCTTCATCTGGTTGGCGAGTGCAGGGTATCAGGGATATGGAAGACGTACCAGGGACTGATGGTCTCGCCACAGGTCTCTCTGTGAACATGTCTCATCAAAACGACCCTTTCAGCTTCTCTATGCCCGATTATCAAATTTCTTCCGAGTCTCTCTTTGCTGCGCACGGCACCTGGTTCTCAGCTTTCGGTCCTTGGCATCATGACTTTTCTGGAGATAGTGGTCCGGTCGAGGTTGCGTGGATACGACGAACACTCAAGGCCTTGGTACAATGTGCTCCTAGCGAAGACTATCTTGCGGAGTATTATCTCGCCTTCGAGATGAGGTTTTCACCCGAAACAGCGAAGAAGGTAGCCAAGGGAATGATTAAAGCGCGGTCGGACAGTATACGCCTCTATAATGCATACGCGCTGATTGAATATCGCCTAGGAAATATTAGTATTGCTGAGAATGTCTTGGCTACAGCGATCAATTTGGGCAGGGGCTTAGGGGAAACTGCGCGGCGGGACACTGTAAAATTGTGGCACACATGGATATGGGAATTGCTCAGCTCGGGGCGAACAAGTCAGGCTCTGCGCCGCCTACTTATGTATCCGGAAAAGGTCAGCGATGTCAACCTCCCCGAGCATAGAGAATGTTCTCCACAAGACTTGCGTGAAATCAGTCCCTCTCTTCTCCTCCGAACCCAAACTGTACGGCTTTCCTCATCTCCATTCTTCAACGTACTAACAATCAAGCAGGCACTCACAGCCGCCCGCGACCGTCTACTTTCCCTTTCCCTCGCCAGCGACGCCATTCTCCATGCAGACCTTCTTATCCTTCTTACCTACCTGACTACTTCTTCTCTCTCCTCTTCCCTATCAACTTTCAAGCAGAACCTCACCCTCTTCCCCATTTCTTCCCCGGCTCGTGAGCTCCTTCACCAATCCTTCTCCAAGCTCCTTTATCAACATACCAGGAATACTCCGTTATTCTCTCCATCAATTGTCAGATCTTCCTTGGCCGAGAGTATACAAGCGTACCCAAAGAATACAATCTTTCTTTCTTTGTACGCGTGGATCGAATGTCGCTTTCGCATTGACGACCGCGTGAGGTCTATCATGAAAGATATTGTATTCACCAGCCAACCCAGCCCCGACCGAAGAGAAGATCGTCCAAGCGTTATCTCACACTTCTTCGCTGTTCATACCGAGCTCCGCCGCTCTCTTGCCCTAGGCTCGAACACTCATACCATCCGCGCTACCTTCGAGCGCGCCGTTAGGGAGGATTCGGTGGGTGCGCATAGCGCGGGATTGTGGAAATTGTATTTTGGGTTTGAGCGGGATAGAGGGGATGGAAAGAAGGCAAGAGAGGTGTTCTGGAGAGGCGTTAGGGCCTGTCCGTGGGCCAAAGAATTGTACTTGTTAGCGTTTGATGGGCAGGGGAAGATGGAAATGGGGAAATTGGAGCTGAGGGGGGTGGTGGAGATGATGGAGGAGAAGGAGCTGAGGATTCATAAGGGGATTGAGGATGTAAGGGAGCAATTGGCTGCAGGAACAGGTTTACCGCGTTAGATAATGATTGAACTAGCTATAGCTGAGGTATCCATATCTACCTGCAAACCATCTACGATCGTCCAAGATTCCATGCCCAACGAATCGACTCTATGCCAGCCAGTCCCGACCTCTAAGCGCACCCGCAATACTAAAAGCTTATCCCCTCTATTCTCCCTATGAAACCACTCCGTTCTCCCCCCCACCCCAGCAACCCCTCACCCAATCGTTTTAGCAAAGACAAAACTGACCTTATTTCCCTCATCCTTCAAGACACTCAACAACAGTTCATCCTCCACCAACGCCTCCATATCCTCATCCATAACTTCCCCAAACTTCGAAGTATCAGTATGCGAATACGCCATCAGACTTTCCATCTTCTTATCATCATCTTTCACCCGCAATCTCCGGGCATCCTCCCTAATTTTCCGCTCTTGTTCATCCATGTTTACTTGATTAGCTTTGATCAAGCTAAGTACGTCTGGGAGATCTTGTTCTTCACGCACGTCCTCCTCGTCAGTATCAAGGATCTCGATGGGTGCTTCCGGGTCAAGTAAAGCAACGTCAGGCAAGCCTCTTCCGCCACATGCGCAGCCAAGGAGGTCGTGCGTCTGGCAGGAGAGACCCTCGTCAAGGCGAAAAAGATCTTTCAATTCCTCCCTAGTAAAATTGCTTGAACCGCCTTTTTGCTCCATGATATTACTTGCAAGCCCCAACTTTGTGACCTGCCGTTGCCATATCTTCTCGTCAATACCGCCAGCCATCAAAAATCGATATATGACACACTTCCGCTTCTGCCCATCTCGGTGGATTCTTGCCATCGCTTGCAGGTCGGTAGCTGGATTCCAATCTACGTCGAAGAGCACGAGTCTAGATGCTCCAATAAGATTAAGACCTACCCCACCAGCTTTGGCGGAGAGGAGGAAGGCAAAGCAGCTGGAGGCGGGGTCACGGTTGAAGGTATCGACTAGATCTTGGCGTTTAGAGGAGGGAGTAGAGCCGTCGAGGCGGAGGAAGGGGTGGGCAAGGGAAGTGAGGAGAGTGGAGAGGAGATCAAGGGTTGAGGTATAATTTGAGACAAGGACCACTTTTTCATCAGTCGTGGTACGGAGAGTGTGGAGAAGTTGGTCTAGGGTGCGTAATTTAGTGCTCGAAGCATTATTGCGGAGTAGGTGAGGCGGAACGCTGGAGAGCAGAGATGCTGTGATTGGGCCGACGGGCTTCGACGGATCTGCTGTGGTTTTACCGTTGAGCAAAAAAGGACTATTGCAAACTTTCTTCAAGACAGTGATGAGTTGTAGCGACGCCTCAGGACTGCCTAAAGCAGCTTGGAAAGCGGGACACGCAAGGACATGCCGATATGTGGCTGCTTGCGCTGCGGTAGGGCGGCATAATAGCACGTATTCGGTCTTCGAAGGTAAGTATTTAGACAGTAGATCGGCAGTGCGACGGAGGATGAAGGGACTGGTCAATGAGGCTAATTCTTCATTCCGAGCCTCCCCTTTCTCCACAATTTTCTGAAGAGCGCCTGGTTGTCTGCTCTTTACAATTGGTCCTTCAAATTCTTTCATGAACGTCTTATACGTGCCTAAAAGGTCCGGATTGATGAAGTCAACCATCATGAAGAATTCACTGAGATCGTTTTGGATTGGTGTTCCAGATAGGATTACTCTCCTTGGGGTGTTCAATGACTTGATAGCCTGCGCGCTCTTGTTCTTGGCCGTCTTGAGCCGGTGGCCCTCATCGGCGATGACAATGTCGATACCAGAGCCTTTTTTCAGATCCTCCTGTACGTTCCTGAGCTTTTCGTATCCGATGATCATGATGCTATAGCTTCTGCCCATGGTAAAGTCAGTAATCCTTTTCTTGGTACCATCTGCAACAAAAACACCTATCCTCTCAGAACCCAACCATTTACGGAATTCTTTGCGCCAATTGTTGATGAGTGTGACAGGACAAACGATCAAAGCTTTCTTGATGAAGGGGGGTTCTTCATGAATTGGGTTCTGCTTCAATAGGGTCCATAATAAAGCGATAGTCTGTAAAGTTTTACCCAGGCCCATCTCATCGGCCAAGATTGCGCCTTGCCCATCAAAGTCACGCATTCCCATTACACATTCATACATGAACTTCACTCCCTCTCGTTGATGATCTCGAAGATGTTGGGTTAAAACAGGGTCGACAACAACGTCGACAATCTGTCTGCCTTTTGGAGCAATCTTCGGGCGCTTCATGACAATTGCTTGCGGTGCAAAGGGATCATGACGAGGGGTTGGCTTTTTGTCTTCTCTTCGTGGCATTACAGTGCTATCTAGCAAAGGATTCTTCCAACCAGCTTGTGTGGCCAGACTCCTGGGTGCTGCCACATTGAGCGGTGTATTCAACTCCTCCTTCTCCAGCTTAGCAGCTGCCTTTATTTGTGGCTTCGGCTTCTGCAGCGGCTTATCTTCGACCTCTACTAGAGCCTTTGAAATGGCAGAATTGAGGAATGGACGGCCGGCCATGAAGTCACTTTTCGACAGCACGGAGTCTACCTCCACTTCCTTTCCTCCAACAGACAGAGTAGATCCTGGGAGTAAAGGCGAATCAAAGCCGGTTTGGCCCATACTACGTCCTGAAATGTCCTGCAAGTGGGCATAGCCACCGGTCACACGAAGAATGCCATCACCGTCCCATGTCTTGTGCTTCTTGTTCGTAAACTTTCGCCTTTAGTAGTCATCAGTCCTAATCAAAACTTTCAGGGTAAGAGCTTCCTCATTGGTACGTCACGGACCATAACACGTTATAATAACCTTCGACTCCAGCATCTTGAGGCTTGGGGACCCCAGCAGCTATAGCCGGGTTATGGACTGTTAGCAGAGGCTTTCGTGGCAGAGAAGATATCCCAGCGGCTTTGAAGACCAGCTGTGGACCAGACTGTTCTTTCCCCGTATCATTAGGCCCACTGATTCGCCTTTTCTTGGCTTGTGGTTCATGACCATTGGACATTGCTGGTGTGTCTTTCTTGACCAGAAGAGGGGATCGGAAAGGTTTTCCGAGCATACTCTCGTAGTCGAGTGTCCTCTGCGGCCACCTCGACTTTGAGAGCAATCGTATTGCTTCTTTGGTCCAATTCGCAAAATGGAGATTTCAATGAAACAAAGGTGGGACATCAGCCGCCTGAAGGATGTAGGTCGCGCGACCCATCTCGGAGGTCGCGCGACCCCTTCGATCATCCGAAGCTAAGACTCACGCTAACGCCCGAGCTCATACATAGATTTCATGGTTGCATGAACCTTTACACCTGTAACTACTTCATCATCAATACACAATCACTTCTTATCGACATTGATTAATCAATCATCAATCGCTAATCAATCACTATTCACTAATCAATATATTTTTAATCAAGAATGTAGAATGTTAATTAAATCATGAATGAATTCTTATTTATATGAGATTAATTTAGAATTAATCTTAGATTAATCTGAATTATTATTATTATGTTTTCAATAAATTTTTAAAAGAAAATTTGATTTAATAATTAATAATAATAATAATAATAATAATAATAATAATAATAATAATAATAATAATAATAATAATAATAATAATAATAATATAATAAATTCATACACTCTTGTGACATTGATTAAGTTGACTCATGAGAAACTCTATGCTATTTATATCAAGTGAGCAAAACTCTCTGTGTTACGATTCTAGCTACGCATCTATGTTGATAGCTATGTTGATGACTATGTTGATGACTATGTTTCTGACTATCGTCGATCGCTCGTCACTAGACTATCGAGTTGTTTCAAAGTCAACTCTATTCAGAGTTAGCTTATGTTCTTCTGAGTCATATAGATAGTCGATTCTTTTCTTCTAGATACTTTTCTTTCTTAGCATTTATATACTCGTTACATTACACTCATATGACTCGCTCTATGCTGATTTCTAACATTATATAAATGCTTCTTCGTTACAGACGAAGTGAAATAAACTGCATCGATTTCTTCGAGTGCTTCTGCTAGTAGTTCTTCAACTCTCTATCGACATTTGATCTAGTCGACTTGCAATCGTCAGCAGCACTCATCTCTCTTTTCTCGTGAGCTGATTCAGCGAGAATAAACAAAAGATTCGAACTCGTGCGCTGATCAGCGAGTATAAACAAACGATCGAAATCATTCGACTAGATCAGAAGATCAGCGAATTAATCATTCATTTAGATTCGCAAGAAATTCTTCGAATTTGATGAACAAACGAGATCAGTCATAGAACTGCGTGAAGTCTCTATCTCAAAGAGCAATCAAAGAGATCAGTCTAGAACTGCGTGAAGTCTTTATCTTGAGAAGCAAATTCTCAGTGAGTTTGCTTCAATGACATCTATTCTCAATGCAATGATCTACTCGCTCTCATCGCTCTACTCATCAGTGAATCTGATCATACATTCACATGCAACTAGTGAGTCTGCTACAATGACGAGCTCAAAGTCAATCTCTTCAATGAGCAAGTCGATCAGTGAGTCTGCTTCAATGACATCGTCAATGTGATGACTCATCTATTCTCATCGCTTTATTCATCAGTGAATCGATTCATTTATTTGTTCATGTGCAACTAGTGAGTCTGCTACAATGACATGATAATGTCTTCAACAACAAGCAAATCTTTGAGCTTGTTTCTATATTGAAATTTCAGTGAGTCTGCTTCAATGACACTCTCAATGCAATGATCTACTCGTTCACATCGCTTTATCTATCAGTGAATCTGATCAAACATTCATGTGCAACTAGTGAGTCTGCTACAATGACATCATTCGAATCAATCTCTTCAATGAGTTAGTCGATTCTCTTCTAATGAGTCTGCTTTAATGACATCAGTCAATAGTTGATCTCTTCGCTGAGCAAGTCGATTTCTCTCTACATAGCTAGTCTGCTACAATAGACATTTCGATTCTACACAAGACTAAGAAAATACATTCATGCAAACATGAATCATTGAAGAAAGAAAGTACTGTTACGATTCTAGCTACGCATTTATGTTGATAGCTATGTTGATGATTATGTTGATGACTATGTTGATGACTATGTTTCTGACTATCGTCGATCGCTCGTCACTAGACTATCGAGTTGTTTTGAAGTCAACTCTATTCAGAATTAGCTTATGTTCTTCTGAGTCATATAGATAGTCGATTCTTTTCTTCTAGATACTTTTCTTTCTTAGCATTTATATACTCATTACATTACATTCATATGACTCGCTCTATGCTGATCTTTAACAATTCTTTATCATAATTCTCTTGATCGATTTGATTCTTTAGCAATTCACGAAGATTCTTTATTGTAAATTCTATTAATCGATTTTGAATAAATGCATACTGAATGAGCGATAAATCTTCTAGCAATTCAATGATCATATGTTCTCGTTGATTTTATAAATCTTCTGATGTTGTTCTTGTCTTTCAAGATTGAATCATCAGATAAACAAATTTCTTTAGACTTGATTCATCTGTATGAGTTAATTGAATGAGTAATGAGATCAGTATTGTGTGATTAATGAATTTTTAATATAATGTCAGAATCATGTTTAGATGATACAATTGATGAAGATCAGAATTGATAGTGCTTGATCTTTAGAAATAGCTATAACTGAATATTAAGAATACAGAAGAAGATTGATACAAGAGCTTCTATTTATGTAATGTTCAAAGACTGCATTAAACTCGAAAGAAATATGTTTGTAACATGAAAAGAAGATGATGTAAATGAACAAAATGTTGATGAAAGAAAAGAGTGTTGAGAAAGAAAAAAAATGTTGAGTCATATCTGAATCAAATCTGAGTCAGATCTCGATCAGATCATTGACTAGCTCTAATCATTATGTTAGAGATCAGCATAGAGCGAGTCATATGAGTGTAATGTAATGAGTATATAAATGCTAAGAAAGAAAAGTATCTAGAAGAAAAGAGTCGACTATCTATATGACTCAGAAGAACATAAGCTAATTCTGAATAAAATTGATCTCGAAACAATTCTATAGTCTAGCAACAAGCGATTGATGATAGTCATCAACATAGTCATCAACATAGCTATCAACATAGATGCATAGCTAGAATCGTAACATTACTCTTTCTCTTCAACGATTCATGTTTGCATAAATGTATTTTCTTAGTCTTGTGTAGAATCGAAATGTCTATTGTAGCAGACTCACTATGCAAGGTAGAAGTGTCATTGAAGCAGACTCACTGATCGACTTGCTCATTGAAGAGATCGACTTTGAGCTCGTCATTGTAGCAGACTCACTAGTTGCGCGTGAACTGATAGGCGAATCGATTCACTGATAGATAGAGCGATGAGAAGATCATCGCATTGACGATGTCATTGAAGCAAACTCACTGATCGACTTGCTCATCGAAGAGATTGACTTTGAACTCGTCATTGTAGCAGACTCACTAGTTGCATGTGAATGTATGATCAGATTCACTGATGAATAGAATGATGAGAGCGAGTAAATCATTGCATTGAGAATAAATGTCATTGAAGCAGACTCACTAGTTGCACGTGAACTGATAGATGAATCAATTCACTGATAAATAGAGTGATGTGCTTGTAGATCATTGCATTGACAAAAGATGTCATTGAAGCAGACTCACTAGTTGCACATGAACTGATAGATGAATTGATTCACTGATAGATAGAACGATGAGAAGATAGATCATTGCATTGACGATGTCATTGAAGCAGACTCACTGAGAATTTGCTTCTCAAGATAAAGACTTCAACGCAGTTCTATGACTGATCTCGTTTAATTGTTCAACAAATTCGAAGAATCTCTTGCGAATCTGAATGAACGATTAATTCGCTGATCTTCTGATCTAGTCGAATGATTTCGATCGTTTGTTTATACTCGCTGATCAGCGCACGAGTTCGAATCTTTTGTTTATTCTCGCTGAGTCAGCTCACGAGAAAGAAGAATGAGTGTCTGCACGATCGCGAGTCGACTAGATCAAAGTCAATAGTCGTGTGAATCGAGCAGAGCAAGTCGATGCAGATTATTTCACTTCGTCTGTAATGAAGAAGCATTTATATAATGTTAGAGATCAGCATAGAGCGAGTCATATGAGTGTAATGTAACGAGTATATAAATGCTAAGAAAGAAAAGTATCTAGAAGAAAAGAATCGACTATCTATATGACTCAGAAGAACATAAGCTAACTCTGAATAGAATTGACTTCAAAACAACTCAATAGTCTAGTGACGAGCGATCGACGATAGTCAGGAACATAGTCATCAACATAGTCATCAACATAGCTATCAACATAGATGCGTAGCTAGAATCGTAACAAGAATCTTCGTGAATTGCTTCAAGATCAATCACTCTCAGAAACATCTTTTTTGTTGAACAAACATACGTCTTTCTTTTTCAATCATCAAGCATCGTCATTCATTCAACTCTCTTTCAAACAACTTTCATCTTTTTCACTATGACATTTAAGAACACATCTAATAAAGATAAAGCTTTCATTGACTTTTTGCAACAAACGCGTTCACAAGCTTTCTCTTTTATCATTGACTCACAACACACTTTTTCATTCATTGCTTTCAATGAATCAAACGCTGAAATCATCATACATGATGATATGAAAGTATGAAAGAAACGTATCTATGTTCTTAATAAAGAAACAGATCATCTTGTCAAGATGAAACAATGAGACAAGAGTGAAATTCAACAGTTGAAAGCAAAACTACAAGCTTTCACTGCTATCACAGTCAATGTAATCATCATTGCTTTCTCAATTGTCATTTACTTTGAACGATTTAAATATCACAAAATACTCGACTCTTCGATGTTCACTGATGAAAAGAACTTTACTTGAGAGAACTAATTTCTTGACATACGAGAGAAGTTAGCAATGAACGTTGACATCTTTTCAAATGAACTTTATAAACTGAGTTACATTCACTCTTGACTAGCAGATGACATCATTGAAGTCACTCAAGTCAGACGCGATTTCAACTGTGATAATCTTTATCTGACTGTCAATGAACTTCTAGAGAAACTAACTCAATTGTTTCATGACTCTGATAAGAAAGATAACTATCGTGAAAAATATATTAATCTGATTTCAAGAATCAAAGAAATTCAGCGATTTCTTTAATCAGTTTCAACAACTATACATCTATCTGAAGTATCAGAAGAACGTACTAGTCATCAATTTAAAGAATAAAATAAACTCTCATCTTTAAATCTTTTAAACAGCTCAGATGAAATCACTCATCAAGCTATCAGATATTTGAAACTATCTGATTTGCTTGAACAATGAACATAAAGCAGTTCAAAAGATCAAGAACAAACTACTTAAACATGATGATTCAAAGATCATCATTTCTAGAGCAACTATTGCTGTTCAGTCTTCAACTTCGAAGTCTGACTGATCAAAGTTACGCAGCGCAGTTTTAACTAACGTCAAGAATGCAGACGTTCTAGTCAAAATCTGTTTTGTATGTCACAAATCAGATCATAGTTTCAGAAAATGCTTGAATTAATCTATTAAAGTTAATGCAGTTGACGAGAATTATGATCATTTTAAACTCAATACTGAATCAGAGTTTAAGTCAAAAAACTAGTTATCTCTTCAACAGTCACTGAAGTGAAGATTATATCTTTGTGCAATCTAGATGAAATTTTATTGAAAGAGAATTACTTTGATAAGTCATTTCTAATTGATGCTCTTTTCATCTTGCAGAACAAATCATTCAGTCTTCGCTCTTTGATAGACAGTGATTCAGTCATCTATATAATCATACATATCAATCTAGTTGATAGAGTATGTAAAGAGCTGAAAATTCAATCTATATCACTGACAAAAGAGAAGTTAATAAAAGAATATGATGAAAAGATATTTAAGAAGACTATCACTCATAAAATTCTATCGAATCTCATCATTGAAAGTCATAAGAAATTGACTGTTTTTATATTGATAGCTGACATTGATAATCACGAAGTCATATTAGAAAAATCATGAATGAATAAAAATGAAATATTACTGAATATGCAAATTGACGTCATCATTTTTTCAAATCAATTAAATACTCTTATTTCGATTTTTTCGATCTTTTTCAATTCAAAGCACTCAAGTTGATCGCGATCAACTTCGTTTACTTTTACTTCTCAGTCAAAGATTTCTAGAATGCTCAAATGATCTGTTTCAACTATGATTCAGAAAGAGTCATTCTCAATTCAAAGCATAAATGTCACTTCATTTAAAATTCTGTTGAATCATTCAAAGAAAGACAAGATTGAAGTTTTTGCTTTATTCATGATGAACATCAATAGAGAAATCACGTACAATACTTAGTGCAATTTGAACGTTTTAAACGTCTCTTCAATCAATGCAACTGCTCAGAATTTGAAAGATATTAAAGCGAAGCTGTCATTGAAATATCATGAGTTTCTAGATGTTTTTGATTGAGCTCAATTGAATAAACTACTCTCTCATCACTTCTACAATCATAAAATTGAGCTCATCAGTGATTCAACGCTTTCTCACTGTTGAATTTATTGAATGTTCTTTGTTAAACTTCTGAAAGTAAAGAAGTACTTAAATGAGAACTTGTTAAAGAGATTCATCACTCTCAGTCAGACTCTCTATTTCTTTCTCGTTTTATTTGTTCTCAAAGCAAATAAAGATCTTCGATTCTGCATGAACTATCGAAAGCTAAATGTCATTTTCAAAAGAAATAAATATTCTTTATCGTTGATAGATGAAATCATTGATAAAATAGTGAATTGCAAGCATCTGACTAGATTGAACATCATATCAGCATTCAACAAACTTTGAATGCATCTTGATAACGAGAATTACATCATTTTTATCACTGCTTTAGAAGCATATAAATACAAGATGTTATCATTTGAACTGACTAATGAATTGATCTTCTTTCAGCAATATATGAATGACATTCTATGAAATTTTCTAAACGACTTTTGTCAAGTTTATCTAGATGACATTCTCATCTATAGCAAAACAAGAAAGAAACATAAAGATCATGTTAAACTAGTATTGAGTCAACTACGTGAAGCTGAACTGCAGATGAATATTTAAAAGTGTGAATTCAATGTAGAAGAGACAATCTTTCTAGAAGTCATTGTATCAGAACAAGATCTTTGCATGAATTCAAGCAAGATGATCATCATAGTCAACTGAACTACTTCAATCAATTTGAAAGAAATTCAGAGATTCATGAAATTTGTGAACTTCTACCGTCATTTCATTAGAAACTTCTTCAAACTAGTCAAATCATTCACTCAATTAACTAGAAAAAACACGTCTTTTGTTTGAAACGAAGTCTGCATTCAAGCTTTCAGAAATCTGAAGAAACAGATCAGTTTCGCTTCAGTTCTTCATCATTTCAATCTCAAATGTCAGACTGTTTTGAAAATCAATGCATCAAACTATGTAAAAGATGAAATACTGTCTCAGTACAATGATGAGAATGTACTTCACTCGATGATCTTCTACAGCAAAAGCATGATTCTCGCTGAAATCAACTATCATATCTATGACAAGAAATTGCTGATCATTATTTGCTGTTTTGAACATTGATGACTTGAGCTGAAATGTACTGAATTACTCATTCAGATATTCATCAATCATCAAGCTCTGAAGATCTTCATGAAAAATAAACAGCTGAGTCAACATCAAGTCAACTATCTGAACATTCTATCAAAGTTCAATTTTCAGATCATCTTTAAATCAGGCAAAATGAACATTAAAGTCAATGCGCTAATTCAAATGTCTCTAGCGAACGTCTCTGAATCAGCTAAACGATTTGAAGATCACTTTCAAACTATTCTTGTTACGATTCTAGCTACGCATCTATGTTGATAGCTATGTTGATGACTATGTTGATGACTATGTTTCTGACTATCGTTGATCGCTCGTCACTAGACTATCGAGTTGTTTCGAAGTCAATTCTATTCAGGGTTAGCTTATGTTCTTCTGAGTCATATAGATAGTCGATTCTTCTCTTCTAGATACTTTTCTTCCTTAGCATTTATATACTCGTTACATTACATTCATATGACTCGCTCTATGCTGATCTCTAACATTATATAAATGCTTCTTCGTGCAGACGAAGTCAAATATACTGCAACTAATTCTTCAGTGTTTCTGTCAGTCTCTCAACTCACTATTGACATTTGATCTAGTCAACTTGCAGCATTCAGAAACACTCATCTCATCGAGCACTCTGTTCAATTCATACGTCTATCGATCTTGTTCTAGACGACTCGAGATCATCAGCAGCACTCACTCTACTTCTTTCTCTCGTGCGCTGATCAGCGAGATGAAATAAACGATCGAAATCATTCGACTAGGTCAAAGATCAGCGAATACATCGCTCATTCAAATTCGCAAGAAATTCTTCGAGTTTAATGAGCACTCAAACGAGATCAGTCATAGAACTGCGTGAAGTCTTTATTTCAAAGAGCAATCAAAGAGATCAGTCTAGAACTGCGTGAAGTCTCTATCTCAAGAAGCAAATTTCAGTGAGTCTGCTTCAACGACATTGTCAATGCAATGATCTTCTCATCGCTCTATCTATCAGTGAATCGATTCGTCTATCAGTTCACGTGCAACTAGTGAGTCTGCTTCAATGACATCTATTCTCAATGCGATGATCTACTCGCTCTCATCGTTCTACTCATCAGTGAACCTGATCATACATTCACATGCAACTAGTGAGTCTGCTACAATGACGAGCTCAAAGTCGATCTCTTCAATGAGCAAGTCGATCAGTGAGTCTGCTTCAATGACACGTTCGATAGTGAGTCTGCTTGAACGACATTCGAAGTGAGTCTGCTACAAAGACAGACAATGATTGATCTCTTGATTGAGTCGATCAACGAATGAAACAAGCTCTACTATGTAGTAGGTCTGAATCAGCAGTGAGTCTGCTTCAATGACATGATCACAATTGATCTCTTCGATGAGCTAGTCGATTCTCTTCTAGTGAGTCTGCTTCAATGACATCAGTCAATAGTCGATCTCTTCGCTGAGCAAGTCGATTTCTCTCTACATAGCTAGCCTGCTACAATAGACATTTCGATTCTACACAAGACTAAGAAAATACATTCATGCAAACATGAATCGTTGAAGAGAAAGAGTACTGTTACGATTCTAGCTACGCATCTATGTTGATAGCTATGTTGATGACTATGTTGATGACTATGTTTCTGACTATCGTCGATCGCTCGTCACTAGACTATCGAGTTGTTTCAAAGTCAACTCTATTCAGAGTTAGCTTATGTTCTTCTGAGTCATATAGATAGTCGATTCTTCTCTTCTAGATACTTTTCTTTCTTAGCATTTATATACTCGTTACATTACACTCATATGACTCGCTCTATGCTGACTTCTAACAATTCTTATCTTTGATAAAGTTGATATTCTATCTATTGACTTGAAATCAAGCGTAAATTCGAAATCAGAAGTTAATCTCTATCAGAGAGTATGATTAGTCAATTAAACAGATGAGCTCTGCAGCGAATATAAGCAAGCTATGAACGACAACAAGCTGAAATTTCATATCACTAAACTGAAGAACTGCAAAATCATTAACAACGTTTTATTTAGAAAAGATCTACTGTGAGTTTCTGAGAACATGCACACGAAATTACTACAAGAAGTGCATGATCAATCTTTAATCTCTCATCTCAACAATAAATGAATCATTGATCTAGTTCAGCGTTTCTACTATTAATCAGATCATTGAGCTACTATTCAATGATACATTTGAAACTATCATACTTATCAGCGAAGCAAAGTCTTTAGAAATAGCATCAATGAACTTCATCATTCTCTTTTGATTTCACAGAAACGCTGAAAAGATATAGCTATGAACTTCATCACTGAACTATTTCTGTCAGAAGATTATAACGTCATTTGCATAATCATATGTCATCTCATCAAAGAACATCACTATGTTTTCTATCATTGAGAAGACGATAACATCTCAGTCGAAGAAATGATTTGAATCATGCTATGAAACATTTATCAACTGCATGATTTATTCAGTTCTATTGTTTTGAACAGAAACTTTCAATTCATATCAACTATGTGAAAAAGTCTTTGCAAGTGACTGAGAATCACAGCTAGTCTATTCACAGTTTATCATTCTGAGATCAACAATCAATCAAAACAAGTCAATCAAGACGTTGAATGCAAACTTAGAATCTACTGCAATTACATGCAAAATGACTGAGTCAAATGAATATCTATGATAAAATTCAGCGACAATTTTAATATCTTCTCAATCACTTCAATGACTCTCTTTTACTTCAATAAAGAATTTCATTTTCGAATGAGTTTCAATCTCGATACAACTGACTATGAAACAACTCATGAACGACTTGAAGCTAGAAAAGCAGATGATATTATCATTTGAATGAAAGAGTTACTGAGCTTTGATCATCAAGAATTGAAAAAGACGAAGCTGATCATTGAAGTTCAGATCAATAAACATAAACAAGACGTCAAATATGAAGTAGATGACTGAGTTTGACTATCTTTCAGAAACGTCAAGACAACGAGACTCTGCAAAGATTTGAAAGACAAACAGCTAGATCTTTATCAAATCACTGCTAAAATAGAGACTTTCTATCATCTTCGTCTATCTACAAACCTGAAGCATATACACTTGATGTTCAGCTCAAAGCTACTACAATTGTATTCAGAAGACTCTTTATCAGAACAACATTCAAAATCACTCAGATCAATTACTATTAAAGACAATGAATATTAAAAGATAGATGATATATTGAACTTCAGACGTTATCAAGATTGAATACAGTACAAAGTCAAATGAAAAGATCTAGATAGAAACAATGAATGATACTATGTTGATAAAGAGAAATTCAATGACTCAGAGAAAGTTTTGAATGAATTTTATAAGCTATATTTAAGCCAATCGCGCTAAATATTGAAATAAGTATCAACAAAAAGCGAGCAAATGAACTACATTCATGCAAACATGAATTTTCAAAGAAGAAGATAATGTTACGAGCGTATCAAGATTGACAAGACTGATAAGACTGAACAAGACTGAAGCTTTAATCAATTTGCAATGCATGCTAGTGAGTATTCTGCATAATGATTAAAGCTAGTCAATGATCTGATCGAGATCTGACTCAGATTTGACTCAGATATGACTTAACATCTTTTTTCTTTCTTAACATTTCTTTCTTTCATCAACATCTTGTTCATTTACATCATTTTCTTTTCATGTTACAAACACATTTCTTTCAAGTCTAGCACAGTCTCTGAACATTACATAAATAGAAGCTTTTGTATCAATCTTCTTCTGTATTCTTAATATTCAGTTATAACTATTTCTAAAGATTAAGCACTATCAATTCTGATCTTCATTAATTGTATCATTTAAACATGATTCTGACAAAATGTGAATTATCAGTTTTATAAAGCTGAACGACTGTTAAATTTAAACAAGTGTTAAATGAATTCTTCTATGCATGTTCTTAACTGTGATGACGTGTTTTTCACTAGATAAAAGAAATTGTAAGCTGAGTTAAATGATTCAATGTCATTAATGTTATGACTTTGCTTCTGTATAATTATGATGTTGAAATCATGAACTTTTTTGTTGATTAAAAATGATTTCTGAATTTTCAATGATTTTCTAATGTTGTACTGCAATATTTGTAGAAAAGATTGTTTTATCATAAAGTTATTTGTAACTATTGTTGACTTTGCAAAAAGAAGACTTTTTGAATGCTTTTAATCATCATGAGTTTATCTTGTCTTCTGATTTGTTATTTCTGACTCTGCTTGAGTGACGTTTCATTTGAGTTGCTACTCACGTAGATTGATCGCGTCAAGTTAAGTACTTAAGTTCAAGTCAAGTACTTGATCTGAAAAGTATCAAGTTGAATTGAATTTTTTTTGAAAAAGTGTTGAATTGAGTTGAGAAGTTGAACTTAAGAACTTGAATTAAATTGAAAAGCTTGATTCAACAACTCAACTCAATAACTCGACTTGACTCGACAAGATATTAAATAAATGTAAATAGCTTGAATGAACAGTCTTCATCATGACTTTCTATCAAACACTCTTCACGATAATGCAAAAAGATAATGCACTATGAATTTATAAGATTATGAGTTATGATTAGAACTTAGAAAGTAAGATAAGTGCTGTTTGCTAGTTGAACAGCTCTATTATTTTCTTTTCACTTTCATTATTCTCTTTCTTCTCACTACTGATTATCTCATATTCATCATGTTGTAGTTTCTTCTCATTCTTCTTTGCTTTATAACACATCTCTGTATCATCATTTTCTACTATGATGAAATCATTCAAATTAGAATTTATTGCATGTATTGAATTCTGAATTTCTTATTCTTTGACAGTTAAGAAAGTGATGAATTCTGTTGCAAAACTCTGAAAAGCTGTCATAAAATTAGTATCATCAGTCTGCTTTAACTTTTTCAAATCATCATGATGAAGAATTCTTTGTTGAATTAAGTGAACTATAGAAATCATAAATTTTGATATTTCTTTGCTTATGTTCAGCTCATCTGTTGTCTTTTAAAATGAATATTAGTTTCTACAACTGAAAGATAATGCATATAAATAATGCATATCTTCGTTGCTTTTGAAGCAATTTTCTCTGCAGTACTATTTGCATCTTGTATTGCAGCAGTTATATTGAAAAGCTGTGTTGTCTCAGCAACAATCTCAGCATCTGTCTTGCATCTGATTTTTTATTCAAAGCATTCAACTATAAACAGATCAACACTTTATTTAATATTGCATTACTGAGATGCATTATCATGAATATCTTTGTTCTTTTGCTTTTGCTTTATCTCATCTCTTACATTGTCTTTCATTGCTGCTTTGTTAATCTCATTTACTTCTTTTCAAATGTAAACTGTCTTAGTTTGTGTAATCATTTAAATATGATTACATGATTATTATTTTGTCACTTGTAGTGTTTTTTGATCTTATTGAATCAATTTTCATCATGATTTTAACTTGTGATAGACTTTAAGTTTATGAATAAAGTGAACATTATCTGTTAGAATCAGCATTGTTCTCTTGATAATGTATTTGAGTAATGCAACAGTATTGATAAAATTTGAGTAGTTTGATAGAATATGAACTTGTAGAGAATTTGAAAAAGTAAGAAATATAACATCAAGTGAGATGAATTAATTTTCATGAAAAATTATTTCTGAATTGTTGAACAAAGTGAAAAGTATCTGTTAAAGTCAACATTGTTCTCTTGATAATGCATTTGAGTGATGCAATAGTATTGATGAAATTTGAGTAGTTTGATAAAATATAAATAGATAGAGAATTTTGAAAAGTAAGAGATAAACTGATAGTTCATCAAGTGAGATGAATTAATTTTCACAAAGAATTATCTTTGAACTGTTAAACAGAGTGAAAAGTATCTGTTAAAGTCAACATTGTTCTTTTAATAATGCATTTGAATAATGTAACAGTATTAATGAAATTTGAGTAGTTTGATAAAATATGAACAGATAAAGAATTTTGAAAAGTAAGAAATAAACTGATAGTTCATTAAGTGAAATGAATTAATTTTCACGAAGAATTATCTTTGAACTATTGAACAGAGTGAAAAGTATCTGTTAAAGTCAGCATTGTTCTCTTGATAATGCATTTGAGTAATGCAACAGTATCAATGAAATTTAAGTAGTTTGATAAAATATGAACAGATAAAAAATTTTGAAAAGTAAGAAAAAAACTCATCAAGTGAGATGAATTTGAGTGCAATGAGAAATATTTAATTATTATTCTTAACATTTATTTCTTAACACTTATTCAATATTTTCTTCAATTTCTTTTCTGATTTTTCAATCACTTCTTCAATCATATTTTCTTGAATCATTTTAATAATCAACACTTCAATAAATAATACTTTTGAAGATAATACTTTCAAAAATCAAGTTTACATAAATCAAATCAATCATTCTTGATAAACAATGACATGCAGCAAGAATATTATTGATAATGCATACTGATAATGCAATATGACTTGTTTATTGCTGACAAGTTAATTTTTAGCATGTGCATCAGCATGTAAGACATTTAAGAACTCGATGCATTCAACTGATTGTTATGCTATCAAAGAAACTTCAGTTTTTAAATCTACTACTACTACTAAAAAGATAATATACATGAATAATGCATTATCTACTGACATACTAATGCTTTGCAACAGAAAAGATGCTACAAATCAGACACTGTTGCGCTGCGTGAAATTTGAAAATATCAGAAGATTGCAGAAAATCTCGTTCTCAAAATGATTTTCAAAAGACTGATTAAAGAGATTATGCATGATTATGCTTAAGTGAACATGCTACAATATGATTTTTGCATTCAGCGCTCTGTCTTGAATGCTTTTCAAGAAGTCATTGAAGACTTTATGATTTTCTTTATGAAAAGTAAGTGCATTACTTTTTTGCATTATCACTTTTGTTGTAGAATTTTCATTGACATTTTGCTCTATGCAAACATCAACTTGACAACAATTCATGTCAAACGCGTCATTATTCAAGATAGAAATATGATGTTACGATTCTAGCTACGCATCTATGTTGATAGCTATGTTGATGACTATGTCGATGACTATGTTCATGACTATCATCAATCGCTCGTCACTAGACTATTGAATTGTTTCGAAGTCAACTCTATTCAGAATTAACTTATGTTTTTCTGAGTTATATAAATAGTCGATTCTTTTCTTCTAGATACTTTTCTTTCTTAGCATTTATATATTCATTACATTACACTCATATGACTCGCTTTATGCTGATCTCTAACATTATATAAATGCTTCTTCATTACAGATGAAGTGAAATAATCTGCATTGATTTCTTCAAGTGCTTCTGCTAGTAATTCTTCAATTCTCTATCGACTTTGATCTAGCGACTTGCGTTCGTGCAGCAGCACTCATCTTTCTTCACTCGTGTGCTGATCAGCGAGTATAAACAAACGATTGAAATCATTCGACTAGATCAAAGATCAGCGAATTAATCATTCATTCAGATTCGCAAGAAATTCTTCGAGTTTGTTGAACAATCAAACAAGATCAATCATAGAACTGTGTCAAAGTCTTTATCTCAAAGAGCAATCAAAGAGATCAGTCTAGAACTGCGTGAAGTCTCTATCTTAATGAGCAAACTTTCAGTGAGTCTGCTACAATGACATCTTTCGTCAATGCAATGATCTTCTCATCGTTCTATCTATCAGTGAATCGATTCATTTATCAGTTCACATGCAACTAGTGAGTCTGCTTCAATGACATCTATTCTCAATGCAATGATCTACTCGCTTTCATCATTCTACTCATCAGTGAATCTGATCATACATTCACATGCAACTAGTGAGTCTGCTACAATAACGAGTTCAAAGTTGATCTCTTCAATGAGCAAGTTGATCAATGAGTCTGCTTCAATGACATCGTCAATGCAATGATCTTCTCATCGCTCTATTTATCAGTGAATCGATTCGTCTATCAGTTCACATGCAACTAGTGAGTCTGCTTCAATGACATTTATTCTCAATGCAATGATCTACTCGCTCTCATCGCTCTATTCATCAATGAACCTGATCATACATTCACATGCAACTAGTGAGTCTGCTACAATGACGAGCTCAAAGTCGATCTCTTCAATGAGCAAGTCAATCAGTGAGTCTGCTTCAATGACACTTCTATCTTGTATAATGAGTCTGCTACAATAGACATTTCGATTCTACATAAGACTAAGAAAATACATTCATGCAAATATGAATTGTTGAAAAGAGAGAATACTGTTACGATTCTAGCTACGCATCTATGTTGATAACTATGTTGATAACTATGTTGATGACTATGTTCATAACTATCATTGATCGCTCATCACTAGACTATTGAATTGTTTCAAAGTCAACTTTATTCAGAATTAGCTTATGTTTGTCTGAGTTATATAGATAGTCGATTCTTTTCTTCTAGATACTTTTCTTTCTTAGCATTTATATACTTGTTACATTACACTCATATGACTCACTCTATGCTGATCTCTAACATATGAGATTTATGAAGAATTTCATGATGAATCTTGATGTCATGTTTTTCAAGACAGACTAGAAAATGTCTGTCTTCATTAATTAAATAAACAGTGTAATTCTTGAAATTACATTTGCATTATTCTTGTGCATTATTCTTGTGCATTGACTTAATTGTACTTCTAATAAGTACTTGCTTTAAATGCAAGACTTTTAATAAATGAGATGATATTGCAAATCTATGAATAAATTTGCATCAGAACAGTCTTCAAAGATACTTGAAATGAATCAGCAAACTTGTTGATCTTTTGATCATCATTCTTCTCTTTGCAATAAATATTTCAGAACTCAGTAATAGTTTCATCTGAATTTAAATTTATAGTTCGATTGTAATACTTCATCAGCATTATTTATTTCATCGTTTTCAAACTCATCTGTGATCAATTTCATCAACATACTTTTCTAGCAAGACTGAAAGTTCGCTCAATATTTATCAAGAATATCAAGCATGAAAGAACATTTTTAATCATTTTCATCAATCTAGAAAAATTCGAAGCATTGTTTTTTCAAAATTATCATGTCAAACATTTCTCATTTATAACATCAATGCAAAAATATTGATCATCTTCATCTTGAAAAGAATGAGCATGCTGAGATTGTTGAAGCAATGATCTTCTAACAGTTGCAACAGACTACAAGATCATTAGTAAATGATCAAATGTATTATCATAATGCATTATTTCATCAGCATCACTTCTTGCTTTTTGTGCTTTTGCTTTCAAATCAACAGCTGAATCTTTGTAGTAATGATAAAAATACTCTTTAAATTCTGTCTTGTACTTGATCTTGTAGTGAACAAACTCTTCATCATGAACTGTATTTTCATTGTCTTTATCATCTCAAATCTTGTAAAGATTTAGCTTCATTGTAGAATTCAGAATATTTGCAAGATTATATATTGTTTCATTGCTGTTTTCAATCTTGACATAATACTTTGCAAGTTTGATTGAGACTTTTTTGCAAGTCTTTACTATAACAGCACTCAACAAGCAAGTACTTCTTCTTATATTTTTTTCAATCTGCTCAAGATGATTGAAAAGTGCATTAAATATTTGAAATCTCAAGTGAATATTTGCATTAGTTATTCATGATACTACTAAAGTGCATTCATAGAAGAAATTTAATAGATTGTCAACAAGCAAAATCATGAATCACTCACTTTCATTAAGTTTGATTTTTGCAATCTTGAAATCTTTGCAGTATTTCTCTATTCAAAGATCAATAAATTCACGTAGTTGATATGTTTGATGAAGCATCAAGTATGTAAAGTTTCAATGAATGCAAATATCTTGTATCAGTTTTCTAAATCTTTTGTCATTCTGCTCTTGAAAAGCTCTGAAGCAAATCAATTACTGAGAAGAGTCGTTAACAGCTATCATCAGAGCACGAATCTAATTTCATGATTAATAAATGCATTACTTTTTTACATTATCATTTGAAGCAATATCTTTTCAATCACAACAGATAATTCTCTGCTTGTTTCAATATCTTGCATTTGCTCATTCTTTAATTAAGCAATAATGTTATCAGCTATTATTTTCAATTCAAAAGCTTGAATAAAATCTTGAATCATAAGATTAATGATGTAAATTAAACAATTAATGAAATTCTGTGTTCTGTTTCATTAAAACTTGCAATGACTCATGATCTTTTCAAGTTTCTCTTTCAAGATACTATTATTGCTTGCATTATTAATAATAATTTCAAAAAGCTTGTTTTTAATAGCGTAGTTCTTTAGAATTTTCATTAGCTTCATCATCAATTGATGATCAATATGCTCAATATTGAAAGACGTAAATTCAATAAAATGTTCACGAAACTGAAATTTGACATCGATTCAGTATATCAACACTTTCAAGTACGTTACTCTTTGAGAATTAAATCATGCATTTAAAGCAATAAAGACATGTTGTGACTCTGTAAGATTCAATTTGATCTTATCACAAATCTTCTTATAGTGTGAGAGAATCATGATTATCATCTTTGTGCAATGTGCAATCTGCAGATCTGAACGAAGCATTTGTAGCAACTTTCAAAATTACTTGTTATCAATGATTTGAAAGAATAAATTCAAGTCAACAAAAATCTTGCATAATTAATCTTCTTAATTCTCTTGATCGAAGACAGAGACTAACTTGATATGACTTTTCTTTTAATAGTTTGTCAATTTTGCATTATCAATTTGCATTATCAGATATGACTTACTTATTCAAAAGTCAGTTCAATTTATGATTATAAATGTTCATGTTTTCGCTTTGTTGCTGTGCAAAAGTTTGATTCAAGATGCTTTTTCATAGCAGATGTGTTAAAGTTATCAAAAGCTGTTGAATGATTCATAATCTTATGACAGATTGTGCATGAGATTTTAAACAATTCTTCAACAATCAAAGTTAATTGTATAAAGTGATTTCATATATTAAATTGCTTATCATCTTTGACTTTTTTGAATCAAAGCAAATTGACTATCTTTTTTTGAGTTTTGTTTTGAATATTCTCAACAACAGAGATTTAAGATCATCATTGTAGAAAAGAGTCATCTGTATTCAAAGTTCATTAAACATACTCGCTATTTTTTCTTATTTTGAGCTGTGAGAAATTTTGATGAATTTTGTTCATTGCTTCTTGTTTAATCTTCTTCTTTTTGAAATGATGTGAAGAATTTATAAATCATTGAACTTGACTTGCAAAATCTTCAGAATGAAGACTATTTGAAAATGAACTATGTGAAATGCTTTTGTCAGACAGATTGAAAGTTATCAATAAACTAGACATTTTATAAAATAGTTTGTATTAACAATAATAGTTGTTAATAGCTTGAAGATAGTATATAAATGATGTAATGAGTAATGCGAAAAGATAATGCAATATATAAACAATGCAATGAGTAATGTGAAAAGATAATGCAAAGAACAAGTGAACATGTTGTTTTATGTTTCTATTCTTAATGCTCTTGACATCAAGTTCAAGTTCTTGATGAGTTGAATCAAGTTAACTTGATTTCTAGTTAAGTTGAGTCACATCAAGTTAAAAATATGAGCAACTCAACTTGAATTGAGTTGAAAATGTGAACAATTCGACTCGATATTGATTTGAGTTCAAAATGTCAATTTGAAACTCAACTTAATGATCAGACTATACTCATGCAAGAGAAATGATTAACACGTCTCTTCTTGACTTTTATCATTTATCATGTTGATTCATGAGTGACTAGACTACATGTTTTCAGCACAATTATTGTTGAGCTTGATGAGTTCATTGAATTGAAAAAGTTCATGAACTTCAAAAAGTTTGTTGAACTCAAAGAGTTCATTGAATCTGCAAAGCTTGAAAACAGTGAAGAGTTCAAGAATTGCAAGAATATGCAATTGTATTTAAATGCTTCTGAATATCTGAATGATCTGTTTTTATAGATTTCAAACACTTGTTTCATCTGCTGTCATCATTTGAAACAGATGTGTCTTCAGAATTCATGATTTTCATTGCAATTAATGCAATGTTTTTTATTCAAAGACATCATGCACTTTTCAATGTGATGTTTGTTTATGCACTTAACACTGCGTTGATTTTTCTTGCAAAATCTGATCATGTGATCAAATTTTTGACATTTGAAGCATTGTGTGATGTGACAGTTCTTCTTGAACAATTCACATGTATATTTACAATATGCATTTAACATATTTACATTCATTAATTGATTCATCATTGCTTCAATTGTTATCTTCATGATGAGTGATGAATGAATCTTTTCGCTCTTTGCTACTTTCTTGAGTCAGACTATTCTTAGAATTTTCAAATTCTCATGAAGTTTTGCATTATTCTTTATCAGCTTTCTAATGACTTTCTTCTCATTGTTCATGTCGATTGTAGTGTGCATTTCATATGTCAGCACTGCAAAGATTTATTGTGATATGTGCATCAAGTTTGTAATTTCTTTTGCTCATTCTTAAGTCTTTTCTAAATTTGCTTATGCATTTGAGCTGACTGCATGAAGAAAGATGTCTTTGCTACTCAGCTTGCAAAGAAACATGATCAGATTTTGTTGACTCATTGACACATTTGCTATTCTCTGAAGAATCTGCTTGATGATCTTCTTCTGCATCTTCTCTATTTCTTCTCTGTTTGCTATCTTTATCATGACTTCATGTCTCTTGCAAAGTGATGACAATCTCTTTTTGAGATGTTGCTTCTTCATTGATAATTCTTTTCTTGTCACATTTGCTCATGATATGATTTTCAATGAGAAATGTGTATTTCTCTGCATTTGTAACTGCTTGCTTAGCAGTTGAACTGATGTCTTCAATTTCTGCATATTCTTTGCAATGAATGTGTTTTGAATTGTGTAATGTTTTTCTTCTGAATTGAGTTGAAGATGATGCATCAGCTTCAATGCTATTTCTTTTCATAAATAATCTTTGCTCATCTCTTTCTTTAACATTGATGTTTTTATTAGTAGATCAATAATGTCAGCTATCTTCTCTTCATCATTGCATGAGCATTGCAATTTCGCATCGCTGTTTTCTTGCAACATATCAACATTGCTTGCAATCATCTTTGAACTTGCATTGTTGCAACTTGTGCAATTCATCATCATTTAATCATTCTCTAGATTCACTCTGTCTTGCATATAGTGCTCTTTTTTCAAGATTTGTTGTGTGCATGTTGTGATTATTTTGACTTTTCTTTAATAATTATTTATTAATAACTTATTGATTAATAATTAATTTAATCATTGAGATAAAAGTTGATCAAATGACAAATGTAATAGAAAAAATTAATTAATGATTAATATTAAATTAATAAAATAAAAAGATCATAATAATGTTAAGAAGAAAAAATGATAAGATTTTCAGATTGTTAATTTTCAGATTATTTACTGATTAATAAATGATTAATAAAATATTACTAATTATAGATTAATCATTGATAATTACATTTTCATATTTCAATCACTTAGTGAATTTTTATTCATGTATAATTACAACAAGTCAAATTACTATTTAATTATTCAAATATTAATAAATGATTAATCAAGACTAAATTGAATTTAAGAATTTTCTATTTATCAATGCTGTTATTTAAAATTTTAGATTATCAATATCTTAGCTCAGAAAAGCGAAATTATGCGCAGAATCGCGTCAGCTTGCGCGACTCATGCTTGAATGATCGAAGAGATCGCGCGATCTTCGAGATGAGTTGCACGATCTGTAGAAGTATTTTCGACTCGATGCATGTTTTGATTTCGTGCACATCTCACTTTACTACTTTTATCTTTCTTCAAAAATCAATTACAAATTCAATATGACTTCAATTGAGACAGCGCTTGCAGATCTAGCTTTGCAAAAGTCATTTAACTACACTGCAACTGCAAAGAAATTCAATATCAATCGAAGCACGCTGTTGCAACAACATAGAGATATAATTGCTTTCGTCAAGAAAAGCAATCAAACGACGTCAATTCTTTCAAATCAACAAGAAAAAGAGCTTATTCGCTATATCAACAAGCTTATTGAACGTGATATATCTTCTCTCAATATCATGATTCATGTTTTTGCGTATAATATATCTGAAAAACAGTCAGGCAAAAACTGATTTTATGAGTTCGTTCAACGTCATTCAGATATACTACAGTCAAAGTTTCTACAAGAAGCTGATTTAGAGCGAAAGAAAGCTGATAATGCATATCAATATCAGCTTTATTTTGACCTAGTAAATGTCTTCATTTCGTTTAGTTTCATACTAATATAAGAATAGATAAAGTAAAAAATTGAAGAATATGAGATTCTTTCTAAAAACACATACAATATGAATGAAAAGAGCTTTCTACTTGAACTGCTTCAAAAGACTCGAAGAGTCTTCAGTCTAAAGCATCTTTGTTACGATTCTAGCTACGCATCTTTGTTGATGACTATGTTGATGACTATGTTGATGACTATTCTGAGAGCTATCGTCGATCGCTCATCGCTAGAGCATAGACTTGTTTTGAAGTCAACTCTATTCAGAGTTAACTTATGTTCTTCTGAGTCATATAGATAGTCAACTCTTTTCTTCTAGATACTTTTCTTTCTTAGCATTTATATACTCGTTACCTTACACTCATATGACTCGCTCTATGCTGACTTCTAACATTATATAAATGCTTCTTCGTTACAGACGAAGTGAAATAATCTGCATCGACTCTCGAGTGCTTCTGTCGATTCTTCAACTCACTATCAACATTTGATCTAGTCGACTTGCAATCATCAGCAACACTCACTTTCTTCTTCTCTCATGCGCTGATCAGCGAGGTTAAATAAATGATCGAAATCATTCAACTAGATCAAAGATCAGCGAATTAATCGTTCATTCAGATTTGCAAGAAATTCTTCGAATTTGTTGAACAATTAAATGAAACCAGTCTATGACTGCGTGAAGTCTCTATCTCAAAGAGCAATCAAAGAGATCAGTCTAGAACTGCGTGAAGTCTCTATTTCAATGAGCAAATCTCTTAGTGAGTCTGCTTCAATGACATCGTCAAAGCGATGATCTATTCATCTTCATCGCTCTATCTATCAGTGAATCGATTCGTCAATTCGATCATGTGCAAATAGTGAGTCTGCTACAATGACATCTTTTGTCAATGCAATGATTCATCTATTCACATCACTCTATCTATCAGTGAATTGATCTGTCGACTCGTTCGTGTGCAACTAGTGAGTCTGCTACAATGACATTCTCAATGCGATGATCTACTCGCTCTCATCGCTCTACTCATCAGTGAATCTGATCAAACGTTCATGTGCAACTAGTGAGTCTGCTACAATGACACTTCGTCAATGCAATAATCTATCTTCTCATCGTTCTATCTATCAGTGAATCGATCTGTTGACTCGTTCGCATGCAACTAGTGAGTCTGCTTCAATGACACTTCTACCTTGCATAGTGAGTCTGCTACAATAGGCATTTCGATTCTACACAAGGCTAAGAAAATACATTCATGCAAACATGAATCATTGAAGAAGAAGAGTAATGTTACGATTCTAGCTACGCATCTTCGTTGATGATTATGTTGATGACTATGTTGATGACTATTTTGAGAGCTATCGTCGATCGCTCGTCGCTAGAGCATAGACTTGTTTCAAAGTCAACTCTATTCAGAGTTAGCTTATGTTCTTCTGAGTTATATAGATAGTCGACTCTTTTCTTCTAGATACTTTTCTTTCTTAGCATTTATATACTCGTTATCTTACACTCATATGACTCGCTCTATGCTGATCTCTAACAATCTTGACAGTGATAAATTGCTGAGTGCTGATCAAGATGACAATAGAGAATGAATTATCTTGATTGCAATCATTTGCATGAATATGATCTATATATCTTCTTCGATCATTTATCAGATGATATCAGATAATATTCAGAACAGCTGACTTACTGAATATGATTTCAAAGAGCAATTCTGCTTCTTTGCTTTCTTCGCTACTGACTGAATCAACGATGAATTGATTTACTCTTGACTCACTATCGTATTTGATCGAAATACGAGGTCAAAAGTCAGAAATTCACGAAATTATCATCTTCTATTTGTTGACGAGCATGACAGTCATATCAACATGAAGTTTCTTGACTGGTGTGAGCAGAACAAGATGCTCGTGACTTTATATTCTTCTCATTCTACGCATCGTCTTCAATCTCTGAATGTGAGCTTATTCAATTCTTTGACCAATTACTACTTGCAAAATCTGAACGACTGAATCTTTAAGAGTCAAGAACTTTCTCGAATATCAAAAAGAGACTTCTTTGATCTGTTTTGATCTGCATATCAAGCTGCTTTCACGCATGTCAACATAAAAAGTGAATGAGAAAAGACAGAATTGCTGTCTTTCAATTCGTCACAGATCATAAAGCAGATTAAATCGAACGCTAAATCTGTTTCAAGTCATTCTTCTTCTTCAGCATTGTCAGAAGCTGATTGAAGAAAGATTCAACGATTAATGAAGTCAGTTGTAGAAGAAGTAATTGATTCGAAAGCTCGTAAGTTGAACAATACGATGAAAAAGCTTACTACAGATGTTGCTCTTCTAAAAGCAGAAAATGAAGATCTTCGATGAACAGTACGTATTGAAAGAAGTCGCAGACGACGTGAAAAGTCTTTATTTGACGATTTAGAGATTAATGATGAGGCAAAGGAAGTGTTTTTTGATTCTAATAAGATTCAGACGACTTTTGATCATCAAATTCAAAGAATCGAAGAGAAACAGCAAGCTGCTATTCAAAAGGCTGAAGAAAAGAAACAAAGAAAGCTTAGAAAGCTAGAGAAACAGCGTTTAATAGCTGAAAGAAAGGTGAAACGGGAAAAAAAGAAGGCGAAACGAAAGAAGAAAGCGAAGCGAAAAAAGAAGCTACGGGCGAAGAAATTGAAGCAACGACGTCTAGTTCAGAAGCAAAAGCTGAAGGCTAAAGAGCTTCAGAAAGGGCAAAAGAAGAAGTCTAAAGAGATGAAAGTACAGCAATTCACTGATTTTGTTGCTATTGAGAAGGTGAAAAGAGAGTCTAGTCAAATCAGGTCTACGCGAGCTGAAAGGCAATTCAAAGCTTCTAAGCGATTTGATGATTAATTCTTATAGCTTGAAAGCTTCATATAGATATCGACAACTCTCTATATTAATTGCAATTTGATTCTATGAATGATGGTTGAATTATAATAAAAATAGTATTGATTACTAATCGAGTTTAGGATGTGCACGAGATCGGAACGTGCACGGGCTCGGGAGTACTTCTACAGTACTCCGCACTAAGTCTTCGGCTAGATCACGAAAACACGTAAAATCGCGTACCTTCAAAACAATTCACCTTCTTCAACTGCATTCACAATGCTCAGAAGAGCTTCGTTAACTCCAATTTCTGGTAACAAGACTTCTAGAAAGGAGCTTTCTTTGCTCACCAAAGGTGAAATATCAGAACAAGCTAAATTAGGCCTAAAACCCACCCAAATAGGACGGAATTTGAACGTTCCCCGAACCATCGTTCAGAGCGTTTTGGGAAGGCTTCAAACAACATCCTTCGGAGCCAATGAACCCAGATCAGGAAGGCCCATATCAATTACCCCCCGAGCAGCTAGAATACTGTTACGTCAGTTACGATCGGAGCCTAAAATCACCTGGAGACAGCTGAAAATGAACATCGGGATCGATTTGGACGCGAGAACTCTCAACGCAACACTACGAGCCCACGGAATTTCTCACTGGCTAGCTCTTAAGCGACCGAAATTAACACCTGAAGCTGCTCTGATTCGGTTAAAATGGGCTAAA